>F144_Wood_Sandpiper__coassemble_2_pt1 | contig 91982 bp, 93 predicted proteins | sample F144_Wood_Sandpiper__metabat2_low_PE_003 | metagenome-assembled genome bin F144_Wood_Sandpiper
GCATAATTCAATTAATAAGAGAAAAGATAAAATATAATTGATTATCGTGTAAAATAAGATAAGATAGAAGTAATGATAACAGGAGGTACGTAATGAAAGTTTTAATTGTAAATGGAAGTCCTCGTCATGAGGGTAATACAAGTGTAGCATTAGAGGAGATGAATAAAGTATTCAAGAGTGAGAAAATTAAAGTTGAAATAATTCAAATAGGAAACAAAGATATCCGAGGCTGTATTGCATGCAATTCATGTAAGAATAATGGTCAATGTGTGTTTAATGATCAGGTAAATGAAGTAGCAAGTAAGTTGAACGAATATGATGGTATCGTTCTCGGGACTCCTGTTTATTATGCATCAGCTAATGCAACTTTGATTGCCTTCCTTGATCGTCTATTCTACAGTACTCCACTTGATTTGAGAATGAAAGTTGGAGCAAGCGTTGTAGTAGCAAGAAGAGGGGGAGCTTCATCTACTTTTGATGAACTGAATAAATACTTCACGATTACAGGTATGCCAGTGGCTTCTAGCCAATATTGGAACAGTGTTCATGGAAGAGTTCAAGGTGAAGCTAAACTGGATATTGAAGGATTGCAAACGATGAGAACACTAGCAAGAAATATGGTCTTCTTAATGAAGAGTATCCAACTAGGAAAAGAGTTATACGGATTACCAGAAAAAGAAATTATGGAACCAACGAATTTTATTCGTTAAGTAAAGGAGAATTAAACGATGAGAAAAAACTTAGGTGCTAAACCAATCATGTACCCACAACCTGTATTAATTATAGCTAGCTATAATGAAGATGGAAGTGCTAATGCAATGAATGCTGCTTGGGGATGTATTTGTGATATGAATCAAATATCAATTTATATTGATGCCAATCATAAGACAATGAAAAACATCCTTAAACAAAGAGATTTCACGGTTAGCATGGCTGATGCTACACACGTTGTGGAAGCGGATTACTTAGGTGTTGTTTCTGGAAACAAAGTGAATAATAAAATAGAAAAAGCGGGATTACATACGATAGCCAGTGAATTCGTGAATGCCCCAATCATTGAAGAATTTCCACTAGCCTTAGAATGTCGTATGAATAAGTATGATAATGAAACAGAATGTTTAACTGGTGATATTGTTAATGTTAGTGTCGATGAGAGAATCTTAAATGATAAAGGAACCATTGATCCAATGAAGCTTCAAGCGATTACTTATGATGGTGAAAATAAAGCATATCTAGTTATTGGTGAGAAAGTAGGAAACGCTTTTAAAGATGGATTAACTCTTAAATAAAATAGAAGGTAAATATCATAATTGATATATGCCTTTTTTTATGATAAAAGCACACAAGAATTAAAAACATATCATACAATAGTGTAGGTGAAATTAATGAAAAATGATATTAGTAGCATAACTGTGGGAACAGTTAAAAACGGTGTTATAGCTATTCTTGCTGTTATATCAACAAAACTAGGTATTTTGTATCCAATCCTTCTCTTGCTTATGCTATCAATGATAGTAGATTATTTAACGGGTGTCATAGCAGCAGGATATCGCAAGAAGTTAAGTTCATATTTAGGAATGTGGGGCATCATCAAGAAACTTATGTATGGCGTTGTAATTACGGTGGCCATTGCAAGTGACTGGGTAATTTTAAATGTAACTGCAGACCTTGGGATAGTTTTACCTGCGACTACTTTCTTTGGCTTATTAGTTAGCTTATGGTTAATCTTTAATGAATTTATTAGCATTCTAGAGAATTTACTATTGATGGAAATGGAGTTGCCTGCATTTCTACTAAGCTTCTTGAAGAAATTTAAGCATCTTGTGGAGATAAAAGGTGATGAATTAAGTAATGAAATAGAGAAGAATAAATAATACCCACTTATTATAGTAAGAATCAATAAGGAAGCAACCAACGAACATTAAAAATAACGGAAAAGAAAGCTGATAGAAGATATATAAAGAAAAGAGGATGTTTAAAAAATATCCTCTTTGGTCATATACAAATTCAAATTTGTCATTTTTTTAGTTTAAGTAAATAGCATCCAATTCATCATAAAGCTCTTGTGAAAGATAGCTATACATTCCATCGCTGCCACCTTGGAGCACGGAGCTCCCATCCTCTAGTAAATAGGCATAGTAAACGCGGTTTTCTTCTGTGGGAGAAGTGATCCGTTCAATGAGGTAGTATTCCTCCAGTGTGGTAATATCCACACCCTGCCATGCTGCAGACTTCATCAAGAAATCCATGATAATACTTTCGGCTAGCTTTTCATTTGTCAGCGCAGTGTCTGAAATAACTACACCATCTTTACCATAATAGGTAATTTGGTAGGATGATTTGACCTCTGCTGAATTAGCAGAGCTAGTTCGTTTATCATTAATACAACCAGTAAGACTCAATACCATTAAAATGGCTGCAATACCCATGATACAAAATTTTCTCATTTGAAAAAACCTCCTTCTACATGCTTCCTAATGAGCCACTATACAACAAGCTACAGCTTGTATTATAAATATTAGTATTCTTTTATACCTTCTTCTTGTCTTTCCTACTATATCATATCTGCTTCTATTATACGATGAAATTCAGTTGGATAATTGTTTCTCAATTAATAAACCATATTTAAAGCTACGGAGCGAATCGACTGATTGTCTATAACTCCTTTATCAATAATTTCTTGTTTCATTTGTTGCTTAATCAAAGGTAAATTGGTATAATTTAGGAACCCCTCTAAAAGAGAATAGGGACGTATAACTAATGTAATAACTAAGTTATTTAATATATAAAGGAGACCAACTATGAAAGCAAATGAACAGTTTAGCCTTGAAGGTGCAGTCAATATGCGTGATATTGGTGGATATTTGAATGTGGAAGATTGCGTCGTTCAAAAACACCATTTTATTCGTGGAGCTAATTGCTCGAAATTAACAGAAAATGATTGTGTTTTTCTTTATGAATATGGAATACGTGCAATTGTCGATTTAAGAAGTGAGTGGGAAAGTGCTGAAGCTCCAGACCATTGGCTATATAAAGAACCAATAGATACTTATCGAGTTTCATTATCTGGCAAATTAGCACCAGGTGCAATTATGAAAGAAAATGCAACATTGGCTAATATGTACACTGAGATCATAGAGAGTGAAAAGGGACAAATCTTGAAAGTAATGCAAATCTTAGCATCACAAAAGGGTGGTGTGTTATTTCATTGTTCAGCTGGAAAAGATAGAACTGGATTAATTACTATGATGTTATTGAAACTAGCTGGTGTAGATAATGACACAATCTGTGAAGATTATTCAGCTAGTGAAGTGTATCTAAAACCTTTAGTTGTGGAAATGAAGAAATTTTTTGCTGATCGAAATATTCCTTTTATAGAAAGTCTATTCCATTCAAAGAAAGAAGATATGGAGTCTGCTTGTTTATTTTTTGATCAACGTTACAACATTGAAAATTATTTAAGAATGATTGGATTAAGTGATGAAGAGCTTGTTCAATTAAAAGCAAAATTAGTATAAAAACAAAGTGAGGGAAACATATGCGTATCAATAAATATATTAGTTCGTCAGGTTTCTGCTCTCGCCGTGCTGCAGAGACTTACATAAATGAAGGAAGAGTAACGATTAATGGTGAACAGGCTACCTTGGGGAGTCAAGTAGCTGATGGAGACCTTGTAACACTCGATGGGAAAACAATTGAACCAACAAATCACGAAATTTATATCATGTTGAATAAACCTATTGGAATAACATGCACAAGTGAACCAGATATAAAAGGAAATATCATCGATTTTTTGAAATTCCCAGAACGCATTTTTCCGATTGGACGTCTTGATAAAGATTCAACAGGCCTCATTGTCTTAACCAATAATGGCGATATCGTAAATGAAGTATTGAGAGAAGAAAACGGACATCACAAGACATATCGTGTTCGTGTTGATAAAAGATTAACTCCGGAATTTATTCAATCGATGAGTGAGGGCGTCAAGATATACAATCCTGTGAGGAATGAATATGTTATGACAAAACCATGTACTCTTAGACGCATCGATGATTTTCAATTTGAAATAACAATTTGCCAAGGCTATAACCGTCAAATCCGACGTATGTGTACAGCTCTTTCTTATCATGTCCACAATCTACAACGGACGACATTTTTGAACTTAGATATAAAAGGTTTATCAATAGGGAAATGGCGCCGCTTGAATGAAGAGGAAATTAGTAAATTTAAAGACCTAGCTAAAATAGATTAGTGATTATTACAATATTGAAAGAGTAAAATAAAATTAACCATGTTAGAATATAAGTATTGAAAGAGAAATAAGCGACTTGCTTCGACATTTCTATAATTCAAAGCATGATATATTTTAATAGAAAATTAAGAAAGTATATATAATGAAGTAATTATAAAGAAATCTTAAGAAATTATCACGTATATTCTTAATAACCTTCTATTAAAATAAAGATACATTATAGGAGGATATGATTTTGAAAATATTGGTATTAGGGGCTTGTTTATTATTATGTAGTGGTTGTATTGCTGAAAAAAATCCAGATTTAGCAAAACGATTTCAACAAGAATTATATAAAGAAGAAGACAATAACTTTACGAAGGAAATGATTGGAGTCAATTTCATCTTCCATAAAGAAGGGAAATTCAGTATTTCAAATAAAGGAGTCTACGATTGGAAAGAAAAAATTGTTGAAGTAGATAACTGTAGATATGATGTAGTAAATAAAACAGCGATAGATGATACAAAATGTCTAATTAGAGATATTGATAAAGTAAGACAAATAATTGAAGCATTCGATGGAGAATGTCAAAAATTAAAAACAGATGAAAGCGAACTAGAAAAACAGTTTGTATAGAAATGGGGTGAAAGAGTGGGTATATTTATTGAATCAGGAATAAAAGTATTATTTATTCTATTAATTCTTCAGGCAATGAGTATTTGGATTAATAGTAATAATCAACTAATATCTGAGAAAAAGAGAATCCGTGATAAACGTATCATTTGCACTATTTCAATGTTATTGAGTGGATTACTGATAGGGACTAGAGTTGATTTTGAAAGTGATCAAATAAATTTAGAAAATGATAAGATTGCGTATATTGAGTGTGAATAGTTATATGTTGCTACAATAATCAATTTAAATTAGATATGAAGAAATGATTTTGGAGTTGGAACCAATATATAACAGTTGTGTACAAATAGGTATTGGGTCCCTAAAATAAAGAGAGGGACTTTTTTTATAGCGTGATTTTAATAACATTGTACAAAATTGTATGAAACAGAATAAATTCTTTAGATTTTCTACATATAAGATCAGATAGATTTAATAATATTATAAGTTTTAGATAGTAATTAAAGGAAAATATGTCTCATTGATATTATTATTGTATATGTGAATTCACATATTTTATGAGATGGAGAAAGAGAAACAAAAAAAAGGAGGTACATGGTCTTGAAACATATATTGATAGTTGACGATGATGTGTATATTGGAAATTTGCTGCAAGAAGTGCTTGAAAAGGAAGCATACTATATCACGCGTGCTTACTCAGGAACAGAAGCAATACTAGCTCTTGCTCAAAAAAAGCCTGATTTGATACTCCTTGATTTAATGCTTCCAGGGATGAGTGGAGAAGATGTTTTGTCAAAGATAAAAGGAATACCAGTTATTGTACTTAGTGCCAAATCAGATGTTGATAGCAAGACATCACTTTTGCTTGGAGGTGCAGTGGACTACGTTACAAAACCATTTCATCCAAAAGAATTAATTGCTCGGATAACAGTACAACTACGTAATTCTATAACCGTTAATAAAGCTACAACTCTGAGTTTTGGCGATATAGTAATAGATACAAATACACATTGCGTGATGGTTAACGAGAATGAACTAAAGCTAACGAGAACAGAATATGCTATTTTAAAAATGTTACTACAAAATCCATTAAACGTGATTACAAAATCATTTTTACTAGAGAGTATTTGTGAGGATACACCAGATTGCACAGAAAGTTCACTGAAAATGCATATAAGCAATTTACGAAAAAAGCTGAGAGATAGCGGAAATAAGGATTATATTGAAGCAGTTTGGGGTATTGGATTTAAACTTAGAACAGAATAAATATTTACTATTTCTTTACTTTTTCCTTTACCGCTTTCTTTACTGTTGTGTTGTAGAATGAGAGTGTCAAATAAAGGAGGACCAAGTTTATGGAATATGTTCTTCAAACGAAGATTTTATGCAAAAGTTATGGGCGATTTAAAGCATTAAATGGAGTAACAATGAATGTTCCGAAGGGATCTATATATGGATTTGTTGGTAAAAATGGTGCTGGAAAAACAACACTAATTCGAATGATATGCGGACTTCAGCAGCCTTCATCTGGTGAATATATATTGTATGGTAGAAGAAGCACAGTGAAGACAGTCGCAAAGGCTAGAAGAAGAATGGGAGCAGTAGTTGAAATTCCTTCTATCTATCTAGATATGAGTGCGGAGGAGAACCTCAAACAACAATACTGTATTTTAGGTCTTCCATCTTTTGCTGGACTCAATGAACTTTTAGAGTTAGTTGGATTACATCAAACAGGAAAAAAGAAAGCAAAGAATTTTTCTCTTGGTATGCGACAGAGATTAGGAATTGCAATTAGTCTTGTTGGTAATCCCGATTTTTTAGTATTAGATGAGCCTACAAATGGACTTGATCCACAAGGAATCATTGAAATACGTGAATTGATTTTGAAATTAAACCACGAGAGACAAATTACAGTGTTGATTTCGAGTCATATTCTTGATGAACTCTCAAAACTGGCAACTCATTATGGGTTTATCGATGGTGGTAGAATCGTAAAGGAAACGAGTGCATTAGATCTACAAGCAGAGTGTAGGAAATGTGTTCGTATGGTAGTAACCAGTACAAAAGCGCTAGCGTGTGTACTAGATGAAATGAAAGTTGAATATGAAATCCTTTCTGAAACAAAAGCTGATGTTTTTGCTGAAATCAAGGTATCATTGCTAGTATTAGCACTTGAAAAAATGCAGTGTGAAGTTATTTCCATTCAGGATCACGATGAAAGCTTAGAAAGCTATTATATGAGTCTAGTTGGAGGTGGTCATCATGCATAAATTATTATCTGCTAACCTACGTCGTCTTATGATAAACAAAGCTTTTTGGATAACTGTTGCTCTAATGGTTTGTGTAGAGGGTTTCTTATGCATGCTTTTAACAAATCAAGGACCACTTCCAATGGATGTTGTTTTATTTATGTCTCTTCAATGCATGGGTGTACTAATTTCAGTATTCTTTAGCTTGTTTCTTGGTACAGAGTTTAGCGATGGAACGATACGAAATAAGATTATTATTGGTCATAAAAGAAATTCAGTTTACTTAGCGAGTTTTATCACAGGAGTTATAGCCGTAACAATTATTTATTTGGCTGGGGTTTTGACTGGTGGAATGATAGGATTATTCATATTTGCTCCACCTATTCATAGCTTAGAAGAAATTGCAATCGCGGGGGGGATTGGCTGGTTAGCCAGTATTTCTTTTGTATCAATATTCACTCTGATTGGTATGCTTTCCTCTAGCAAGGCGAAAACATCTATCCTCTGTATCCTAACTGCTTTTATTTTAGTTTTTGCAGGTCTAATAATTTATGCCCTTTTACAAGGAAATCCAAGTGCCCTTTTACAATTTCTAATTGAGTTTAACCCATTTGGTCAAACTATGCAGACTGTGAGCATTAACATAGCCTCTCCAAGTAGGCTAGCGATATACTCGTTGTTGTTATCCGCCACGCTTAATGGGGTTGGGATGATTGCTTTTAGCAAAAAAGATTTGAAGTAAAGGAGATAAAAAAATGTTACCTTGGTTTCTGTGTGGAGTCTTAACTATAATTGTTATAGTGCTTGCTCAAAAAATATTACTTATCAGAAGAAGTATGGAAGAAATCTGTGAAGAACTAAGAGAACATTTATCTAATGAAACAAATGTCCTCATTTCATTATCCACTCATGATAAAAACATAAGGAATTTTGCTAACGAGCTAAATCATCAGCTTCGCAAGCTACAAGAAGAGCGCCATCAATATTTAATTGGAAACAAAGAGCTGAAAGAAGCTGTTACTAATATTTCCCATGATTTGAGAACTCCGCTCACTGCTATATGTGGGTATTTAGATCTATTGGAAACTGAAGAAAAATCCTCGGAGGTTAATAGATATTTAAGCATCGTAAGTAATCGTGTGAAAGTTCTAGAAGAACTCATCGATGAGTTGTTTCGATATTCTATAATATTAGTGTCTGAAAATAAACAAGTTAAGGAAAAAGTTTCACTAAATGAAATGCTAGAAGAAGGTGTTTTGGCGTTCTATGCTGTTCTCAAAAAAAACGGTATTGAGCCATCTGTTCAAATACCAGAAATGAAGGTAATTCGATTTTTACCAAAAGATAGCTTATCTCGTGTGATATCCAATCTTTTAAATAATGCAGTTAATTATAGCGATGGTGATTTGGATATTACATTAACTAAAACTGGTGAAATTATCTTTGCCAATACTGCTTCGACGTTAAATCAAGTGCAGGTTGGTAAGTTATTTAACCGCTTTTATACGGTAAATACAGCCCGTAAATCCACGGGATTAGGATTGGGGATCACTCGAACATTAGTGGAGCAGATGAACGGAACCATTGTTGCAAGTTATGAGGATAATAAATTCAGAGTTTGCATACGATTGCCGGATATCTGTGAATGAGAGAAAGGTGTAAACAATGCTTGATTTTACAAAATTAAGGGAACAAATAAAACCGCCAAATCGAATACCACTAGATAATGCTGCTCATTTCTTTCCAGGAGTAAGCACGACAAGCGATACTTGGGTATTTCATCTAACTTGTGAGCTGACTGAAAAAGTGGACCCATGGATTCTACAATATGCTACTGAGGATGCGCTGAGTCACTACCCACTGTATCGAAGTGTTATTCATAAAGGTTTCTTCTGGTATTCTCTTGAAGGCAGTAATCAAAAACCTATTGTGCGAGAGGAAAGTGATTCTCCTTGTCATTCTCTATATAATAGAAAACGAAAGAGTTTACAATTTTTGGTTAGTTACCGTGATAAGCGAATTAACTTGGAAGTATACCACGTTCTAGCTGATGGATTAGGTGCGCTTAGTTATTTCAAACTACTAATTGCATGCTATCTTGTACGAAGTCATCCTGATTGTGGATTGGATATTGATTCACTAAAGGAAGAACTTTTACCTAAATCTGCAAATGAAGATGCATTTCAAGCATACTACAGTGGCATTCCAATGAGAGATGCACTCAAGGATCAAAAAGTAGCGGAGCAACATCGGTTATGGAAAGAAAGAGGCTATAAACTTAAGGGAAAACATATGAAGAGATGCCAAATAAAGCAGTTTGTAGGCATTGCTGATATTGATTCCATACTTAATAAAGCGCATGAATATGATGTAACTATAACAGTATTTCTTACCGCAATTTTGATGATAGCAGTACAAAGGATGATTTTAGATAAATCAAATAATAAACCAATTGTAGTGAACATCCCCGTGAATCTACGTAAGTATTTTCCAAGTAAATCAGCAAGAAACTTTTTCCAAGCGGTTAATGTTGGCCATTATTTTTCTAAGGATACAGAAGAATTATCAGATGTGATTTCAGACATAAATACACAACTAGCAAGAGAGTTAACACCAGAATCGCTGACCACAAGAATGAATATGTTGTGTGCCTTTGAGCGCAGCCCTTTTCTTAGGTTGATTCCACGCTTTGGGAAAGATATTGCTTTACGAATTGCAGGGAAGTTTGGGGCAATTCACACTACTAGTATTTCGAATCTTGGTCAAATTATAATGCCACAAGAACTAAGAAAATATATTAATCTATTTGATTTCACTACGAGTACGCAAGGGATGCAACTCAACGTTTGTTCCTATGAAACTCAGTTCGTAATGAATATTTCTTCACAACTAGAAAGTACTATCATCCAAGAAGAATTTTTTAGAATCTTATCAGAACTGGGTATAACGACTAGAATCACAAATACATAGCAAGAGAGCATTCATACGTTAAGTCGCAAGCTCTCTAGTATCAAACTGATTAGACTTGTTGCTAGGTTAAACAGTTCAAACAAAAAGCCATCCTTGAAATATAAGGTGGCTTTTTGTTGAGAGAAGAATCCTTAATAAAATAAGGAATTGTTAATTTGTAAAATTAACTTCTAAATCTCCATAAGATAGTGTAATATCAAGCTTTTTAGATTTTCCAGGATTACGTTCTTGTGATAGATTATTATTCCCATGTTCAACACTGCTTATTATGTGATAATCAGCTTCTTTGCCAATGATATTACCGATTATGTCACCGTGGCTTGCTTCAACATAAATATTATCGCTGATCCAATCATTGATTTCCAAGGTTCCATAGCTTATTTCCATATGACTATTCTTACTTTTTAAATTCTCAAGAGTCACATCCCCGTGCTTACTTGTAATACGGAAGTCATTTTCTAGTTTCATTGAGTCAACCTGGAAAGTACTATATGCTATATCTCCATAGAAGTTTTTAGCTGTACTTTCGTTGATGTCTATATCATTATGTTGATTTTCTATAGTGATATCGTTTTGACTAACCAAATGTTTGCTTGAGATTCTACCATATGCATTAGTAATTAAAATATCGGAAGCCTCTATGTTTTTAATATCAATCGCATTATGATGGTTTTCAACAGATACTGCGCCACTACTTTTCACATCACTTACACTTGTGTATCCGTATGAATTAATAATCGATAATGTAGAAGATTCGATGTCTTTGACATTAATTTCGCCATGACTGTTCTCAATTGTGAATTCTCCTATTCCTTTTATATCGTCAATATCGATTGTACCATATGCCGTTGCTATAACAAAATCACCTTTGTAATCACTTGGAATCATAAGTTTGATAGTAGGCTTTTCCATATTATCAAAGTTCATCCAATTAAAATTAAAGATGCGAATTTTATCAACACTTTCAATTGATAAGCTCTTGTTCGATGCATCAATCTTGAGAGGGCGATCAGCTTTTTCTTCATACAGAATTTGAATTTGATTTCCTTCTATACTTTCTACAACGACATCGCTACGATTAACATCTAAATATAGCGAATTAATGTCGCCTAAAGGTATAACTTGTTCTTTAGTGATTAGTTCAGTTGGATATGGATTTAATTTATATATATTGTTATCAACGAGGGAAAAACCAACACCACATAAAAGGAATCCTATGATAATCAATCCGATTGTTAGTATTCTCATAGAGTGCTTTGATTGTAATAATGCTTTGATTCTATTCATTTAAGCTACCACCTTTCGCCAGTATTCTCTGCCTTTATCGATTCCTTTTTGGTATAAAACTTTTAAATTCGCAATATTTAGTTTTAGAAGGCGATAAGCCCAAGGAATACAACCAAGACATACAAGCATGCAACCAAGTAAAACTAGTCCAGAAGGAGTATTAGCAATTAAAATGCCTACTAAATTGAAACATGCAGTTATAAAGAAAAGGATAAGTGCGAGAACTAAACATACATTTATGAGTGTTAGTGCAATGTACAATAAATATAGCGTAATGGTCAGTGCGATAGCAGTTAACCAGAAGGGTGATGTTAAAAATAATAAAAGATAACGTAAATATTCTGATTTACGTGCTGGAGTAGCAGATGAACTTACGGTTATCTCATGCTCTAAATGTATTTGCGATATGATCTCCTCCATTGTTCCCAAACTGGATATCACATCCTCCTCGCTCATGCCATCTTCCAGTGCATCTTCAATCGTTTCATTATAATAATTCATAATACGTTCTTTTTCCAACTGGGGAATGGAAGTCATATGCTTTTCTAATGTTGTTAAAAATTCTGCTTTATTCATCTTTATTTCCTCCTTTAATAAAATCATATACTTTCATCATCTGTTGCCAATCAGCTAAGAATTCATCAATTGATAAGCGACCTTTATCAGTAATCTTATAATATTTTCTTAACCGTCCATTATGCTCAATAGAATAGATATTGAGACATTCATTAGTCTCTAATCGTCGTAAGATTGGATATAAGGTTGATTCAGATATTTCAATATAAGTAGAAATGTCTTTAACTATTTTATATCCATAAGAATCTTCTTTACTTAGAACAGTTAAAACGCATATTTCTAAAAGACCTTTTTTTAATTGTATGTCCATCTCAATACCTCCTTATGCACTATATTATACATTGCATAGTATATGCCGTCAAGAAATTTTTTTGAATTAATACAGACTGAATAAAATATAATGGTTTGAAACTGTTGAAAGAGGCATAAATATTGTGCTAGTATATAGATTAAGTTATGAAAATGAAGTTTATGAAAGGAAGAATTATTATGAACTGGGAACCATGGACAGGCTGTTATAAAATTAGTGATGGGTGTACAAATTGCTACTTTTATGGACCTCATGCAAAACGTTATGGACAAAATACGATAACGAAAACGGACCAATTTGATTGGCCTATTAGAATGAATGCAAAAGGTGAGTACAACATCAAAGGAAACAAAATTCTTGCAACCTGTTTTGCGACAGATTTCTTTCTACCAGAAGCAGACCCATGGAGAAAGGAAGCATGGGCAATTATCAAGCAAAGAACCGATATAGATTTCTTGATTCTAACGAAACGAATTGACCGTTTCCTTATTTCACTTCCAGAAGATTGGGGAACAGGGTATGAAAATGTAAATATCGGATGTACTGTAGAAAATCAAGCAACAGCGGATTATCGGCTACCCTTGTTTTTATCCTATCCCATTAAGCGACGTTTTATTGCTTGTGCACCTCTATTGGGTGCCATCGACTTAACCTCTTATCTTCACGGAGTAGAACATGTTACTGTTGGTGGTGAAACTAGTCGAGAAGCACGTGAATGTAATTTTGAATGGGTACAAGAAATTCGTAAACAATGTGTAGATGCTAATGTTACATTTTGGTTTAAAAGCACTGGTTCGTTATTTAAACGTGATGGAATAGTAGAAAAAATAAATCCGTTTAAGCAGACTAGTGTAGCTAAAGAATTAGATATTAATATTTTAAATGGTAAAAAGCTCTTTTAGTTATTGAACCCATTTATTATACATAAAACATAATTATGATGCTTAAATAAAACGAAAGTCTAGGTTGATTCCTAGACTTTATTTCAATGAGTAACGCTTAATTCAAAGATTAACTTAATTCAACCTATAAGATTGGCCATTGTCCAGTTTTTTCAAAGTGCTGATAATTTTGTTCAGCTCTTGAAACAATAGTTGGATCATAATGTAGCATATTCAGTAATGCAATGGCATTGCGTGATTGACTACGACCCTCATGATAGTGATAATCAAAGGTCATCTTATTGTTAATAAGTATCTCTTGAAAATGACCATTTTTAAAAGTATCCTCTAACAAGTAAGTTAATTCAACATCATGGGTTGCACTTAAACAAATACAATTCTTATTAGCAAAGGCCTTGAGAACCTCACAGCTTGCAGCTATTCGCTCTTGGGTATTAGTACCACGTAATACTTCATCAATGATACATAATGAAGGAGTTTGATCGATCTTATCAAGCATTCTTTTTAATGATTTAACTTCTGTCACAAAATAACTTTCACCATCCATGATGGAATCACCTAAAGCCATTGAGGTGTAGATTTTTAAGAAAGATGCATGATAAGTCTTAGAATGGGTAAAACCAAAAGCTTGAGCCATTAGGGCATTTAACGCTATCATTTTTAAATAAGAAGACTTTCCAGTGGCGTTTGAACCAGTAATAAGATGATGTTCATGAAGATCAACATCATTACTGATAGCCTCTTTTATCAGAGGATGAATCATGTCTTTAGCCATAATGAAAGGCGTTGTTGTTTCTTCAAGATGAATATCCTGAAGAACATCTTTATATGTAATATGAGAGGCAATAGCAATTGCAGCGTCAATTCTACCAACCATAATAATTGCTTCCTTCACAGTTTCTCTGTTTTCATATAAAAGATGAGTTACCTTATCATAACTAAGCGTTTCGCCTTGGGTTAACCAGTTCATTAAACCAGAAAATATCTTCATTGAGTTGAAATAATCTAAATTTGATGGTCGATGTATTTTACGAAGTTTGTCCATTAACTGTTTTAAATTTGCTTGGAAATCTTCACAACCAGTATAAGAAAGCTTACTCAATTTTCGCGCAAGTTCTATATGATTTAATGCGTAGATAACACTATCTAAGGTTGTTGAGAGTTGAGAGTGATGAGCGAAATAACGAAAGATTCCATAGATGATTAATAATGTAAACAATATAAAGAAATCAGGAACGAAAACTCCTAAAAGGATACTCATGATTAACAGAAAGTAATGAATATAAGTAAATTTTATTCGGTTTGGGTTACTAAGATTCTTTTCAGTTACTAACAATAAATGGTCGTTATAACGTTTATCAGCCTCAAAACAGAAAGCACGTGCTTTTTTACGTTCATTCGGATGATTAAGAGCCCATTTAATTAAATCAGTTCTATTAGATAAAGATTCATTCGTCAAACATGGATTAAATAATTGATGATAGAGAACAAAATCACCAGCTCCAGATAAGGTAGCATTCATATCAATAAAGGTATTATTTAGATCAAGGTCATTGGCAGTGATTTCATCAATTTGATTCGCTTCCTGATAGAAGAGCGAAGATTGTTCTTTTATTTGTTTAAGCTGAGTTTCGGTTAATAAATAAAGAGGATTATTTCCCCACGACATTTCTAAAAATTCTTTAGCCATTTATTCCACCTCCTTTATCCAACGCTTTTGTTCAATGAAAAGTTTGAGTCTTTGATCTGCTCTTTGTACCAAATCATCACCATAGCCAAGTAAAGACAAAAGTTTAATTGCATTACTTGAATTTGAAGGTCCTTCTTTTAGTAGATAATCAAAAACCATCACACCCTTGTTAAGCTGTTCGTTAAAATGGGCATTATCAAGGTGATTTTGTAGTATTGAAGTTAATTCAATATCATGTGTAGCGCTAATAAATAGTACCTTTTTCTGTGCTAAATGATAGAGTATTTCACTACTTGCTGCAATTCTCTCATTAGTGTTAGTACCACGTAGAATTTCATCAATCATACAAAGAATAGGTTCTTGATCGTTACATGCATCTAGAATTCTTTTAATTGATTTAATTTCACTCATAAAATAACTATCTTTATGTTCAATTGAATCACGTAATGACATTGAAGTCATAATTGTAAAGAAACCGGCTTCATAATGCTTAGCGAAGGCAAAACCAAAACTTTGAGCAAAAAGAGCATTAATAGCAACCATTTTCAAGAAGGTGGATTTGCCTGAAGCATTTGAACCTGAAATTAGTAAATTACGACGTAAATGAATATCATTAGCGACTGGATTTTTCAATAAAGGATGCACCATTTCAATTGCTTCGATGATGGGTTCATTAGTAAAGATAGGATTACAATATGTATTCAAAGATAGTTTATAAGAAGATAGGGCAATCATAGCATCAATCTCACCAAGAATATCATGAGCTTTCAAAAGGTCTTGAGGATCTTTCACAGAATTTCGGATAAAGTGATAATAAGTAATCGCTTCTAATAAGAATAATTGCGATAGAATTAAAAGGATAAAACCATCAGGATGATGAAAGTCATCAAAGAAGAGTGCAATTCTACCTTTTAATGAATGATTACAATGATCTAAATCAACCCATTCATTAAGCTCTTTGTGTGCGTGTCTGGAAACTGATTGAATACCCTTCATGACACGAATTGATAGTTGAATATTTTCATATTGCTTAGATAATGATTTAGTTAAGTAATGAGAAAGAGTGCCATTGATTAAGGCTATAATTATGAGTAAACCAAATAAAGATGGATTAAATAAAGTAGCAATTAAAGATATAAACATAATAAGACTTAAAGAATGAACGAGGAATGAAGCTATCGAGTCAAAGCGTTGCTTTTCAAAGGTTAATGGAGAAGCAGAACGAGAAACATCATATAAAGCTGATTGTATATTATTTCTTTCTTGAGGGTGATGGATAAACCATTCCATAAAAGCCTGACGCTTCTCAATGTCTTTCACATTATTTAAAGGATTACGAAACATTCGATAGAGGATGATATCCCCACATCTTGATTGGCAGGTGCTTACTTGTTGATATAGTTCATCAAGCTGCAAATCATTCCATGTTATATCATCTATTTTAAAATGTGCTAGTCGTGCCTGTATAGATATGAAGTTAAGATCATCAATAGATAATTGTTGATGGGTAGAAGAGCCAAAGTTCTTATGTACGAAAGTAATATCTCGATGTTTTCGATAATAATGGTAAACAAAGAAGAAAACTTCTTCAGTGATTACTAGCGCTAAAAAAATATACATATAAATGATATCCATAAATAATTACCACCTTTTATATTAATTAATACTCATAAATTATAACATAAAAACCAATCACGATGGATTGGTTAAAAAGTAATTTCAAAAAGGGCAATCATTGGTTCAACAAATAAACGTGCATGTATTCTTGTCGTACCTATTCCCGTATTAACATATAGTAGAGAATCTTCTAATTCATAAAACTCTTTTGTGTAGTGTTTAGCTAATGATGGCTTAACAACAGGTCCAATAAAGGGAAGAGATACTTGTCCTCCATGAGAGTGACCACTTAAAATCAAATCCACCTTATCTTCAAGATTATTCGCTACATCAGGTTCATGAAGCAAGGCAAGTTGATAGTCTGCTTCAGGGACTTCTAAAGAATAATCAGGATTACCAAGTAAAGCATCAGCATAACCACGGATAGCAAGCTGTGAACCATTGAAATCGATTAAATCATAGGAATTATTTAATAAGATAAATCCAGAATCACTCATTAATTGATCATAGAAACGGATAGCACCACCACCAATATCATGATTGCCATAGACTGCATATTTTTGAGCAACTATTTGGGATAGAATAGGAGCGACTCCATCAAGCTCAGAATAACTATGAGCTTTATCAATTAAATCACCTGTGAAAACAACAAGATCAGCATTCTGTTCATTAACTGTATTAACGATTCGTTGTAGATCTTCTAAAGTCTTTGTATTCGATAAATGAATATCACTAAGTTGTACTACGCGTATTGTTGTTTGGTCTTTAGTTCCATTTAACTTATATTGCTTAACTATTAGTTTTTTAGTTTCAATTTGAAATGCATAGTAGCAAATTCCTAAAACTAGAAAAATAAAGGTAAGTGATAATAAAATTAGTTTTTTCATAGGGTTCTCCTTATGGGATAATATTATACCATGAATTAGCTAATAGATTTCTTAAGAATTTTTAAAGATTTAACAATGTCTTAATGGTTTTATCGATATAAAAAGCAAGAAAAAATTTGAATTTAATTCTTGCTTTTTATACATTCTAAATAGCTTGATATTTTATCAATGCTTCAGCAATTTGGATTGCATTGGTTGCAGCACCTTTGCGCACTTGATCACCACAACACCATAAAGAAATACCGTTACGATCACTTGTTATATCTTTACGAATACGGCCGACAAAGACATCGTCTTGATCACTTGTATCTAAGGGCATTGGATAGATTTTAGCTTGTGGATCATCTTTTAATTGGCATCCCTCTGCTTTTGAAATGGCTTCCCTAATTTGAGGAATAGTTAAGGACTCTTCTGTTTCTAAAGTAATTGAAATAGAATGAGAACGCATAACAGGAACTCGGACACAGGTGCAATTAACTCTAAGAGTAGGAGCATGAAGAATCTTCCTTCCCTCATTTTGCATTTTCATTTCTTCACTTGTGTAGCCTAGTTCATCAAAGTCCCCAATTTGAGGGATTACATTATAAGCGATTTGATAAGGAAATGTTTCAATTGTTGGTGTTAATTGATGGCCTAATTCTTTAACCTGATTATTTAATTCATGGAAGCCACCAATACCAGCACCAGATACGGCTTGATAAGTCGATACGACCATTTTATCTATGGGTGATAAGGTATGAATTGCATTGACTGCAGTTAAAGCAATAATGGTAGAACAGTTTGGATTAGCGATAATTCCTTGATGGTCAAGGACATCTTTACCATTCACTTCAGGAACAACTAAAGGAACATTTTCATCTAAACGAAAGGCACTTGAGTTATCAATCATGATAGCTCCTGCCCGTACAATAGCATCGGCAAATTTCTTAGCCCATGGACTATCAACAGCACTTAGGACAATATCCATATTCTTAAAAGCATCATCACAGGCTAGTTCAACAACAATGTCAGAACCCTTGAAGTTAATTGTCTTGCCGACACTGCGTTCACTAGCTAAACAATGTAATTCATTGATAGGAAAGTTTCTCTCTTCAAGCACCTTCACCATTTCACCACCAACAGCACCTGTTGATCCAAGTATAGCTACGTTGTATTTTTTCATTAATTTTCTCCTTGATAAATGAATCGATCGTAAATAACACGAATTGTTTTTTCGAAATCCTTGTTTTCAACTCCGACAATGATATTAATTTCGTCTGAACCTTGATTAATTAAGCGAATGTTAATGGCATTATTACCTAATTCAGCGAATAATTTTCCAGAGATACCAGGGCGATCAGACATGCCACGTCCAACAGTAGCAATCAGTGAAATCTTATCAGCGACTTTAACTGAATCGGGTTGTACACTTTCTTTAATTTCCGCAATTAACTCATAAAGGCAATTTTCAATCTGTTCACTAGATACAACAATTGAAAATGAATCAATTCCAGAAGGTATATTCTCAATACTTAATTTAAACTTCTCAAACACACTCAAAACACGGCGAACAGTGCCAACATCGTTCGACATATGTGCTTTATAAATTGTTATTGAAGTGAAATTTTTCTTCCCTGCAATTCCAGTTATGAAATGAGGTGGATTTTTCTTATCAATTTCATCACAGTTTTCCATAATCATGGTACCGGGATTGCTTGGTTCATTTGTGTTACGAATATTAATGGGAATATTCTTATCCTTTACTGGAAAAATGGCTTCTTCATGAAGGACATTAGCACCCATATAAGATAATTCTCGAAGTTCATTATAGGTTATGCTATTAATTCGTTTTGGGTTCTCAATGATTCTTGGATCTGCCACTAAAATACCAGAAACATCAGTCCAATTTTCATAGACATCAGCATTCAGTAAATTAGCGAGGATAGCTCCAGTGATATCTGAACCTCCACGTGACATGACTTTGATGACACCATTTGGTAATGAACCATAAAAACCAGGAACAACAATTTTCTTATGATCTTTTAGGATATTTTCTAAGGCAGCTTTTGTTTTATCAAAGTTAATGTTTGAATCATAATCAAAGATAATAAAATCTTTAGCGTCAAACATTTCAAAACCTAGAAATCCAGCCATTAAACAAGCCGTGAGGTATTCACCTCTTGAGACAAGATAATCAAGATTGATATCTTTATTCATTTTAGTACGAATGATTTTAAATTCGTTCTCTAAATCGAAGTTGAGATTCAAGTCACTCTTAATGGAACGATAGCGATCTTCAATGAGCGAAAAAATTGTATCATACGAAACACCATATTTTATATGAGCATGGCATAGATATAATAAGTCAGTTACTTTGTTATCATCTTTGAATCGTTTACCCGTTGCGGATACAACCACAAATTGTCTTGTATCATCAGATTGAATAATTGATTTAATTTTCTTGAATTGGTTTCCATCAGCTACGGAAGAACCACCAAATTTTGCTACCTTTATCATGTTAATACCTCTATCTTTCATTATCTTGAAGAGCAGCGAAGAATAATTTATCATCACTTGCAACTAATCGCTTAGCAAGTCCATGCATTTCTTTGACACTTATTCTCTTCGTATAATAAACGTTATTCTCATTCATTGTTTCATTTGAAATACTAATATCCTTTAGATAGGATTCTTCAGCAATATCCTTTTTAATTCTTATATAATAATGATGAAGTTCTAATTCATTATTTACAGCTAAATGTTGATCAAAAATAACCTTATAGAGATTAGCTTCACCACTTTCAAGGTCAAAACAATCTTGAATAATCGCATCCGCTGTTGGTAACTTTCCTGCGCCTTGTCCATAGAACTTAAGCTCACCAATATAATCGCCGATTAGACAAGCTATATTAAAGTTACTTTCAACGTTGGCCATAAGATTTGTTTCATGGTATAGAGTTGGTTCAACATAGGCAACTATTTCATCTCCAAACCGTTTAGCCACAGCCATAAGCTTACATACAAGGTGTCTTTTCTTGAATACTTCCACATCTTCTTTTGTAATTGAACGAATGCCAAAGCGATCGATAGCCTCTTCATGAATTAATGTATTAAAAGCCAAGTTCGCAGAGATTTGGCATTTTCGTTGAATATCAAAACCATCAATATCGGCACTTGGATCAGCCTCAGCATAGCCTAAGTTTTGTGCTTTAGTTAAAATCTCATCAAATTCTACGTTGTTGCGATGCATATTATCAAGGATGAAATTAGTTGTTCCATTGAAAATACCTTTTACTTCACTGATTTCATTAAATCGTTTAGCTCTAAGTATTCCTTTTATCCAAGGGATACCACCACCCGTCGTTGCCTCAATCATAAGATTCACTTGGTTCTCTTTCGCTGCTTTCATGAATTCTTCAAAGTAATGAGCAACGACAGCTTTGTTAGCAGTTACGACATGTTTATGTGCTTTAAGTGAGGCAAGAATATATTCATAAGCAGGATGATACCCACCCATGACTTCGATGACAGTATCAATGCTATCATCCTTCAATATATCGTTAAAATCACAGGTCATAGCTGGATTAACAATGTCTTTTTTTTCTTTTACTAAAATTTTAGCGATAGTAAGTGTCTTATTTCCCTTTGCATTCATTTGTTCAATAATTTCAACAACACCACTACCCACTGTTCCACAACCTAATAATGCGATTCTCATGCGATATCCTCCTAGTGAATATATAAAGACAGAAACTTCTTAATGTCTTTATTACGAAAACACTTGTATTTATAATGGAAACATTGTATCATAAAAGAAGATTTAATGCAAGATTTAAAAATGGAGGAAATTAAGTATGAATATTTTTGAAAGTACAAGAAATAAAAACCTACAAGCTTCAGCTTCTTTAGCTATATTAAATGGATTAGCTGAAGATGGTGGATTGTATATGTTGAAGAATCTACGCAATAAGAAAGTAGATTTAAAGAGGATCTTAAATCTAGATTATTTCGGTATCGCTGAAGTAGTTTTAGGAACACTTTTAGATGATTACAGTAATGATGAAATTCACCATTGTGTAGAGTCGGCTTATCGCAATAAGTTTACTAGTGATCAAATAACACCCTTAGTACCCGTTGGTGATGATTATATTCTAGAATTATTTCATGGACCAACAGCAGCTTTTAAGGATGTTGCTTTATCGATTCTTCCTTATTTAATTACGACTTCATTAAAGAAACATGACATTAAGGATGAAATTGTGATTCTTACGGCAACAAGCGGAGATACAGGAAAAGCAGCCCTTGAAGGATTTAAAGATGTTGAAGGAACAAGAATTGTTGTCTTTTATCCTAAGAATGGGGTATCTGCAGTCCAAGAAAGACAGATGGTTAGTAGTGCAGGTAAAAATGTAAGTGTTGTAGCTATTGATGGTAATTTTGATGATGCGCAAAAGGGTGTCAAAGAAATACTAACTTCCAATCAATTAGATGAAGTTCTAAAAACAAATCATTGTCAATTATCTAGTGCTAATTCGATTAATATTGGAAGATTAACACCTCAAATAGTTTATTACTTTAAAGCATATCTTGATTGTGTAAATCATGGAACAATTCAAATGGGAGAACCTATGAATTTTATTGTACCAACAGGCAACTTCGGTAATATTCTAGCAGGTTATTTTGCGAAATGTTTAGGTTTACCAGTAGCTCAACTTGTTTGTGCTTCAAATGCTAATAATGTATTAACTGACTTTATTCATACAGGAAATTATAATAAAAACAGAGATTTTAAGAAAACAACTTCTCCTTCAATGGATATCTTAGTTTCATCAAATCTTGAACGTTTACTCTACTTATTAAGCGATGGTAATAATGAAGAGGTTGCAGGCTATATGAATGATTTAAAAGAGAAAGGTGAGTATCAAGTAAAACCAACCTTATTGAAACAATTACAAAGTGAATTTTATGGTGGATTCTGCTCAGATGAACAAACATCACAAGTGATTAAAAATGTTTATAACAAGACTCATTACTTATTAGATACTCATACTGCCGTTGCTTATGGAGTTGCGGAGGAGTTTAAGAAGGCACATATCAATGAGTATAAAAATATTATCTTATCAACGGCTTCACCTTATAAATTTAGTAAGAGTGTTTATGAAAGTATCAATAAGACAGTGAATACGAATGAGTTTGAAATAATGAATTTATTACATGAAGAAACAAAAGTAGCTATTCCTAATAATTTAGCGAATCTTGAACATAGCAAAATTCTTCATGATACAGTTATCAAGAAAGAAGATATGAGTGATTATGTTAAGCAATTTATTGGAGGTAAGTAATGATTAAAGTAAAAGTTCCTGCGACAAGTGCTAACTTAGGTCCAGGGTTTGATTCACTTGGATGTGCTTTAAATCTATATGCAAATTTCACTTTTGATGAAGAAGTGAATGAGTTGATCATTGAGGGCTGTGATCCACAATATCAAAATGAAGATAATTTAATGGTTGTAGCCTATAAAAAAGTACTACAACGTTTAAACTTAGAATTAAAAGGATTAAGAATTACGGTAGATAGCAATATTCCAATCAGCAGAGGACTCGGTAGTAGTGCTGCATTGATTGTTGCAGGAGCTATGGCAGCTAATGCTCAACATGGGAATAAGCTTAGCAAGGATGAATGCCTAAAAGTCTGTAATGAGATTGAGGGACATCCAGATAATGTCTCACCTGCACTATTTGGTGGTTTAATGGCATCATTTCTTGATGGTGAAAATCCAGTGAGTGTGGCGTATACAATCCATCCAAATCTAAAATTTTGTGCATTGATACCTGATTTTGAAGTATCAACACACGAAGCAAGACAAGTATTACCAAAAAGTGTTTCATACAAAGAAGCAATTTATAATGTTTCACGAGTGGCTGTACTATGTAAGGCACTTGAAGATAATAATACAGAAGTAATTAAAGTAGCCATGAAAGACATTCTTCATGAACCTTATCGCAAGAAACTGATTGATGAATATGAAGAAGTTAAGAATATTTGTGAAGAGAATCAGGCGATAGCCTTTGTTATAAGTGGAGCTGGACCCACTTGTCTATGTCTTTATGAGAAAGAAAACTTCATTGATTCAGTGAAACAAGCAGTATGCAAACTAAAGAACCAATGGCTTGTGTTAGACTTAAGAATTGATACGAGAGGATGTGAGGTAGAAATATGTTAGAGAACTTTTTAATCGTCAATAAAGAAATACTTCCAGATTATTATGAAAAAGTAGTAGAGGCTAGAAATATGATAAATGAAGGAAGTGTTAAAGGTATTAGTGAAGCTGTGAAGAAAGTCGGTATATCACGAAGTACTTATTATAAATATAAGGACTATATTTTTTCACCAGGTGAGAATACAAGTGGAAGAAAAGCTGTGATATCTTTCATGTTAAGTCATGAGAAAGGTGTTCTTTCAGAAGTATTGAATCAACTTTCAAGTGTTTATGTTAATATTCTTACGATTACACAAAGTATTCCTATTAATAAAAAAGCGAGTGTTGTTTTATCTGTAGATATGAGTGATGTTATGCAATCCATAGAAGATGTTCTTCATACCTTAGATAAGATGAATGGAGTTAATAATGTTCGACTAATTGCTATTGAATAGATGAGTAGAGAAATCTTCTCATTTTTTTTATATCTTGCAGATTAGAAGTGCTTTTGTGTATACTTAAGGAAAAGAGGTGATTGTTATGAAGATAGCTGCGGAAGTTCTCTTTGCTTGTTTTCTTATATCTTATATCTTAGATAAAAGGCGTGTATTAAATGGGAAGTTATTTACGGCTTCTATGTATTGTTTTATTATGCATTGTATCTTACTTCTACAAGATAATCCTAATGACTTTATATCGCAAATTGGCTTCATTCTCTTATCAATCTTATTTGCCCTTATTCCAATATTGTATTTCTCGGTGGGCATCGCATTAATTATTAATAGTTTTATGATGTTTAAATATGAAGGGAAAAGGTATATTAACTTTCTATCAATGCTTGTAGGCTTGTTCTTATTCATTATTTTTATTTTGATAATTGCTGCACCGTTACTTATTAAAATGCCTTCCTGGCTTGTTTTAGCCTATCAAGGAGGCTTGTTATTGATTGGTTATTATACCTTTATCTTTGTTAGTTTTATGATAAGCTCACTCTTATTTAATATGAATCGTCCTCGATTAAATCAAGACTTTATCATTATTTTAGGAAGTGGCTTAGTGAATGATAAGGTAACACCTTTATTAAAGGCTAGAATAGAGACTGGTTATAACTTCTATATACGTCAAAAAAGAAAGACAGATAACATTTGTACTTTCATCGTATCAGGTGGTCAAGGAGAAGACGAAAAAATGGCTGAAGCGGTGGCTATGAAAATGGCGTTGATTGAAAAGGGAGTACCTAATGATCATATCTTAGTTGAAGATCACTCGAGAACAACTTATGAAAATATGCTTTTTTCAAAAGAGATCATGGATAAAATTAAAAGTGACTATCATGTCGTGTTCGCAACGAATAATTATCATCTTTTTAGGAGTGGAATTTACGCTAAAAAAGCAGGATTAAAAAAAGCTGAAGGAATAGGAGCACCAACAGCTAGTTATTATTTACCAAGTGCATTTTTAAGAGAATTTATTGCTTATCTGATGATGAATGCTCAAGTAAATGCTGTCATTATCTTAACAACCGTCTTAGTAACTTTATTGGCTGCCATTGTTAGTGTTTTTATCTAATAAAACGCTTTATGTTTGAATTATCACTAATAAGGGTATACAATATAGTACTAAAGTACGGAGGGGTATTATGAATGATGTATTATTAGATGCTTTTATTGATTCAGCAAAATTAATACCTTTATTGTATTTATCTTATTTTTTCATTAGTTATTTAGAAAAGAAGGGTTCACTTGCAACTCGATTAAATTACTTATTTGTTCATCGCTTAGGTCCTGTCTTTGGGGCACTCCTTGGTTGTCTGCCACAATGTGGTTTCTCAATGATTGCTGCTTCATTATATGTCCAAGGAGGAATCAGTGTAGGAACACTAGTTGCTGTCTTTATTTCAACAAGTGATGAGGCTCTACCTATGTTATTGGCTCATCCACAAGAATATAAAACGTTGGGTTTATTAATCGTGATTAAAATCATCTTAGCGATATTATTTGGGTTGTTCATCGATTTATTTGTCAAACCGAGAAAATTAAACGATGAAGAAACCTTTGAGGTGGATAATTTGAGTTGTGGATGTAATGATTCAATATTTATTAATTCATTTAATCGCACCTTTAAAACGATACTATTAATACTAGTAGTTAATGTAGTTATGGGAAGTGCCATTCATTTAATAGGAGAAGAAACATTTTCAACATTCCTAAATGTCAATGAATCACTACAGCCACTATTTGCAGGACTTATCGGATTTATTCCTAACTGCGCATCGAGTGTAATGATTGTACAACTATACTTATTGAATGACTTAAGTTTTGGCGCAATGGTTGCAGGTTTAAGTACAGGAGCAGGAGTTGGAATAGCGGTCTTATTTAAAATGAATAAGAGCATCAGAAATACCCTCTTTATCCTATCCTATCTTCTAGTTGTCTCTGTAATAAGTGGAATGATTATTCAAATGCTTGGATTTATTTAGTAGGAGGAATGAAAATGAAAAAAAAGAAACTTTATAGAATCGTGCTTCTTATCGCATCACTAGTCTTCGTTGTCTCTTCGGGACTTTTAATCAAGGAATTAATTCAATCAAAAAAAGAGAAAGAGAATTTAAATGCTTTAGCAAATATCGTTAATGTTGATAACTATCAATCATTAATTGAAAAAGAGAAGGCACGCATAAAAGTATTTAATACTTTATATGAAGAGAATAACGATTTTATAGGATGGCTAAAGGTTGAGGGTACTCATATTGATTATCCAGTGATGTATACCCCTAATGAACCTGAGTATTATTTGCGTCGTGATTTCAATAAAAATCATGCGATGAGTGGACTCCCTTTTATAGGGATGGATAATACGTTGAATCCTCCCTCTGATCAAGTCATTATCTATTCACATAACATGAAAGATGGTACAATGTTTTCTGATTTAACGCTCTATGAGGACTCATCGTTTTGGGAAGAACATAAGATAATTCAGTTTTCAACCATGGATGAACAAATTAGCTATGAGATATTTTCAGCTTTTTATACAACTGTTAGTGGAAATGAAACAGATGAATTTCAATATTATAATTTTGTGAATGCGGAGAATGAAAGTGTGTATAATACCTTTATTCATCAAGCAGAATCAATGTCATTATATGATACGGAAGTAAATGTTGAGTATAAGGATCAAATTCTTACTCTATCAACCTGTGCTTATCATGAAAATAATGGAAGGTTTGTGTTGATGGCGAGAAGAATAAAGTAGATATCTGAATGTAAAACCTTTAATATATAATAAGAATAGAGTATAATTAATCAACGCGAGGTGATACGATGAAATTAATTGTTGGCTTAGGTAATCCAGGCAAAGAATATGAAAAGACGAGGCATAATGCTGGTTTTATGGCTATTGATGAAATAGCGAAAGAACTATCTGTTGAAATTAATCAAAAGAAATTTAAGGCATTGTATGTTCAAGCAAAATATAAAGGTGAAAGTGTTATCTTATTGAAACCACAAACCTATATGAATTTATCTGGCGAGGCTGTTGGCGAATGTGCTCGATTTTATAATATTGGCATTGATGACATCCTAGTTTTAGTTGATGATCTTGATCTACCTGTTGGGAAGATTCGACTTAGAGAAAAAGGAAGTAGTGGAGGTCAAAAAGGACTGAAGAGCATTATGGCTCATTTGGGAAGTGAAGCCTTCAAGCGAATTAGAATTGGTATTGATAAAGATCAATTCATGTTAACGGCTGATTATGTATTAGGTAAAATTCCTAAGCGTGATTTAGAGGAATTCAACAAAGCTAAACAAAAAGCAACAGAAGCTGCTTTAGCCTTCATACATTTACCTTTCAGTGACGTTATGAATCACTTTAATAAGAAGGATGCTTAAATGAAGAGTATACTCAATGAACTAGTAAGTAATCCAGCTGTTCTTAGTATAATTAATAATGAAGTTGAATTAGGTAATTTAAATCTCGATGAAGAAGCTTTATTATTTGCTACAGCTTACCAACAAACCCATCGAAAGATGGTTATTGTTAAGAATAATTCCTATACAGCACAACGACTTTATGAGCGGTTACAGCCCCTCCTAAAAGAGCAGGTGTTGCTTTTTAGCGTGGAGGATTCACTGCGTGTAGAGGCTATCGCAAGTTCTCCAGAGAGTAAGGCAATGCAACTTGAAGCCATGGATTTAATGTTGGAGAAACAAACAAATATTGTAATTACTCATGCTGCGGCTATTGTTCGATACATGCCAAATCCTCAACATTTCAAAGAGGGAAGCATTCATCTAAAGGTTGAAGAGGAAATGAGTATTAATGAGTTAAAACAGCGTTTATTTATGGCTGGATATGAACATGTGTCTAGAGTCGATACCCCTTTATGTTTTGCTGCTCGTGGAGGAATTATTGATGTATATTCCATGAATGAGGAACATCCAATTAGAATAGAATTCTTTGACAATATTATTGATAGTATTCGTCTATTTGATGCGACGACACAAAGAACCATTGAGACAAGAGATAATATAAGAATAATCCCCGCAACAGACTTATTATTAACAGAGGAAGACATAGCAACTGTTATTGAAAAAGGAAATGTGTTATTAGATAAAGCAAAGAAACAAGCAAACTCTGTTATTCAAGAGCAGTTTGAAAGCTTAATCAATCAAGATTTTGATGATTTAATGAATCATTTTAAGGAAAATCATCTTTACTTATATTTCACTTACTGTGAAAAACATTATTCCATTCTCGATTATATGGAAGATGCGAGCGTTTATATTAGTAGTATTGATGAAGTAAAAGAGACAGTAAGGAAAATCAATGAAGAAACCATTGATTATATCCAAGAACTGGTTAGTATGGGAAAAGCACTTCCTACTTTTACGCATTTTCATGCACTTGATTCACTACTTGCCAGAGTGAAGGCATCAACGATTGATTTATTTATGAATATAAAGAGTAATTGTTCAAGTGGTATTTTACCTTTGCCTCAACCGAATATTGCTTTAGATAAGAGTTTAGAAATGATAATTACAGAAGCAAAGAGAAAAAGAATTCTACTTTGTGTTGACCATGGTGAAGCAGAGATTCTAAGTAATTATTTTCATGAACATGACATAAGCTATCAAACAATAAGTGAAGATGAGAAGATACCTAATGGGATATCAATATGTATAAAAAAAATGGTGGCAGGATTTGAATGTATTGAAGAAAAAATTGCTGTTTATACAGCAAAGGAACTATTTAATACAAAGAAGAGAATAGGGCGTTATACGAATAAATTTAAAGATGCTGAAGTAATCAATGATTATCTACAGTTAGAAAAAGGAGATTATGTTGTTCATAATCAACATGGTATTGGTCAGTATAATGGAATTGTCACTAAGATTGTAGATGGATATCATAAAGACTTTCTACAAGTAATCTATAAAGGTGATGATGTTTTATTCGTACCTTTGGAACAGTTTAAATTGATTCGTAAGTTTGTTTCTAAAGAAGGAGCTTCACCCAAATTAAATAAGCTTGGAAGTAATGATTGGGAAAAAACAAAGAGTAAAATTTCACAGAACGTTGCAGAATTAGCGCAGCGACTTGTTGCTTTATACTCAATACGCGATGACAACATTGGTTTCGCTTATCAAAAAGATACACCTTTTCAAGAGCAATTCGAGAGTGATTTTGAGTATCGTCTAACCATTGATCAGGAAAAAGCTGTGCTAGATATTAAAAAAGACATGGAAACAAATAAACCCATGGATCGTTTATTGTGTGGAGATGTAGGATTTGGTAAAACAGAAGTTGCTATTCGTGCTGCTTTCAAGGCTGTTATTGATAATAAGCAAGTGGCTTTTCTATGCCCTACAACGATACTTTCTGCTCAACATGCGAAAGTGTTCCGTAACCGTTTTAGAAACTATCCAGTACGTATTGAAGTATTAAATCGTTTTGTTTCTCATGCTGACCAAAAAAGAATTTTAAATGATTTAAGAGAAGGAAGAGTGGATATCTTAATTGGAACACATCGTTTATTATCTAAAGATGTGGTTTTTAAAGACCTTGGATTTTTAATTATTGATGAAGAACAACGCTTTGGTGTTCAACATAAAGAAAAGATTAAAGAATTCAAGACAACCATTGATGTTTTAAGCTTAAGTGCAACACCTATCCCAAGAACATTACAGATGTCCTTGATTGGTATTCGTTCACTCTCACAGTTAGATACGCCACCTTTAAACAGAGTTCCTGTACAAACTTATGTATTAGAAAAGAACTTCAATCTTATTAAAGAGATTATTCAACGTGAACTAGCACGAGATGGTCAAGTATTCTATCTTTATAATAATGTGAAAAACATTTATTCTGTCGCTAAGAAACTTCAAGATGAATTAGATGTTAAAATAGGTGTTGCTCATGGGCAAATGGATAAAAATGAAATTGAAGATGTGATGTTGCGTTTTACTAATAATGAATATCATGTATTAGTATGTACAACGATTATTGAGACTGGTATCGATATTCCTAATGCTAATACGATTATCATAGAAGATGCTGATAAATTTGGTTTAAGTCAACTCTATCAAATTAAAGGAAGAGTAGGTCGTAGTGATCGACTTGCGTATGCTTATCTACTTTATTCACCACAAAAGCAATTAAGTGAAATTGCTATGAAACGATTAAAATCAATTAAAGAATTTGCACAGCTAGGATCTGGATATAAAATAGCTATGCGTGATTTAACCATTCGTGGTGCTGGGGACATGCTAGGACCTCAACAAGCAGGCTTTATTGATACTATTGGTATTGATATGTATATTGAAATGTTGAATGATGCAATTCATGAAGAAAAAGGGATAGTGAAAGTAAAACCTAAAGAGTTAGTGAAAGCCAATGTGAACTTGGACGCTTATATACCAGCTGATTTTACTACACAAGATTATGAGAAAATTACCCTTTATCAAAAAATTGATCGTGTCACTACGAAGCAAGACATGTTAATGATGATGGAAGAGATACAGGATAATTATGGGCAATTACCTAAAGCTGTGCAAATGCTATTTGAAAAGAAACGGTTAGATATTTTGATTAATGAGCCCAACATTGATACTTTCAAAGAGGGAAATAAAGAAGTCGAATTAGTTTTCAATGAAGTATTCTCAAAGAAGATTGATGGAGTTAAATTCTTTGAAAGAATAACAACAATTTCAAGAGACATTGTTTTACGTTATACTCAAAACAAACTTCGCTTAAAAATACCAAAGAGTAAAGAATGGTTAAAGCAAGTCATCGAAATTTTGGAAAATAATGTCGAAACTGTTAATAAATAATTTGAAGAGGTTCATACTACTTATGCAAGGAGTGTGAAGAATGAAAGCAACCGGTATCATTCGTCGTTTAGATGATTTGGGTCGTCTTGTTATCCCAAAAGAAATACGCAAGCAATACCGATTAAAAGAAGGAGATTCTATTGAATTTTATATTGAAAATGATAAAATCATCCTTCAAAAGTATGATTTAATGAGCGCGCATGTTGAAGAAATTCATGATATGTGTGCAACTCTTTCTAAAATATTATCTAATGAAGTATATTTTGTGAAGGATGAAGTAATGGGTAGTGATAAAAATGGAACACGAGCAACACTACAAAAAGCACTTGTTTATCGTGAAACTCCATTTATGAATGAAAGAATATTTGAGAATGATTTAGCGTTATACAGTGGTCATTTCTATCCAATTGTAGTTGATGGCTATTGGCAAGGAAGTTTCATGGTGTTTACAGATACAAATACAAATGAAAGTGACTTGAAATGTGTCGATGCCTTTACTCAATTATTAACTCGTAAATATCAACTCTAACTTAAGGCGGATGATTACTCATCCGTTTTCTTAATTGTATAGAAGAAAATAGTATGATAAAATGAAGTGGAGGTGATTGAATGCGATTAGATAAATATTTGAAAGTAGCAAGAATTTTAAAGAGAAGAACAGTCTCCAAAGAACTTGCAGATAAAGATCGTGTCCTCATAAATGGTAAGGTTGCTAAACCAAGTAGTGATGTAAAAGTAGGCGATTGTTTAACCTTAATATTCGGTTATCGTGAATTAAGTGTTCGAGTATTATTGCTTTCTAAACAAGTTTCCAAATCAGAGGCTCCCTTAATGTTTGAAATTATTGAGGAAAAAGTCATAAAAACTGACATTCCAACTGAAAACTGATAAATTCTTATGTTTTTTTCAATTTTATTGGTTACATTTATAGAAATATGATGTATAATAATAGTGACAAAGTTAATAGCTGATTATTAATTTGTTCGATATAACAATAGATTCACAGAAAAACCATTTTTCTCTTCCCCTTAAATATTAAATATCTAGCGTTATATTATTAACTAAAGAATCAATCGAAAGATTGATTTTTTTGTTGTATAAACTCTCTTATCTATTTTCACAAGTATATTTAGTAAGTTTCATACATAGAATGAATTGGGAGGTGGATTATGAGTGACAATGCATTAAAGTTTGAAAGTAACCCATACCACAATATATCTTTAAAAGATCGTAAGGTTTTAGAATTATCAGGAGTTAAATGTATTGATAGTTTTGATGCTAGTGAATTTTTGCTAGATACATCACAAGGATGGATGGTTGTTCGTGGTAAAGAATTAACCTTAGCGAAACTCGATACAGATCATGGCGATGTTATCATCAAAGGTATTATTGATACAATGGAATATTTAACAAGTAAAAAGGGTAATGGAAAAGAATCACTAATCACTAAAATGTTTAAATAATGATTTTAGCCCAACAGGTACAAGCCCTTATTTATCATTTTATAGGTGGTGTGTGCTTAGCTTTTTTTATAAGTTTCATATCCGTTTTTGAAGTTCATTTAAAAACTCTCGCAAGAATTGTGTTGACGTGTTCTTTATGCTTATTATTTACTTGTTTCTTCTTTTATGGACTTTATCATATAAATGGTGGAGTTACGCAAATTTATTGTATTTCACTATTTTTATTTGGTTTTTATCTTTTTTATACGTACCTCTATGTACTATGTCTACCGTCTTATTTATATATTTTACATTTATTAACACCAATCGTTCGTTCTAGTAGGGTTGCGAAAAATAAAATGTATGTTATAATGAAAGGTAGGGTAGGCTTAAACAAAGGAGGACAAAAGATGGAAAAAAACGATTCGCCAAAGAGTAAGATTAAAAAAAGAAAAATTCTTATTCGTTTGAAGAACATCGTCTTAATTACATTTTCATGTGTCTTTATGTGGAATGTCATAAATGAATTTATGACTACTAGAGAACTACAACAAAACTTAGCTCAGGCTCAAGCCTTGGCAACTGAAATAGAATCTGAAAAAGGTGCTTTAGAAGAAGAAAAAGAAAAACTTCAAAACCCTGAATATGTAAAACGCTATGCTCGTGGTAAACTTCTTGTTTCTCAAGATGGAGAGCAAGTATTCTCATTAGAACCTGAAGCAGATGAATAGATTCTATAATTAAACTGATGAAAATCAGTTTTTTTTATATCCAACATAAAAGAAGTTCTAGTTTCCTAAAACTTCTTTTATTAATCTTTTCATCATTCGTTATTAATATTGCTTTCATTCATTATTTCATGTATTTTAAATTGATAATTATTATTGATTATGTTAACATTACCTTAAATACGAATGTACAAACCGCTTGGGGACGGGCAACCATATCGATTGTTCTATAGTTTGGGCGACTATAGTACATTACCTGTTTGTATGAATCGTAGGAAAGGTGGGGTTTTTCGATTCATTACACTTTATAATAATCTTTTTTATGTTCTGCTAAGAATTTTTTTCGTGAATCACTCATGAGCGATTGTTTTAACTTAAAGTTATCATTTAAAGTATAGGCAGTGTAATGAACGCTATTTTTAAGTTCATCACAAATCATTATTTGACCTGATTCTTCAAAGGCAATATAACCTTGATCAAATAAATAATCATGATTACGACATAACAACAAACCATTATTATTGTCCATGGCTTCATATACGTGCGCACAGTCACGGAATGGCTTTATATGTGATGCAATAAGCATCTGTGGTATATGAATGCCACACAGGGCGCAACAATGGTTAAACTCATTAAATAAACAATCCTTAAAGAATGATTGTAAGTCCTTGGATTCATCACGATTAACAGGTATACCTTTATTAGGCAATATTGATAAGATTTTATTCTTATTCTTATAATCAATCATTGTATAATCTTGATTACGCATTTCCATAGCTTTTTTTGCTTTATATATTTCATCAGTAAAACTAGCTCGAACACAATCACTGAGTATAGGTACACAATCGCCATAATCCATGAGTATCCAATTTATTTTCTCATTATATTCAGGATTAAACGAATAATTGTTTTGATCCATTTTGATTAATAAATTAGTTTGAGACATTAACTGTAGTAGAAGCTTAAATATGGGATCTTCATCTAATGTCGACAAATTAAAAGTGCACTTTAGTAATGTTACAATTTGTTGCTTATAATGAGATACCCTAAGACAACACTCAAATAAAGACAAAGCTTCATTATTTGAATAATCATGGCTCTTCGCAAAGACCGTAATGGGTTGAGATAAATCAAATCCATCTTCAATCGTTTTAAGGTTATTTGTTTTAAGACAGAATTGAATACACTCAGATATTTCATTATCATTAATTTTAAATTCTTGTTGAATCAACTCATTCTTAAGTTGATCCGTTAGACTCTTTAAATTTAACTTATTAATTTCTAAAAAATCAATAATATATAAACAACGTTTTAATAGCTTTTTTTTCATGTTTATCACCTATTTACTATTATACTACAAAAATTGATAAAGATAAGTTGTAATGCTGACAAGATGTGTGGGATTTCGACAAAACAAAAGCATTACAATAGTAGCAATTGAAGGAGGAATTCACTATGAAAGGTCCGGGAATTAAAGATTACTTAGAAATATTAACGTTAAAGAAATTAAATGCACAAAAAGCAGGGGAAAAAACAATGGATATTTCTTCAAAAGAATTACACCAAGAAGTATCCCCTGAACATGCGACAATGCCAACATGTTGTCAAGCCATGTATAAACTAGCATTAATTGGTGATGAAGTCATTCGAAGACCTAAAGGGACAACGGGGTATGGATCTCATTTAATTATCCGCTTCAAAATAGATAGCTTAGAAAATAGAGAACAAATGTTCCCTAATAAAAAAAGGGGTAGACCTACTAAGAGTGCTGAAGAGAAAATGTTAGCTCGTAAGGCAAAGATGAAAAGAAATACTGAAGATTTAAGTAATTTAATTAAATCATGGTTAAATGAACACGGTTGGGAATACACTGAACAAAAAAATGAAGTAGTGGCTTTAAAAGATGAACAAAAATGGATGATTAATGTACAAGGAATTCGTCGAGGACGCAAACAAACTTTACCAAGTAAGGTAACAGAATTAATTACTAAAATTGTTGATCCAACCATTCGCTATAGTTTAGCGTTTAATGATTCTTCATTAACGAGAAGACAATGGAATGAAATTTCACCCCTAGTGAAAGAACAATTAAGACTCAGTGTATTATTAGCTGATAAACAAGGAAATATACAAGAAATTTAAATTAGAGGAGAAGATATCACGAATATGGATATCTTTTTTTATCACTATTTCTTACATGCTCCATAAACTACATTGAGGTGATTCAGTGATTTCTTCTCTGTTGTTAATTGTAGCATTAAGCTTTGATACATTTTTAGTTAGCATGACCTATGGACTTAATGATATTCGCTACAGTCGCTACACAATGTTAATATTGAGTGGGGTAGGAACCCTATTCTTATTTAGTTCGTTGTTCTTTGCTCAGATGATACAAAGCTTCATTGACGAGCGTGTAGCCATTATGATTAGCGGTGTATTATTACTGAGCTTAGGTACATTATCCTTAGCACAAAGCTTTATAAAGAGCCTTTTGACTAAACTAAAGAAACAGACAATTTGTTTAAAAATAAAAAATTTGAAATTACTCTTAGAAATTGTTGATGATGGAAAAAAGGCAGATATCGATGCATCAAATACCTTGTCAATTTCTGAGTCTTTTTTATTATCAATAGCGCTATCCATGGATTCATTGGCTAGTGGTTTTGCTTATGGATTATCAGTCAAACCAACGCTACTTTTATTAATTATGAATTTTGTTAGTTGTCTTGGTTTTGTATCTTTTGGTTCTATTATAGGTAGAAAAATGAAGAATAAAATCACATATAATCTCTCTTGGTTAAGTGGTGTTTTTCTAATATTGATCGCCTTATTAAAATTAAAGGGATAAAGATTAATAGTAATCTAAGTAAAAAAATTTGCAGATTTGATTCATATTAATGATATAATTTAAGGAATGAAAATATAGAGGATAAAGGTATGATGAAGTATAATATAATTAAAATACAGGAACATAAAGAGTGGGCAAATCAAGCAGCGGATTGGTTTCATCAAAAATGGGGAATACCAAAAGAAGCATATATGGAAAGTATGGATAGGTGCATAGAGAACAAGTCATCAGTGCCACAGTGGTATATCGTAATTAATGAAGAGAATATCGTTGCAGGTATAGGTGTCATAGAAAATGATTTTCATGACCGTAAAGATCTATCACCCAATGTATGTGCTGTATATGTAGAGGAAGCTTACCGTAAACAGGGAATTGCGAAAGCAATGCTCAATTATGCTTGTGATGATTTTAATAAAATGGGAATTAATCTTCTTTATCTAATTACTGACCACACTCACTATTATGAGCAATATGGATGGGAGTTTGTGTGTATGGTACAAGGAGATGGAGAGCCTAAAATGACAAGGATGTATGTTCATAAAAGCTAAGTAATTACATTTATAATTAATAGTAAACTATACCTGATTATGGAATATTTCGCAATCAGGCTTTTAATTCTACATGGGAGAAAAGTAAAAATAAAAGATATAACTAATATTAGTTAATTTAATACAGTAATGGGGCAGTTCGTTACATTCTTTCTCATATAAATGAATAAGAAACGGATAAAAAGATGAATATAAATTATAATATCCTATTTTTATTTAATGGGTGCTTAGTGTTTGAATGTATAGAGCATTTTGAAGTGAAAGCACAGAGTTAGATAATATCGGCATCATTTGGATTATCCGATAAGTGAAAGAGTAGCTGTTCTTCACTGGAAAAAGTTGAAATAGCATGTTCAATTAATTTAGCATTAGCCAAATTTGTTATTTTATTTTTATAGGTATTAAACAATACCCAAATCTTACTGAATTTTCATACATAAACGTTAACCTAGATATAAGGTTAATGAAGTAAAAAAAGCTTGCGAAATTACAAGCTTTAACCTATATTCGGTTTACGTTTAATTTCCAACAACTTAACGAAGTCATTAAACAGGGTGGTATCAACAGGCTTAAACATAACCCATTTTCCATCATGGAAGGTTTGCGCCTCATCATATGTTTTTTGAATGATTTCAGAATAATTATGTCTATTATTTTCAAATTTTTCACGTTCATCTTTCCCAAAGATAATCATGAATCCTATAGCGTCTTTTTTGGCATAAAGACAACATAATGTTTTACTACCACGACGGTATTTATACTCATAAGTCCATTTTTTTCCTCCAGGATTCCAAGTGGATTCAATGTCATAGTACATATCAATTTCAGCAATTAAACGGGTCCAAACTTCATATAATGAATTCCCAATTAAAGCAATCATATCTTCGGTATTAGGTGTTTGCTCAAGCATATCAATTTCCTCATCTTTCTTAGTTAATCATTTAATAAAGTATAATTATTTATTCAAATCATTGAGTTTGTTTTTCTTTTTTTTACTTAAATACCAAATGGTTAAGATAATACCAACCAATACAACTAAAATGAATGGTACAAATGGAATAAACAACATTGTTAAATAGGGACTTCTTAATGTGCTAATAACATTTTGCCACCCATTCTCATCAATAACAATCTCTAAATTTTCAAGAGGTAGTGTATCTGAAATATACTGATATTGGCGATTGCCTATTTTAGTAAACTCTAAATTGCTATATGAAATAACAGGCATATCTTCATCTAGATTTAAGTTAATCGTTAAGTTCTTAAAATCCTTCCACATTGATGCAGGGGACAGGTAGTATTCAATTCGTCCCATTTTTGCGTTAAAATTGTAATCAGGATATCCACCAAGTTGATAGCTATAAGAAACCATGATTTCTACTTCTTCGTTGGGAGCGAATTCCATCTCGAAGGTAATCGCATCAATGCGTTGATTCTCATCATATGAAGCCATCTCTTTATCAGTAAGTACAGCATACTGCCAATCATTGCTTGTTACGACAGTGGCGTAATTTAAGACATAGCTTTCAACTGTATAGGCAGTTTCTATATCATTGACTAGGATTTTTACACCACTTGTATTGATATTAGGGGAAAGAAACATAGAACTCGTAGATAATCCTTCATTCGCTGTATTCTTCATTTTGTACGTAGCTACAATATTCGCTACAGAACGTTCAACAGTAATGTCTAATACTTCTGATAGTACTGAGATTGTATCATTTTTTTCAAATGTAATTGATGAACCAACATCTGAATTTCTTGGTGCTGCCATATTTGCATGCGCAGGTTGAGGTAGTGTAAATAAAACAATGATGAATAGAATAATTAACTTGTTTTTCTTCATAATTAACCTCCATTTTAACTGTATTAATTATATCATAATTATTTTTTTCAGCACGATAAAAAAGCAGACAATAGTAGCCCGCTTTTAGTGTAATATAAGAAATGTACTATTCTTGAATAATCTTAATCTTATATTTTTTCAACCAATAATCAATTTGTAGGAAATAGGCAATTGTTTGTGGTGTGGTCATTAATTGTCCATACCAAGGCTGACTTACTTCATCATGGAGTAGTTTTTCGGCAGCTTCAGGTTTGATTATTTGCCATACTTTAGCTGAAGAGTCTTGAAGTAGCGCATCAAGTTTAATTCTTAGTTTATTTAGGTAAGCAGGGTTATGAGTCTTTGGGAAAGGGCTCTTTTTACGCCATAGAATTTCTTCTGGTAAAATATCCTTCATAGCAACACGGAGTAATCCTTTTTCACGATCATGATAATCCTTTAAAGACCAAGGGGTATGGTATAAATAATCTAAGATGCGATAATCACAGAAAGGAACTCTGACTTCTAGTCCAGCTGACATACTCATACGATCACTTCGATCTAATAAGGTTTGCATAAACCATTGGATATTTAAGTTCATCATTTCTTTCATTCTCTTATCAAGAGGAGGAACATCTTCGCAAACACTAGCTTCTCTACAAGTTGTTTGATATTTTTCATAAACATAAGCATTTGGTTCGATATTTTCAAGCCAACAATCTTGCAAGAATGAAGCACGATATTCAATATTTTGAGACCATGGGAATCCATCATAATTTCTTGTTTCTTCATCACGGTACCAAGGATATCCACCGAATATTTCATCAGCGCATTCACCTGAAATAGCGACAGTGATGTGCTTTCTAACCTCTTTGCCGAAGAGCAGGAGTGAAGCATCAACATCTGCCATACCAGGCAAATCACGTGCATCTACAGCGTCAAATAAACAATCAACCAATTCATCTGCATTTATTTTGATTGTTGTGTGATCACTCTTTACATAATCAACCATAATATTAATATATTCATTATCGCTATTAGGTTGGAATTTAGTAGGTTTAAAATACACATCATTATCTACATAATCAACAGAGAAAGTCTTAAGTTGTTTTCCTTTTTCCTTTAAGATAGAAGCAGCAATACTCGTAATAATACTTGAATCTAATCCACCAGACAAGAAAGTACCAATGGGAACATCAGCAACTAATTGACGCTTAATCGCATCGTAAACTAAATCATGGACTTTTTTAATTGTCCGAGTTTCATTATGCGTGTGAACCTGATCAATTAATTGATAATATGTTTTTTTATGAATTCCCTCTTCATTAAGATAAGCATACTCTCCCGCTTTTAATTCATAAATATTTCTGAAAACTCCATATCCAGGAGTTCTCCCTGGACCAATTAACATAATTTCAGCTATCGAGGTCGCATCAATTTCAGCTTCTAATAATGGATGCGCTAATAGCGTTTTAATTTCACTACCAAATATAAATGTATCATGAACTTGAGCATAAAAAAGCGGTTTTACACCGATTCTATCTCTTGCGATAAATAAAGCTCGCTTTTCTTCATCCCAAATAGCAAAAGCAAAGATTCCATTAAAATGTTCAACACATTTCTCTTTCCAATAAATATAAGCTTTTAATACTACTTCTGTATCACTATGAGAATTAAATTCAAAACCTTGTTTACTTAATTCATGACGAATTTCCCCAGTGTTGTATAACTCTCCATCATAGATAAGAATATATTTATTTTTTTCAACGCTTGTAAACATGGGTTGTTGACCATTTTCTGGATCAACGACAGCTAAACGTGTATGGATTAAAGCAACATGACGATTCGTATAAATACCTTCATCATTAGGCCCACGATTCTTGATAGTTTTCATCATATCATGAAAAATAGGCTTTTGATTAGAGATATCGTGTTTGAAGTCACAGACTCCCGCAAGACCACACATGTTATCACACTCCTCTCGCTTTCAGTATATTCTTGGTTAAGTTCGATTATGCAATCAGTCTTTCTCTAGTTAAATAGATTAGGAGAATTAAAAAGTTTGATAAAAATTGCACAAATTTACTTTTTATTAGCATTATTATGGAAATACTAACGTTAAAATGGTATATTTAATAGGTAAAAAGAGGAGGCATTTATTTATGAGTAAAAGACCTGTAGTTTTGGTCGTAATGGATGGTGTCGGAATTAGTGATAAAGAATTTGGGAATGCAGTTAAAAATGCATATACACCAACATTAGATCACTTATTGGCAACATGTCCTAATACGGCAATTAATGCACATGGATTGGCAGTTGGTTTGCCTAGCAATGAAGACATGGGAAATTCAGAAGTTGGACATAACGCACTAGGTTGTGGTCAAATATATAGTCAAGGAGCAAAATTGGTTAATGAATCAATTGCTACTGGAGATATTTTTCAAACAGATACATGGAAAGAATTAGTAGATAACTGTAAGAATGGAAAGATGCATTTCTTAGGATTATTATCTGATGGAAATGTGCATTCACATATTAATCATTTAATGGCTTTAATTAGACAAGCAAAAGTTGATGGAGTTAAAGAAGTTCGTGTTCATGCTTTACTTGATGGACGTGATGTTCCTGAAACAAGTGCATTACAGTATGTTGAACAAATCGAAAACTTCTTTAATGAAGTAAATGATGCGAACTTTAATGCTTGTATTGCAAGTGGTGGTGGTCGTATGAAAATTACAATGGATCGCTACATGGCAAACTGGAAAATGGTTGAAGAAGGTTGGCATACTCATGTTTTAGGTGAAGGCAGACAATTTGCTTCAACAAAAGAAGCGATTGAAACATACCGTAATGAAACTGGCGTGGTTGATCAAGATTTACCTGCTTTCATCATTGCGAAAGACGGAAAACCTGTGGGAACTATAGAAGATGGCGATAGTGTTATTCTTTATAACTTCAGAGGTGACCGTGCTCAAGAAATTTCATTAGCATTTGATAATGAAACATTCACTGAATTTGACCGTGTTCGTAAACCAAAAGTTATGTACGCTGGAATGCTTCAATATGATGGCGATTTAAAAATTCCAAATAACTTCTTAGTTTATCCACCTAAAATTAAAAATACATTATCTGAATACTTAGTAAAAAAAGGAATTCGTTCTTATGCAGTATCAGAAACGCAAAAATATGGACACGTTACTTATTTCTGGAATGGTAACAACTCATCTAAATTCTCAGAAGAATTAGAAGATTGGGTAGAAATCAAATCAGATGTAGTACCATTTGAACAAAGACCTTGGATGAAGGGTGCAGAAATTACTGATGTATTAGTAGAAGCTATTGAGTCAGGTAAATATGATTTCTTAAGAACTAATTATCCTAATGGGGATATGGTCGGACATACTGGAAACTATGAAGCAACAATTATTGGTGTTGAAACCGTTGACTTGATCTTAGCTCGTGTTATTAAGGCTGTTGATAAGGTTAATGGTATATTACTAGTAACTGCTGACCATGGTAATGCTGATGAAATGTACGAAAAGTTAAAGAAAGAAGGAGATTCTCCTAAAGCTAAAACAGCTCATACATTGAATAAAGTTCCATTTATCATTTATGGTAAAGATGTTGAAATTGCTGATGGTGAATTTGGTTTAGCGAATGTAGCTGCTACAGTAACAAAATGTTTAGACTTAGATAAAGATCCAGCTTGGTTAGAAGCCATTATTAAGTAATTAATGAAGGTACCATTTAAAAGTGGTATCTTTTTTCATGTTGACAAAGAAATAGATAGGGAGTATTATAAAGATACCAACGGTATGTTAAGGAGGGCGAGACATGAGTAGAGTAAAAAATCCTGAGAAGACAATTGACTTAATTTTAAATGTAGCGCTTAATCTATTTATTGAAAATGGTTATGAAAACACAACAATTCAAGATATAATTAACAACCTTGGTGGATTATCAAAAGGGGCAATTTATCATCATTTTAAATCAAAGGAAGAAATCTTTGTGGGTGTTTGTCAAAGAATAGAAGATCAAAATGCTTATTATTTTGATAAAATTCGTGACGATAAAAATAAAACAGGATTAGAGAAAATTAAAAGCATGATTAAATCATCTTATGAAAATCCTAATAATGATGCTATGATGGCGATTTCATCAAAACTATTACGTGATGCTAAATTTGTTAATAATCAAATTATAGAAATATTTGAAGTAATAGCACCTAGATATATTCAACCTATGATTGAACAGGGTGTTAGTGATGGAACGATTAAAACAGAGTATCCAAAAGAATTAGCTGAAGTTTTAATTCTGCTACTAAATCTCTGGATTAGTCCAATGCTAATGAAAGCAACAGCAGCTGAAGTTAGAAAAAAACTTAAATTGTTTCAATTTATGATGAGAAGAATTGATATTGATCTTATTGAGGATAATGAAATTGATTTAATTGTAGCGACAACAGAAAGAATGCTAATCTTACAATAACTGCTCTTAGTGGGCAGTTAAATTTCGCTTATGTACATACCGTCGGTCGGTATAATGGAGGAACTTATGAATAAACTATTTAATAAAGACTTTACACTTGTAGTACTTGGACAAATTATCTCATTATTTGGAAATGCAATTTTACGTTTTGCACTTCCTTTGTATTTATTAAAAGAAACAGGATCAGCCGCTATTTTTGGTATTGTTACAGCTAGTTCATTCTTACCAATGATATTCTTATCGTTTCTAGGGGGTATACTAGCTGATCGTGTTAACAAAAGAAATATAATGGTTGTCCTTGATTTCTTCACTGCCCTTGTTATATTTGCTCTTTCAATCAGTTTAGGAAGATTGCCAATAGTTCCCTTACTCATTATTTCATTAATGTTATTATATGGAATCTCTGGAACCTATCAACCCACAGTTCAAGCAAGCATTCCAGCACTAGTTAGTAGTGATAAAATCTTATCAGCAAGTGCTATTGTCAATCAGGTTAATGCACTAGCAAGTTTATTAGGCCCTGTTGTTGGGGGGATGTTATATGGAACTTTTGGCATTATGCCAATCTTAATTATCAGTATGGTTTGTTTTCTAATTTCAGCTATAATGGAAATTTTTATTAAGATTCCTTTTGAAAAAAGAAAGAGTGAAAAAATACTGACTATTATTAAAAATGATTTTAAGGATAGTATTAATTACATGAGAATAGAAAAGCCATTACTAATGAAGGTAGTTGCTTTTATTGCACTATTTAATCTTATACTAACTTCAATTATAATTATTGGTATTCCTGTTATTATCGTTAACACATTAAAGTTAAGTGATGAATTACTAGGTTTATCTCAAGGTATATTTGCCCTTGGTGGTTTAATTGGAGGAATAGTAACTGCGATGCTTGGAGCAAGATTGAAAATGAAGAACTCATTTATACTCCTTGTGACTTGTAGTCTATGTGTTGGTATAATAGCACTTCCATTACTTTGTAATGCTCCAACGATGATAACTTATTGGATTCTGACTGGTTCTTGTTTTGTATTCATGGCAAGTGCTTCTATTTTTAGTATTCAAATGGTAGCGACAATACAAAAAGAAACACCGAGTGAATTAATTGGTAAAATCATAGCTCTAGCAATGGCAATATCAATGTGTGCACAACCGATTGGTCAAGCAATGTATGGAATTATATTTGAGAATTTTTCAGCAAATATCGCTGAAATATTATTGATTGTAACTGTAATATCATTCTTAATTTCAATTGTTACTAAACGATTGTTCTCTCAAATTGAGTAATGAAAAAAGAATCAATCGATTCTTTTTTTACTTAAGCGTTCTTTCTTCTGCGCCACAAGTTCTTCGTGGTAAAAATAATTAATATATTTAACTTGATTTAACTGGCAGTATTCATCAATTTCTTTAGCTAGTTCTTTCCAATAATCCTTATTACCTTTTATATAGATTTCATGGTATAGAGGTTTAAGTGAGGGATAATTATCATTGATATAAGTTAATATCTTTGTTTTGAAGCTTCCTCTTAGATTTAAATTTTCAAACCAAAACTCATCAATAAAAGATTTAGATTCTTCAATGATAGCTTTAAAGTCGGTGATTTCTGGAAAAATAGGAGACATGAAGAGAATCGTATAGATACCTGATTCGTGTAAACTCTTAAGTGTTTCTAAACGTTCCTTAATTGAGCTAGCCATATCCATATCATCTTTGAATTTCTCGTCCAGAGTATTCATCGACATTGAAACTTGTAGGTGCTTACACTTCTTTAATAGATCTAAGTCACGAAGAATTAACTTTGATTTTGTTGAAATTCCAAGTTGGCAATCGACGTCAATAAGTTGTTTTAGAATATTACGGGTAATCTGATATTTTTCTTCGAATTGATTGTAACAATCAGTGACTGAGGATAGAAAGACGGATTTACCTATTAACTTTTTAGTGTTTAATGGTGAATCACAAAGTTTAATGTCGATAAATGAACCCCATTCTTCACTATGGTTCGTAAAGCGTTTCATAAAACAAGCATAACAATATTTACAACCATGAGGACAACCAATATAAGGGTTTATTACATAGTCGTTAGAAGGAAGACTTGATTTAGTAACATAATCTTTTACTTTTACTGTTTTTTCAATAACATTCATACTAATTCCTCCATATAATAGGTTTATTATATCATAGAAATGAGGAGCTAAAGTCTTTATTGACTGTATAAAATATGACACTTTAGAATATTAGATTATATAATTCTATAGATATTATAAAGAAATAATCTAATTTTTTATTAACTAGCTACCAACTTTTTCTCTTTTCGATACTATGTCTTTTTCTTTTATGAAAAAAGGTTTATACTGTTACAATGTAACATTAAGAGGTGGTTAGATGGAACTTAGAAAAAAGGGATTAATGAGTGAAGGAGTTATATGGAAGCAGATTATCTTGTTTACCATACCTTTACTAATTGGTAATCTATTTCAGCTATTATATAATACCGTTGATTCTGTTGTTGTTGGTCAATATGTTGGCAGTGATGCTTTAGCAGCTGTTGGAGCAAGTAATCCCATTATCAACCTTTTAATTGGCTTCTTTATGGGATTATCTAGTGGAGCTGGAGTTGTAGTATCTCAATACTTTGGTGCCCGTAATCATGATTATCTAAAAGACTCAGTTCATACCACACTTGCTTTAGCACTATGCAGTGGCTTTATCCTAATGATTGGAGGATACTTACTAAGTCCATGGATGTTAAGTGCGACAGGGACACCAATTCGTGTCATGGACAGTTCTGTATTATACTTACGAGTTTATTTTCTGGGAATTATTCCAGTGATGATATATAACATGTCAGCAGGTATTCTACGTGCTGTCGGGGATTCAAAACGTCCACTATTTTACTTATTTGTTGGTTGTGGAATTAACATCTTCTTGGATTTATTGTTCGTTATCAATTTTAAAATGGGAGTTTCAGGTGTTGCTTGGGCAACCTTGATTGCTCAAAGTGTATCGGCTATTCTGGCAATGATTCACTTATGTCGAGTAAAAGATGTTTATAAAGTAACCATTAGTAAAATTCGATTTAAAAGAGCCGTACTTGGTAGAATCGTTAAGATAGGACTACCTTCTGGTCTTCAACAGTCGATTATTTCATTCTCAAATTTACTTGTTCAATCGCAAATTAATAGCTTCGGGCCATTAGCGATGGCAGGCTGCAGTAGTTATAATAAAATTGATGCCTTTGCCGCTCTTCCAATCCAAAGTTTTAACTTAACCATTACAACCTTTGTAGGACAGAACATGGGAGCGAAGCAATATGAGAGAGTAAAACAGGGAATTAAAACATGCATGTTCTTAACACTAACGGTTACAGTATTCCTATCAGTATTTATTTATGTAGGAGCTGATCAGTTATTATCAATCTTCTCTAACGAACCAGAGGTTCTGTATTATGGACACTATATGATGAGCATCATGGCTCCTGCCTATATATTCCTAGCAATTTCTAATATCTTCTGTGGCGCAGTTCGAGGAGCTGGCTCAGCAACGCCACCGATGCTAATCTTGGTGTTTTGTTACTGTATAGCTAGACAAGTTTGGATTTATCTAGCAATGCCTTATTTCCAAGATATTGTGATTGTCTTCTGGGGTTATTCTCTGACTTGGATTTTAGCGGCAATCTTATCCACGTTATATTATTATAAGAGTAATTGGATGGCTCGTTATAGTCGATAATGCGTTCTTTATTTTAAAACTTACGAAAGTAAAACAGGTATACTATGATTAACTTGAAATATAAAAGAAAGGGAAAACTATGATAATCCTAATTGGTGGTGAAAGTTGCACAGGGAAAACAAAGCTGGCTCAACAATTATTAGAAAAATATCATTATCCATACTTATCTATTGATCATTTAAAGATGGGATTAATAAGAGGGGACTTTTGTTGTGATTTTACTGTTGATACTGAGGATCAAATCATAAGCAATTCATTATGGCCAATACTTAAAGGGATTATTGAAACAAATATTGAGAATAATCAACATCTTATCATTGAAGGTTGTTATCTTGAACCTAGAAAAGTAATGGAACTGAAAAAGAAGTATAATGATGAAATAGTTGTTTTATATCTTATCTTTTCAAAAGAATATATTATAGAGAATTATGAATCTAAAATTATAGGTTATCGCAATATTATTGAAAGAAGGATGTATGAAGAAGAGAGAGATAGAGAGATGATGATTAATCAACATCAAGCACTTAAAGTTCTTTGTGAAAAAGCTAAGGCTCCTTATTTTGAAATTCAATCTGATTATGAAACTGAAATAAATAATTTATTGCATAACTTAGAAAAACAAATACGCATATAAAAACCAACAAGTTGATTGTTGGTTATTTTATTTTCTTCTCAAAGGTTCCTTCACTAATAAATACAGCCATAATCATTAAGATACCACCAAGTACTATTTTCACTGTCAAAGGCTGTCCTAATAGAATGACACTAGCAAGCGTTCCAATCGTTGCCTCTTGAGATAGAATAATTGTTGTAGTTGCTGGAGGTACATGTGCTTGCCCTTTCATCTGTAATAAGAAGGCAATAGCACTTGAGAATATTGCGACATAAAGAACAGAGAACCATCCAGTAGAGGGTATTGTTGTTTCATTCATGATTGGCATAAAGATCGCAGCCCATATCGCCATGACAAGTAACTGTAATACAGTGACAGCAATAGCATCACCTAAGCGTGCTGCACGGTGAGCATAGATAATCTGTAAAGCAAAGAATAACGCTCCAAGTATTAAATAAATATCTCCTGGTTGAATTGTAAAGGAGGAAGTCAAAGAGAGCACAGCCGTTCCTAAACAAGCAAAAGCTGCACCAACAAATACACGCTTTGATAATTTGTGTTTAAAGAATAATCTTAGTAAAAGAGGGACAAATAAAACATTTAACGCTGTTAAGAAAGCGGAATTGGCGACCGTTGAACCCTGTTGTCCTATTGTTTGAAAAGCAAAACCTAAGAAATACATTGAACCTGTGAAACTTCCAATTTTCAATAATTCCTTATTTTTCCACCATTTTGACTTTAAAGTAAAGGGCAATAAAAATATACCACCAATTAAACCTCGCATTAATAATAAAGGCATAGGAGCCCAACCAGCATCTAACGCACCTTGAACACCAATGAAGCCTAATCCCCATATAAATGCTGTCATGATTAAATAAATCCTAGATTTCTGTTCAATTTTATTCATAAGACCTCCCAAAAACTTATATTATTTTCTCATGAAACAAATAATAAATCTAGTGAATTATAGAAAAATGAAGAATTAACTGACAATTTAAGATTCCTATAATTGATTGCATATAAAGAAGTGGAGGTGAATAATTTGAATGATGAAGAGCATGAAATAATGCATACGCTTTATTTAAATGTAAAGGAAGAGGTTGAACAACATTTATTTAAGTTATTATTAAATGCACATGGTTATGATCAAGGTGCAAAGAATTTAATGATTAAAATTAAAACAGAAGAAGAGTTTATTAAGATAGTTAAGACTTGTATTATCAATGCATATAAAGACTGTAACTATGAAAGTATTATTATTGAAACATTAATTGAACTTCAAGATGAATTACCACACTTTAAAATTAAAACAACGAGGAATGAAAAGAGTAATAATGCTAAGTCTTGAACATGTTGAAAAAATGTACGGTGACCATGTTGGTGTTAAAGACCTATCCTTTAGTGTAAAGGAAGGAAGTATAGTGGGAATTCTTGGGAGTAATGGAAGTGGTAAAACTACTACTTTTCGTTTACTGTTAGGTCTAATTGAAAAAAACAGCGGGACGATGAATTTCAAAGGAAAAGAAATTGATCATCATAATCAACGATTGTTTGGTTATCTACCTGAAGAGAGAAGTATGCTTCGAGATTTAAAAGTTAAAGACCAGATAATTTATTTAGCTAAATTAAAGAAAATGGAAAAGAAGGATATCTATGAAAAGCTAGATTATTGGTTGAATTACTTTCATATTGAACAATACCGAAATCGCCGCATTATTGAATTAAGTAAGGGAAATCAACAAAAAACACAACTAATCTGTGCATTAATTCATGAACCCGAAATTTATATCTTTGATGAACCTTTAAATGGTCTTGATTTAGAAAATGTTGATTTATTTAAGATGCTATGTCTTAAATTGAAAAAGGAAGGGAAAATTATTCTTATTTCATCTCATCAATATAATAACATTGAAGATTTATGTGATAGCGTTGTTTATTTATATCAAGGAGTTTGTTTATTTAAAGGAAATCTTAATCAAATTAAACAAAAACGGCAAATTCGTTTCTTAACCATCAATAATTCGTCTCTTTACGAATGGGAGAGTGAATCTGGTATTCTAAGTATCCGCGGAGATAATCGTCAATTAGTAATTCAAACTGATTCATTAGCGAGTGTACAACGTTTAATTAAGCGATGTATCAAACTAAATATCAGTACCTTTAAGTGTGAAATGATTTCATTACAGCTGCTAATAAAGGAGGCACTTGATGAAAGAACTCGTTAGTTTTTCTTTAAAGAGAAGATTTATAAATGGTGCAACTATTTTATTAAACCTCTTATTATTTATTGGAATAGGGTGTGCTATCCACGCTGATAAGATATTAGAAGCAATCAATCCATCAATGTTAACTCAAAAAGTAGTTTATCTTAAAGAATTAGATTTAAGAATTATAGAATCATTATTAGCAATTGAGGAAAGTCCATATAAATTTATTGAGACAAGTGAAAAAACAGAAACCCTAATTGAAAATGAACCTGCTTCTTTTGTTCTTGAATATAACGATACATATCAGATAACCTCACTGTATGCTGTAGAAGCTCCACAGCTTGGAATGATGAGCGAACTTCTAAATCAACTTCATCATATCCTATTGTTTGAAGAAGTACTTCAAAGTGAAGAACAAATTAATAGTATGATGGAAGGTGTAAGTGTAACTAATAAAATAATCAATCAATCCATTGATTTATCAGGGGACAAACAAACATTAATATTCATGATTATTACTTCTATCTACTTTACAATGTTAAGTTTTTCAACATCGGTTGCTAATGAAGTTATCTATGAAAAATCAACAAAGACTTTAGAATTAATATTAACTTCAGTAAATGCAAAGAGCCATTTTCTCTCAAAAATGTTTGTAGGTTGGTTGGCTATCATCATTCAATTTATATGCATGAGTTCAAGTGTACTCTTTTGGTTTCTAATACGGAATGGTATGGATCAAGGCTATGGAATGATTGAATTCATCAATAAGATTGGAATATTCAAATGTGAAGAACGAACTTTTGCTGGTTTATTTAAGTTAATTAATCTACAAGGCGATTTCGTATTTAGGCTTGGGCTAAGTCTTTGCTTTTTAATGCTAGGGATTCTCTTCATTCAAATGATTCTCGTGGTAATATCTAGCTTTATAGCAAATATAGAAGAAGCAGGCAATGTACAAGCCCCCTTTTATCTCATTCTTTTAGCTGTATATTATTTTGCCTTATCTATTAATTCTCCCTACCAATTAAGTGAAGGAATAGGATTTTATTTATCCTTTTTCCCCTTCTTTTCAATGTTAATTATGCCTTGTCGTTTAATGATTCAAAATGTACCTTTGATTGAATTAATCGTCTCATTCTTGATTTCTAGTATTGCGATTTACTTTGTAATTCAAAAAGGAAGTAATATTTATCAACGAGGAGTTCTTGATTATTCAAGTAAAGGATTTATTGGTGTTATGAAGAGCGTTTTTAAAGAACCTCAAGAAGGGATAAAACATGACAAAAAGAAATATAAGAATTTGTTTAGAAATCATTAGTTTTATCATGATTCTATTATTAATAATCATGATTCTTACTGCTTGGAATGATTTAAGTCCACAAGTACCCTTGTATTATGGGATAGATAATCAATCGATGGTGGGTGTAAGTAAATACTATGCGTTATTTCCACTGATTGTAGGACTTGTTATTTATATAGGCTTAGGTTGGTTTAAGCGCCAAGCATTTTTAAATAAACATATTCATGGCAGAGATACATTGACTAAACTAGCCATGAGAGAAAATTGGATATTTAAATTATCGATTTGCCAAAGCGATGTTTTAATATTCTGTGTACTTCTCGAACTTAGCATGATCGCAAAAATTAATATTGTAATTGCACTATCTTTAGTCTTGATTATGACAACACTTGTTTTGGTTCTTCAATATCAATCATACAAGAAATTGAAAGCAACTATTTAATTCTTCATCTATTAAGTAAAACATGATAAAATAGTAGCAGTGAGGTATCGTTATGAATAAATGGTTCTTGATATTGTACTATATCCTGATTTTAGGTGGAAATATAATTGCATATATTTTTCAATTTGATTTAAGTGCGCTTTGGCTAGCAGGAGTCCTTATTTTACTTTATATTTATTTTCTTCCAGATATATTTAAAAAGAAAAAAATGGATAAGGAAAGAATGAGCGTTAAGGCATTAATAATTTATGCATTACCCTTTCTAATTAATTGTATAAGTGTGCTACTATTTCACTAAAATTGCCTTGCTACTGAACTAGCGAGGTTTTTATTATAACTTGCAACTTAAAGTTGCGTATGTGCAAATTGAGGTTGGTGGAAAAGCTGATTTTTCTTTAGTATACTTTCATTGTAAATACTAAACAGGAGGAAAAAATATGAATTTTTCTAAAAGATTAAAAGAAATTAGAAGCGAAAAGAATTTATCGCAAGAAGACTTAGCAGAAATGTTAAATGTTAGTCGCCAAGCGGTGTCAAAGTGGGAACAAGGAGACGGATTTCCTGAAATGGAAAAAATGCTTACACTATCCAAAGAGTTAAAGGTATCATTAGACTATTTGGTAGACAATGAAGGGTTTACAGATAAGCGTAATCAAGACTTACCTGTTTCAGGCAAAGTCTTGATTCGATCTCAAGATGGAAAATCTGTCATCCATTGTTATAAAGTGAATTCACGCTGCGTTTCTAAAAATAAGGAAGTTCCAAACTATGTATTATTTGGTATTGATAGAGCATCTTTTTTAGATGAAAATAGAAACATATTAGGATGGTATGCTGATGAAAAGGCTGTGAATAAAGAAATAGAATCTATTTATACAGCACTTGAAAATGGTGAGCCTACCTACAAACTGAAATATTGTGCTAAGGTAAAGAGAACTAAATTCAGTGTTAAACTTGATGAATAATAAAGAGACTTATACGCAATCATTACGTATAAGTCTCTATTTCTTTTTCTTTAAATCAGCCAGTTTATTTGAACGCTTATGACTTGTTAATTTAGCATAATTATTAGCTAATGTTTGTTCATAAGGGCTATTTGAATTTGGATGATAGAAATGAAGGTGTGCAATCCTGTCAGGTAAGTATTGAATACTATTCCATAAATCTGCTCGATCATATGGATATTTACTTGCTTCATCAAGTTGAACAGGAGTGAATTTTAGATAATCAGGTATTTGATGAGTTTCGTTCTTAATCAAATTCATAGCTTCATCAATTGCGCCTTCCGCAGATTTTGACTTTGGAGATAAACATAAATCAATAATGGCTACACTTAAGGGGATTCTTCCTTCTGGAAAGCCAACTCGCTTTGCTGCATCAATGGCATTTATTACCCGGGAAACAACAGCAGGATTTCCTAGTCCAATATCTTCATAAGCGATGACTAACAATCTTCGTTCGATACTATCCATATCTCCAGCAGCAACTAAGCAGCCTAAATAATAGATAGCGGCATCGACATCACTACCTCGAATAGATTTCTGGAAAGCACTAAGAATATCGTAGTGTCCATCTCCATTTTTATCAACACTCATATTTGGAAATTGACTATATTGGCGAACTAATTCAGCACTAATTACTCCATTATTTGCTGCCAAGAAACAGATCTCTAAGATATTTAACGCATAACGGATATCTCCATTTACGTGATTTGCAATTACTTTAAGTGCCTCTTCTTCAATGCTCACTTGATTATTTAAACCTTTTTCACTTGTTACAGCATTCGTTAATGCTTTTTTTATGTCATCAGCAGAATTCGGTTTAATCTCAAATAAATGAGCACGAGAACGGATAGCAGGATTAATGGCGAAAAGTGGGTTTGAAGTAGTAGCACCAATTAATGTGATAGCTCCACTTTCAACATGTGGAAGTAGTAAATCTTGTTTATCTTTATTAAGACGATGAACCTCATCAATGATAACGACTAATCCAGGAAAATACTTAGCTTCTTCAAAAATAATCTCTAAGTCTTTTTTATTACCAGTGACAGCATTAAAAAGACGATAAGGCAATTCTAATTCATTTGCCAAAACCATCGCTAAAGTAGTCTTACCAGTTCCTGGAGGACCATAAAAAATCATCGAGAACATAACTTTGTTTTCGACACATTTTCTAATTACTTGATTTTCACCAATTAAATGTTCTTGTCCAATGACTTCATTAAGCGTAATTGGACGCATTCTAAATGCTAAGGGTTCTCTCATATACTTCACCTATTTCTATTTTAACCTAAATAATGAAGGAGGTCGACAAAGAATTATGAAAACTTATCGATGGTGAGTGTAATTGGACGTAAAATATTGTATAATATGTAGCAATAGGGAGGATTTCTCATGAGAGTAGTACTACAAAGAGTAAGAGAAGCTAGTGTTGAAATCAATGGAATATGTCATGGCGAAATAAAAAAAGGATTTCTTCTTTTAGTTGGAATCACTCATGAAGATACCCAAATAATCACTGAGAAAATGGCAAATAAGATTGCGAATTTAAGAATATTTGAAGATGAAAATGAAAAAATGAATCTAAGCTTAGTAGATATTGAGGGAGAAATATTGTCTATCTCGCAATTTACACTTTATGCTGACTCTAAAAAGGGAAGAAGACCTGGTTTTGAAAAGAGTGCAAAACCTGAATTAGCGGAGCCTTTATATGATAACTTTAATGAAGAATTACACAAATTAGGATTCAATGTGAAAACAGGAATCTTTGGTGCAGATATGAAAGTAAGTTTACTTAATGATGGTCCAGTAACCATAATTCTAGATAGCGATGAACTTTTTAAGTAAGGAGAACACAATGAAAGAAAAAATATTATATGGTAAACCAATAGCTGAAGAGTGGAATGAGAAAAGTAAAGCATTCAATTTAGAATGTGTAAGACTCAATAAACGCAAGCCTAAGCTGGTTGTATTGATGGTTGGAGATTCTCAAGCTTCAATGTCCTATGTTTTAGGATTGAAGAAGTTATGTCAAGCAGTGGATATGGATTATGACTTGTTAACCATGGATGAATCGGTGAGTGAATCAGAATTAATTCAAAGTGTTAAAGATTGTAATAACGATGATACAATTGATGGAATACTTATTCAAATGCCTTTACCTAATGGAATTAATACAGATAGAGTTATCATGAGTAGTGACCCTGATAAAGATGTTGATGGTTTCCATCCATTAAATATCGGAAAGTTATGGATGAATCGAACAACGTATGCTCCATGTACTGCGTTGAGTGTGATGAAATTTCTAGAAGCTACTAAAATTGACTTAACAGGAAAAAAAATAGTAATTATTGGACGAAGTAATATTGTTGGTAAACCCTTAGCTGCGCTATGTTTAAATAAAAATGCTACAGTTACTTTATGTCATTCAAAAACTAAAAATATTGAACAAGAAACAGCAAGTGCAGATATCTTAATTGCGGCTGTTGGTCAAGCTAAAATGATCAAGTCAAATTGGGTAAAAGAAGGTGCTATTGTTTTAGATGTTGGTGTTAACCGAGATGAAGAAAACAAACTATGTGGCGATGTTGATTTTGATGATGTCATTGATAAGGTAGCGATGATTTCGCCAGTACCTAAAGGAATTGGTGTTGTTACAAATGCGATGTTACTTCAAAATACAATTGATGCCTATAGAAGAAAGGAAGATAAACATGGATTATGATTTAAATGATATTGTGGAAATGAAAAAAGAGCATCCTTGCCATAAAAGCAAGAATTGGAAAATAATTCGAATGGGTGCAGATATTCGTATAAAATGTATGGGATGTGGGTCTTCAGTTCTCTTTCCACGCAGTGAATTCGAAAAAAAGCTTAAAAAAATCATAGAAAAGGCAGAAATCATTGAATAATAGGATGAAAACTTGCTAATGAATGAAAAAAAATGTAAACTAATAGAAGGAAATTTAGAGAGGATGATTTTATGCCATTAACAGCAGGAATCGTTGGATTGCCTAATGTAGGAAAGTCAACGTTGTTTAACGCAATAACAAAAAGCCAAGTGGAAGCGGCTAACTACCCGTTTGCTACGATCCAACCCAATGTTGGTGTTGTGGAAGTACCAGATAAAAGAGTTGATCGTGTAGCTGAATTATTTAAAACGAAAAAAAGTATTTATACTACTTTTGAATTCACGGATATAGCTGGATTAGTAAAAGGCGCATCAAAAGGAGAAGGACTAGGAAATCAGTTCTTATCCAACATTCGTTTATGCGATGCTATTTGCCATGTAGTTCGTTGTTTTGATGATGAAAATATTACTCATGTTGAAGGAACGGTTGATCCAATCAGAGATATTGAAATTATTAATCTTGAATTAGGATTGGCTGATTTACAAACAGTTGAAAACAGAATTGGTAAAGTTCAACGTAAAGCTTCAACTTTAAAAGATAAAGAAGCAATGCATGAAGTGGATGTATTAAAAGAAATTCAAGCTGCCTTATTAGAAGGAAAACCAGCACGGAGTGTTGAGTTAAATAAAGAAGATGAAATCATTGTGAAAAGCTTTAGTTTGTTAACTATGAAACCAATGATTTATATTGCTAATATGGCAGAAGATGAAATTGGTCAACCTGAAAATAATGAGCATTTTCGAAAAGTGAAAGCTTATGCTGAAGCGGAGAATAATATTGTTATTCCAATCAGTGCAAAAATTGAAGAAGAATTATCAGAACTTGAAAAAGATGAAAAAGAAGTGTTCCTTCAAGACTTAGGAATTAATGAAAGTGGTTTAGATAAAGTAGTTAAGGTTGCTTATAGTATTCTTAATCTTTGTACATACCTAACAGCTGGAGTTGAAGAGTGTCGTGCGTGGACATTCCATCAAGGAATGAGTGCACCTGAATGTGCGGGTGTTATCCATACAGACTTCCAACGTGGTTTCATTAAAGCAGAAGTTTACAGTTTTGATGATATCGATAAATATGAAACTGAACTTGCAGTGAAAGAAGCAGGAAAGATGCGTATGGAAGGTAAGGATTACATTGCTAAAGATGGCGATGTTATGCACTTTAGATTTAACGTATAAAATAACAAATAGAAAACATGAGCCTTTTTATAGGGCTCATGTTTTAGTTTGCTAGAATTCTTTCTTTGAAAAGATGGATACTGATAGAAAATAGGAACAGCCATATAAGATTAAACTAATGAGGGGTGATAGATTCATTAACGTTTCAATCATACTTTCACTAATCGTTATATTAACCTCACTAAGAACTGTTACCAAGATTGATGGAATCATAAGAAAGGCAATGATCATTAATCGTGTCTTTTCTGGTCCGAACTTATAGGTTGTAGGGAAGAGAAATGATAAGATAAAAAATGTATAGCTTATGCTCAATAAAACCAAGGTGATATTAGGAAATCCTTTTCCTATGATAAGTGATAAAAGTGTAATGAGTGTTACACCAGCAATTAGGAAAACTATGGCACCAATATATTTACTCATTACAAATTGAGCATTCGTTATGGGTAATGTTTTACCATATGAATTCCAATGACTACTTTGATCATAGCTGAAAGTAACAAGGGCAACCATAGGACTAATAACGAGTAGAATGGGTAGGAAAGAATCAATCTGTTGAGTGACAATCCCCATTCCAAATAGTAATATCATCATAATAATTAACATTTTTAGATAACTCTTTAGGGTAAGAATATCTTTAATAATTAAACCCTTCATCTTACTTCTCCTTTCACATAAAATAGCATAATATCATCGATACTTGCATGGTCCATGACTAAATCAGGATATTGTTCTTTAATGAAACTACGGTTATCAACAAGCGCTTCAACACCGAAGCGACTTGTTTGTGTACTTAATATATTGGCTAAAGGGTATTTATTTAAGTCTTCAGCTTTTATTACACCATAGTTTTCAATGAGCTCATCTTTTTCCTTCTCAAACAAAATTTTTCCTTGATGAATGAAAACAACATAATCAGCAATTTTCTCTAAATCAGAAGTAATATGGGATGAAAATAGAATAGAATGTTCTTCATCTTGAATAAAATCTTGAAAAATATCAAGAATTTCATTACGACTAATTGGATCAAGTCCACTTGTTGCTTCATCAAGAATGAGTAAATCTGGGTGATGTGCTAAAGCAGAAGCAATACTTGTTTTCATCTTCATCCCTTTAGAAAAGGATTTCATTGATTTATTGATGGGAAGATTCCAGTTATTACAGTATTTTAAAAATAAAGGTTCATCCCAGTCTTTCATGATATTCTTCATGATTAAATTGATGTTTTTAGGTGTTAATTCTTCAAAAAAGAAATTTGAGTCAAAGACAACACCTATCTTACTTTTAATACTCATGCCTTCTTTTAAACCATCTTTACCTAATACTTTAATTGTTCCTGAATCAAAACGAATAAGATTAACAATACTTTTAATTGTCGTTGTTTTTCCAGCGCCATTTTCACCGATAAAGCCTACAATACTACCTTTTGGTACATTGAAAGATACATTTTTAAGTGAAAAGTCAGTATATTTTTTACATAGATTTTGAATTTCAATAGAATAATCCATAATTTTCCTCCTTATATTTCTTCGTATAACATGAGTAGCATTTCACTACATTCTTTATGAGAGATGTTGCTTGACTTTGCAACTTTTACGGCCAGTTTAAGATGATCCTCGACTTGTCGTAACTGCTCTTCTTTAACTATTTCTTTATTTCTAATTGATACAAAACTGCCTATTCCAGGTTGAGTTGAAATAAAACCACTCTTTTCTAACTCGTCATAAGCTCTTTTAGTTGTAATGACACTAATCTTTAAGTCTTTTGCCAATGAGCGTATAGAAGGGAGCGCTTCTCCTTCTTTTAGCTGATTTCCCATAATAGAATTTTTAATCTGTGAGACTATCTGGTCATAAATTGGCTGATCTGATGAATTAGTTAAAAATATTTTCATTTCGTGCACCTCTGTTCATATATGATATATACAGTATATACACATCATCTTTTTTTGTCAATAGGATAAATGTGACAAAATGGATATTTGTATTTCTTGCATAAAAGTGGTAAAATGACGTTAAGATAAAGAAAGAAATAGGAGGAAGATTATTATGAAACTAATTATTAGTATCATGTCAAATGATGACAGCCCAACAGTATCCTCAGCATTAACAAAAGAAAATTATTCAGTGACTCGTCTAGCGACAACTGGTGGATTTTTAAGAGCAGGAAATACAACTTTATTAGTTGGTTGTGAAGATGATCGAGTTGAACATGCGATTGAAGTGATTGGAGAATACTCTCGCCGTCGTACAGAAGTCGTTCCATCAACAGCATCCTATGATATTGGACGCTACGCTTCTTTCCCTGTTGAAGTACAAGTCGGAGGAGCTACAATCTTTGTAGTGGATGTTGAAAAATTTGTTAAATTATAAAATTTAAGGATTTATAAAGAGAGTTGTGATAAAAGCAATTCTTTTTTATTTGTATCTAATCAATGTTTGACAGATGTCTAATATAGTGGTAGAATCAAAATGGAGGTAGATGAATATGAAACAACTATTAGACGAATATAAAACATTGAGGAATCAAAAACAATTCCTAAAGGTTATTTATGCTAACTTGATTAATCGCTTTGGTGATTCCATTGATGCGATAGCTTTTACTTGGTTAGTCTATCAGATTACCAACAGTGCGACTTGGAGTGCCATTGTGTTTGGTGTTAATATGATACCAACGATTATAATTCAACCCTTTGCTGGTGCTTTCGTGGAGAACATGAAGAAAAGAAACATCATGGTAATATGTGATTTTATTAGAGCCATTTTAGTTACTATTATAGCTATATCCTATTTAACAAATACACTAACACCATGGATTTTATTGATTATGACAGTACTTAATTCATCGGTTGAAGCTTTAAGAGTTCCTGCCGGAATTGCTATTGCGCCACACTTATTGGATGAAGAATACTATGAAGTGGGGATTGCTTTGAACTCAAGTGGTTCAAGAGCTATGGAATTAGTTGGAACAGCATGTGCTGGATTAATCATTGGGTTATTCGGAATTGCTTCTGCCATCATCATTGATGCAATTACTTTTGCACTCAGTGGAGCAATCATAGCGAGTATAAAATACAGTGAGCAACTTAATAAAGTAAAAATATCAGTATCTTCGTATTTTATAACCTTAAAAGAAGGATTTGTTTATATACGAAAAAGAAATATAGTCATTGTTTTGTGCATCTGTGCTGCTTTCTTAAACATGATGGTTGTGCCAATAAATTCGTTCCTAGCACCTTATGTATCTGAAGTGATGAAGGGCGGGAGTGAAGTGTTATCGTTCTTAACTTTGGGTATTACGATTGGTTCAATAATAGGTAGCTTTTTCTATCCTTTATTGATGAAGTATTTAACAAAACGCAGGTTATTATTAATAACAACGCTCTTCATTAGTTTTTTCTATATTTCATCAATCCTATTACCCCCTGTTTTAGAGGCAACACCTCTTATTTTAACCATTATTATTGTGTTGTTATTCTTCTGCTTAGGTTTATTGTCTAGTGCAGCTTCCACTTTTGCGGCAGTATTAATGACATCAATCGTTGAGCCAAACTATCTAGCACGTGTTGGTGGTACCTTTGGTGCTATTGCTTGCTTTATGATTCCTGTAAGTAGCCTAATCGTTACTATCTTATTAAAATTCTTTAACTTTCAAGAAGTCATGTTAATCTTCGGAGTAGGTAGTCTTGCTTTATTTATTATTTATCTATTAGACAAACGCATGTATTTATTAGATGAACATCAAACAGAAGCCAAAATGTGATATAATTTGTACAAAGGCTAGGTGATACTATGCAAATTATTTTTAACTCAGAATGTGATTATATTAAAGAATCAATTATCTTCATGGCACGTTATTATAATCAAGAGGACTTTATAGATTTAAAAGAACATTTGAAGAAGAATTCAGGATATACAAGACAGGTAGAGAAGATTCTCACTACCATGAATGTGATTTATGAGGAAATAGAAGCAAGGCTAACTTTACCTGAAGAAATGAGAGATTGTTTCAAACCTTTAGGGGGCGAAGAAATAATCGACAACTCGTTGGCTGACTTTATTCTCTTAGAAACGGATGAATTTAGTAAAATGAGTTTAAAGGAAGTTAGGAAAGAGCTAGTGAAAAAGTTTCGTGAGAATCCAAAATTATTCATGAACCGTGCGTCATTTCAACTTGAAGAGGATGGAATATCCAATGAATTTGAATTTATTCAAGCTATTGAAGAATTACCAAGTGTGGATGATGGAATGAAATGGAAGATATGGCATGCTTATAAAAACTATGAACAATATGTAGATAAATTAATGGATCAAGTCGAAAAAATCGTACCAATCATAAAAGAAGTTTATCAAAAACATCAAGAAAAATTTTCTAGTTTTATTCAATATTGGGAAGATAAAACGAAAGATAGAAAAAGTTTTGAAGAAGCATTTCATCAACATGTGCAATTTTCATTTGAGGACAATAGCATTATATATGTAAGACCTAGTTTTATGGGATGCAATGGCATGCGTCTACGTGACATGGGAAAAGAAACCTTAACGCTTTTCATTGGTTGGATGTTTAAAGACGAAAACATTATTAATTCAAGTCGAGTAACAGCAGAAGAATTATGTGCACGCTTAAAATTATTGAGTGACCCAAGCAAATATGAAATTTTGAAACTAATTAAGAACAAAGGGCTTTATGGAGCACAGTTAGCTGAACAAATGAACTTAACAACGGCAACTATTTCTCATCATGTGTCGACATTGAGTAATGCTTCTTTGCTTACTTTTGAAAAAGACGCGAGTAGAATTTACTATCATTTAAATAAAGATCAAGTCGGGTTTTTACTTGATCAAATTCGAACTGATTTATTAGAAGATTAGGCTGTCAAAAGACGGCTTTTTTAGTTATCAGCAACGTTTGCATAAAAATGAGTCAATCACAGGGTTAATTTGCGCAATAATGTGCAAAAGCGATTTTAATCTTGAATAATGCGCCAAATTACCTATAATTATAAGTATTGAAAAGGAGTTAGATAAAATGATATTAGTAAAGGTAGGAATACGACGATGATTGGGATTCTTTATGCAATTGTAATATTAATAGCTACTTTTTTAGGGGCTAGTGCCGGATTAGGCGGTGGAGTAATCATAAAACCTGTATTAGATTTTATAGGTGTTCATGATCTAAGTACCATTTCTTTTTTATCAACTTCGGCTGTATTTACAATGTCTATCTATTCCACAGTTAAACAAGTTCGAAATAAAGTAAAGTTTGATGTCATGATGGTTTTATTGGTTTCTATTGGTGCAATGGTGGGTGGAAATATAGGAAGTAGTTTATTTTCATCTCTGTTAACCTTAATGGATCCAGAACTAATCAAGGCTCTACAAGCCGTGATACTAGCAAGTTTATTGATTGCTGTATTAATTAATGTTAATAGTAATGTGAAAACATTAAAAATCACAAATAAAATAGTTACCTTATTGATTGGTTTTGCCTTAGGTCTTATTTCAGCCTTTCTTGGGATTGGTGGTGGCCCTATCAATGTGGCTGTATTCATTTTTTTCTTTTCAATTGATATGAAGACAGCTACAATTTATTCGATAGCAACTATTTTGTTTTCTCAAGGTTCAAAATTGTTTAATATAGCAACCACAACTGGTTTTATGGTATTTGATTTATCATTATTATGGTTTACATTACCAGCTGCAGTCCTTGGAGGGATAATTGGTACCATGGTCAACAAGATTGCCGATGAAGGCATCATAAAGAAAATATTTAGTATTACTGTCATAGCTATAATTTTATTAAATATATATAATGCGGCTATGGTTTTTATCTAAATAGGTAAATGAGAGAGATGTAAAAATATCTCCTTTCTTTATTTTATGCAATAATTTTTACAATATACAAATATTTCATCTTTTAAATTAAGAGAAGAAATGTTACACTATAAAAGTAGAGTATATAAATCTTCGCAATAATTAGATATTCCCTGATATCTAATAAAGGAGGGTTTTAGTATGAGAATAGGAACAATTGGCACAGGATTTATCACTTCCTGGTTTTTATCATGTTGGTTAGAAGAACAAAATGAATGTGAAGCTGTTTATTCAAGAAACTATAATAATGGGAAACAATTAGCTGATAAGTTTAATGTGGAAAAAATTTACACTGATTTAGCTTGTTTTTTCAGTGATGATTTAATTGATATTGTATATATTGCTTCACCTAATAGTTTGCATTATGAGCATGCAAAACAAGCCTTGTTAGCGAATAAACATGTTATTGTTGAGAAACCATTTACTTCAACTGTAGAAGAATGTGAAGAGTTATTGCGTTTAGCTCAAGAAGCTGGAAGATTCATTTTTGAAGGAAGTACTACTTTTTCACTTCCAAATGTTGAAATCATACAATCGTTACTGCCTAAAATAGAACCAATCAGAATTATGACATGTAATATGTCAAAAATATCTAGAAAATATGATGAGTTTTTAGAAGGAAAAAAACCGAATGTTTTTACTACTGCCTATTCAGGTGGAGCATTAATGGACTTAAATGTTTATAATATTCATCTCATTACCACTTTATTTGGGGAACCAAAAGAACTAACTTACTATGCGAATATAGTCGATGGTATTGATATATCAGGATGTATTAATATGAAATATCCAAAGATGGTCATAAGTAGTATTGCAGGTAAGGATAGTACAGCAAGAAATTCAGTCACTATACAGGGTGAAAAAGGCTCAATTTATATCGATTCGTCGGCAGCAGTATGTGCTTCAATTGAACTGGAAATGCGAGAACAAGAAGCAGAAACATTTAATATGCAAAATCACACTTTAACTCATATCTATTATATTCGTAAGATGATTAAAATAATTGAAAACGAGAATTGGTTAGAATGGAAGAGATACTCAGATCACACATTATTGGTGATGGGGGTAATAGTACAAGCGCGTGAAAGTGCAGGGATTATTTTCGGTGTTGAGCGATGAACTATTTCAAACAAGGATTCTCACAGAAACAAGTACAAAACTTTTCATTGTCCTATGCAATGAAACTCTCTTGTGAACTCTTACAGTTAAATTCGTTGCAGTTAAAGGAATATATTGAAAAAGAATTGTTAGATAATCCACTATACGAGGTAGACATACCAATATTTAGTAATGGTAATAGCGACATGGACTATGCCGATTCATCCAAATCGCTCTATGATGAATTAATTGTACAACTAGATACTCAGAAGGTGAATTTGGCAGTGATTGAGTTAATCATCAGTAATTGTGATGCTAATGGTTATCTTAAAGCTAGCTTTGAGGAATTAAGTAAATATTGTTCAGAAAATGAGTTGAATGTAGCATTACATGAACTTCATAACTGTTTACCTTATGGAATAGCAAGTAAGAATCTTAGTGAATGCCTAAGTATTCAACTAAGTCATTTATTTCCTAATGACAAAATAACACTTACAATTGTACAAAATCATTTAGAAGATATAGCAAAAAATTATACAGATAAAATATTGAAAACGCTTGGAATTAGTAAAGATGTATTAATGGATTCAGTCAGAAGAATACAAGGACTAAATCCACGTCCAGCATCAGAATATAATATGAAGGAAGTAAGTTTTGTTAAACCTGATTTAATTTTAATTAATGAAGAAGGGAAAATAATAATACAAGTTCCCAACTATTTTACGATTCGCTTAAATGATTTTTATGAAAAGGATAAAATGAGTAAAGAAGATAGAAAATATATAAAGGAGCAACAAATTAAAGGAAAAGCTTTAATGGAATGTATCACACGTAGAAAAGAGAGTTTAGTAAAAATTATGGAAATAATGATTGAACGCCAAAGCGAGTATTTATTACATAAGGGTTATCTTGAACCTCTTCTACAAAAAGATATAGCAGAGCAGTTAAACTTACATGAAACAACAGTAAGTAGGGCATTAAAAGAAAAATATTATGAATATGAAAATCAAGTTTATCCAATGAAAAAGCTGATTAGTAAGAAAATGAAGAATACTTCTGTTGATGTTATTCATCAGATGATTAAGGAATTGATTAATAACGAGAATCATGAATACCCTTATAACGACACAAATTTGTGTGAACTTCTTCGGGAAAAGAATTTTAATGTCTCACGAAGAACGATCGCTAAATATCGAGAATATTTAAGAATTCCAAGTGCATCAACAAGGAAAAGAAATGGAAGGTAATTATGGATAATATTAAACAACTGCTTAAGATGACTTTATTAAAAAAGATGGAGAAAATTAACTGGAAACAACTTGAAGAGTTTAGAACACAACCATTAGCAGTGGAATTAAATGCATCAAGAAATGTAATCTCACAGTATTTAAATGAGTATGTCGAAGATGGATTCCTATTGAAAATAAATGTGAGACCTATCATCTTTTTAGTTAAAGAAAAATGTTCAAAAAACCCACAGTATTTAAAAGTAGAATATCAAACAATTGAAGATTTAATGAATGATATAAATAGTGCTAATCAACATTCAACAGCCTTCACAAAGCTAATTGGACATAAAGGTTCTTTGAATAGTATTATACAACACTGTAAATCGGCCATCACTTATCCTAAAAGCGGATTACCAATTTTGGTTCTTGGCCCAACGGGAGTTGGTAAGAGTTTGATAGCTCAAACAATGTATAATTATGGTTTAGAAAAGACGATTTTTACTGAAAAGTCTCGTTTCATTACTGTGAATTGCTCTGAATATGCAAATAATCCTGAATTTTTTCTAACTAATTTATTTGGTTGTAAAAAGGGAGCCTATACAGGAGCTGATAAAGATAGAGAAGGCTTAATAAGTCTTGCTGATGGAGGAATGTTATTCCTAGATGAAGTTCACTGTCTATCTTCAGAATGCCAAGAGAAATTATTTTTATTCATGGATAAGGGAATTTATCACATGGTAGGTGATAACGAAAAGTGGTATGAAGCAAGTGAACATTTAGTCTTTGCTACGACAGAAAATCCTCAAATTGCTTTATTAAAGACTTTATATCGAAGGATACCGATTGTTACACATATTCCATCATTGAGTGAACGACCTCAACAGGAAAAAAGAGAGTTATTAACTTATATATTAAAACAAGAAGCTCAACAAATTGATACTGATATTCAAATTAGTCAACGACTATATAAGATATTAATTAACTATGATTATCCTGAGAATGTTGGACAACTTGTTAATTGTATAAAAGCGTGTGTAGCTAACGCCTATGTGGATTTGAAGAATAAACATCAGAATTTAATGATTGATATTCAGAATTTACCTGATTCAATGATTGAACAGTGTGATCGAGAAGGCTTTTTTACTACCTTCACCGATTTGACGATGATGACTTTAGATGAATTATCAAAGATTCAACAGCAAGAGCTAAAGCTTTATGCGTTTAATAAAGATTTGTTGACTATCTATGATGGATCGCCATTTGAAATCATCTACAATCGTAGTAAACGTAGACTTAATCAATACATGGATAGTGTTTGCTTTAAAGAAAATAGTCAAACATCAATTAAAGAACTGTTATATCATAGTGTAATTGAAACGGTTTGTCAGCGCTTAATGAAAAAGTACAGTGTTAGCTTTGCTAATAATGAGATTCTTAATTTAACGAAATTATATAATGATTATATGATTAACAGTGGTTCTTGTGATAGCATTCTAAATCAAAATGCTGGATTAGTGGATGAATTTATTCAGAAGTTCACTTCTTATGATCCAGATGCAGTAGCAATGGCGAGCGACTTTGTTTCACAGATGAAAGGGCTATTAAATCAAGACATGAATGCATTGATGTTTTTAAATGCAATCCTTTACCTTAAGGTTCTTTCTACAAGAATACAAGAGCGAGAAACTCGTTGTATGATTTTATCCCATGGCTATTCGACAGCATCTTCCTTAGCTACATCTGTTAATTATATGATGGAGGATGATATTTTTGATGCTATCGACATGCCAATGGATGTCAGTATAACTTCTATTGTGAAAAAGCTTAATGAATATATTGGTTCACAGAATAATTTGCGTGATTTAATTATATTAGTTGATATGGGTTCTTTAGAAGATATCTATAATCGGATTAAAGTAGTGGATAAAATAAATTTAGTGATTATAAACAATGTGACGATTAAATTAGCGTTAGATGTTGCTGTTAAAGTTCACCAAAACATGCCAATTAAGAAAATAGCAGAATCTATTCATCATGAAGATTATTTGAATAAGACTGTTTTTATTGAGAATCGACAAAAAGAGAAAGCAATATTGACTGTATGTGCTACTGGTATCGCAACAGCAGAAAAAATATCAAGGTTATTAATTGATAGTTTCCCTCGCAGTTTAAACTGTAAAGTCATTGAATACGGATATGCTTCATTAATTGAGGGTGGTAAAAATGCTGCGATATTTGAGAAGTATGATGTTCAATTTATTATTGGGACGATGGATCCATGTGTTAAAGGAATTACATTTATATCCATTGAAGATATGATCGATAAGCAAAAAATATCACGTGTTCGTGAATTGATGGGAACTTTTCTTAATGAAGAAGAACTTGAACTATTTGCTCAAAACATAATCAAAAACTTCTCTCTACAGAATTTACTTGATTATTTAACGATTTTAAATCCTAAAAAAATTATTAATTATGTCGAGAGCATTATAGAAAGTCTTCAACGAGATTTAAGTTTAACGATGCAGAGTAATACAATTGTCGGACTATATTTACATATAAGTTGTTTGATTGAACGTTTAATAACTGATAAATATATTACTAACTATGATAATTTAAAAATTTTCGAAGCACATGAACAAGACTTTATCAAAATAGTAAAGAAAGCCTTTAATGAATTAGAGAAACACTACTGTGTAGAAATACCCGTAAGTGAGATTGCCTATATTTATGATTACATCTATCGCTTGTCAAGTGTCGAGGGCAACAGACAGAGTGTCGAAGATTCATTGTTTAATTAAATAAATATAATTATAAAGCCGATAAATAAAGGAGACATGCCACTTGTTAAGAGTTGGCATGTTTCTTTCTTGTTATAAGGGTGTAAACAAATTTGAAAGGAGGAATCGTATGAAAAACCATCTTGTTATTGCATCTCATGGTAGTCTTGCTGAAGGCATGCTCAGCGCGATTAAAATGATTGCAGGGAACCAAGAAAATGTTTCTGCTTATGGATTGGATAATTATCAAACGCCAACGAATATCTTGAATATCGTTAAAGAGTTAATTGATAAGAATCCAGAAGACAAATTTATACTTTGTTGCGACATAGCTTGTGGAAGCATACACAATGCATTGGTGGCTCTTTGTGGACTTGAAAATGTCACACTAGTTTCAGGGATTAACCTTGGTCTTATCTTAACATTGGTTTTGAGCAAACCAGAAGATCTGACAAAAGAAAAAATCCTAGTTACCATTGAAGAAGCAAAAAACGGCTTAGTTTATTTTGACAGAGAAACAATTTTACAGAGTGAATTAAAGGAGGATGGATTATGGTAGAACTATTGAGAGTGGATGAAAGACTACTTCATGGACAAGTTGCAGTGACTTGGATTAGTGAAGTATCACCGGATTCTATTTTAATTGCTAATGATGAGATTATGGAAAATGACATGGCAAAAATGGCCTTGAGAATGGTCAAACCTAATGGAGTTAATTTAGCGATTCGTAGTATCGAGGGTGGAGCTGAAGTTCTTAATGATCCTCGTGCTGAGAAACTTAAAATTTTCGTAATCGTCAAGACTATGAAAGATGCAATGCGTTTGATTGAAAAAACTTCAAGTATTCATAAAGTGAATATTGGAGGAGTTAAGAAAAAAGAAGGTTCGAAATTAGTAGCAGCAGCTGTCTATTTAAATGATGAAGATTTAAATACTCTACACCAGCTTTGCGAAAAAGTTGAACAAGTTGAATTTAGAATGATTCCATCTGACTCAGGGAAGTCGGGAAAAGAAGTCTTAACAAATAACAAATAAAAAGGAGAATTAAATATGACAATCGTACAAGCTTTGATTATTGCAATCACATGTTGGATTATTCACGGATGTGAAGCATGGTTTGCATATCCAATGATTAATACGCCATTAGTTCTATGCCCAATTGTTGGTTTCATCTTAGGAGATGTGACCACAGGGGCTATCTGTGGAGCTACACTACAATTAGTATTCTTAGGAGTAATGGGAATTGGGGGAACTTTACCAGCGGATGCAGCACTAGGCTCTATTATCGGTACAGCCTTTGCTATAACCATGGGGCAAGATGTTCAAGTCGCTATGGGATTCGCAGTTCCAGTTGCTTTAATTGGTTCAACATTTACATTCTTAGGTTACTTAATTCGTACTTTATTTACACCTGTAGTTGCTCGATTAGTTGAAAAAGGAAATCAAAAAGGGCTAGAAGCACTTCACCTTGCATTAGCTTTCCTTCCGGATTTACCAAAATACTTAGTGTTATTTGCTGCTTTAGCATTCGGAAGTGGAATTGCTGAAAATCTAATTGCTATGGTTCCACAAACATTTATTGATGGTATGGACTATGCAACAGGATTAATGCCAGCAGTTGGGATTGCTTTGTTATTAAAAATGATGTGGAGTAATAAAATGGCAGTATATTTTGCACTTGGAGTTGTCTTAGCTTCATTCTTTGGACAAGGAACACTTTCAGTAGCATTAGTTGGAGTTATTCTTGCTGTTATTATAATCTCTATTGAAGGCAATAAACAAAATAAAGTAGCTACAGTAAGCGCTACTGATGATGGAGGACTATTCAATGACTAAGAACACAACATTAACTGCTGAAGATAAAAAAATGTGTCGTTCAATGTTCTGGAGAACCATGACATTGAGTGCTACTTACAACTATGAAACAATGCAAGCTCTTGGATTTATGTATGCCATGATGCCAGCCATCAATCGTTTCTATAAGACTGATGAAGAAAGAAAAAGAGCGTTAATACGTCATAACGAAATTTTTAATACAACACCTACAATGGGTGGTATTATTACTGGATTAGCTGCTTCAATGGAAAAAGAAGCAAGTGAAAATGCTGATTTTGATACTAAGTCAATCAGTGCAGTAAAAGTTTCCTTAATGGGACCTTTTGCAGGAATTGGAGATTCTCTATTCTGGGGATCCGTTCGTATTATTTCACTTGGTGTCGGAATTACACTTGCAATGTCAGGTAATATTCTAGGTATGATAGTTCATCTACTTATTTATAATATTCCAGCTCATATTCTTCGTTATTATGGAGTATATAAGGGATTTGAAATGGGTGGATCACTAATGAAAACTGCCAGTGATAGTGGAATCATGGGCAAACTTACAAAAGGAGCTAGCATTGTTGGATTAATGACTGTAGGAGCTATGGCCTGTTCAATGACAAGTTTCTCTATATCAAAAGTATTCAATATTCAAGGAACTGAATTAGCAATTCAATCGGTGCTAGATACAATTTTCCCTAATTTGCTACCATTACTCTTAACATTTGGTTGCTATAAAGCAATTAAAAAAGGTGTTAACCCAGCATTATTAATGTTGATATTACTTGTAATTGGTGTAATAGGAAAATATTTAGGATTATTCTAAAATGTTAGGTACTTTTAACTGTTCAATGCTTGATTGCATTAAAAGTGGAAGTGAAGCATGTAGTAATGTCGTAAATCATCGCAAGGAAAACATAGAAGATTTATTACAACACTTAGGTGAAGGTATTCATGATTTATCTGAGATTGTATTTGTTGGAAGCGGAACTAGTTCGACAGCAGCTATTACTTCAAAAGCATTTGTTGAAAAAGTCACTCATCTAAAAACAAGCGTTGCTTATCCGAATGACTTTCTTTGTAACACTTATGTATACAATCCTAAGGCATTGTATGTATTCACTTCTCAAACAGGAACTTCAATTGTTGCCTGTGAAGCATTAAATTTCATCAAAGAAAAAGGATATTACAATGTGGCAGTCTCTGAGGCAGCTACAACTAAGATAGCAAAAACAGCGGATAGCTTTATTAGTATTGATTGTGGTATTGAAGAATATCCAATGAGAACAGTAGGCTATGTTGCTAGCGTATTAACACATATGATTATGGGTTGTGAGCTTGGTCTAAAAAGAGGAACGCTATCTCAAAGCGATTATGACTCATTAATAGAAGAAGCTAGTGCTTTGTCAGGGAATTATCTTTCAGTTATTGATCAAGCGATGGACTGGATGAACCACGCTAAGCGTAAAATGCTTCGATCTGATGTCATTATCTTTACAGGAGCGGATTCACTTTATGGAGTTTCTTTAGAGGGCGCTATGAAGGTATGGGAAACTCCACAAATTCCATCCTTTGGTTATGAAATAGAAGAAGGTCTTCATGGACCAAACTATGGATATAATCCAAGACATTGTGTCATTGTGTTAAATGATGGTCAACGCGAAGATCGTAAGTGTAAAGCCTTGGCGGGTTATATGAAGGATGTCATGAAAAATGGCTTCTTGATTGGTGAAGATTCACTTGATGATGAGGATTTTCATTTCACTCCTGTGACGAAACACTTCAATTGCATAGAATTTGCGCCAATTGTTCAAGTAATTTCTTATCGTTTAGCTGAAGACCAAGGAAGAGATTTATTTAAACATCATGATAATGAAGTCATGAACTCATATTTTAAAACACATAGCTAAGTTTATTCCCAAAAGGCAACTTTTGGGAATTCTTTCGAAGGGAGGGAAAACATGGAAAAGAAACAATTAAAACGCAATTTAGCATTACTTGCATTACCAATAGCGGCACAGAATCTAGTAGCTTTTTTCGCAAATGCAATTGATACAGTGATGATTGGTCAACTATCTGAAACAGCCTTTTCAGCAACTTCTATTGCGAATCAAGTCTTTTTCATCATCACTCTTATTTTATCAGGGATTGCAGGTGGAAGTAATGTGTTGATTTCACAATATTGGGGTCGTAAGGATAAAGAAAGTATTTATAAAGTGCTTGCATTAACTTATCGAGCTGCCTTGGTGTTTGTGGGAATCGTAACACTTATAGCCCTATTCTTTCCTGTTCAAATCTTATCGTTATTTACGACAGACACTGCTCTTATTCAACTTGGAAGTGAATATTTACAGTTTGTAGCTATATCCTATTTATTTTTCTGTATTTCAACTGTCACTGTTCAGATATTGAGGAGTGTTCATGCTGTAAAAATATCAATGATTGCTTCCTTAATCGCATTAGGGTTCAACGCTCTGTTAAATTACATGTTGATATTCGGTAATTTTGGAATGCCTGCATTAGGTGTTAAAGGGGCGGCAATAGCAACAACAATAGCTCGATTAATAGAATTAATGGTTGTTGTGATTTATGTTTACTTTATAGATAAAAAATTAGAGATAAGATTATATAAATTAAAATCAGTGGATAAAGACATGTTGAAATTGTTTATACAGAAATGCGGACCTGTAACAAGCAATGAAGCAGCTTGGTCCATTGGAGAGAGTTGCGTAGTAATGATTATTGGAAGAATGGGTGCTAATGAAGTCATGGCAATCGGTCTTTATAATGTCATTGCTCAATTGTCTAACGTACTGATGAATGGGTTAGACAGCGCAGCGTGTGTCCTTGTTGGGAACACTTTAGGGGCAAGAAAAATAGATGATTTACAGGATTTACGAAAGTATTTCCAACGTCTTTCAAAACTAATTGGACTGATTGATGGTCTACTAATGTTGCTTGCTATACCCGTTGTTCTTCAAGTATATCCAATGAATCCGACAACCCAATCGATGGTTAAGATAATATTAATGATGGGTGCGGTTATAGAAGTATTTAAATCAATACAATGTATGAACATGATGGGAATCTTAAGAGGTGGAGGAGATGTTAAATTCGCTTGCATGAACGATATCCTCTTTCTTTGGTTCTTTTCACTACCCCTTGGTTTTATATTTGCTAATTGGCTACATCTACCTTTCCCTTTCGTATTTATAGCCATTAAGAGTGATCAAATTATTAAATGTTTTACCAGTGAACTAAGAATAAGAAGCAATAAATGGATGAAAACAGTTTAAAATATAATCTAAGTGATGTTCATATAAGTAACATCACTTTTTTAATGTGAAAAATACTACAAATTGCACAATATAATAAATTATTTCAAATTAAAAATAATCTAATAAGTCCACTACTATAGGCATTTTGATGAGTAAAATGTAAACGATTTCAAGAACAATGAAAGTGGTTTAAAATTTTCATTAATTCGTTGAGCAGATTCATTGTATTCTGGGCACACTAATTATATAATATTGTTAATGTCAAATTGAAGGCTATGAAAATATTTTGATTTTTGATAAAAAGGGAGGATTTATTATGATTACAAAAATTAGAAAAAGAGATGGAAGAGAAGACCATTTCTCACCAGATCGTATTACAAGAGCGATTTATTTAGCGGCAACCACTGTAGCTAAAGAAGAAGGTAATGAAGCAGATTACAGCACGGCTGAATATCTAACTGACCGTGTTGTCGGCTTGTTGAATCGAGAATTCAAAGATACTGTACCAAGTGTTGAACAGGTTCAAGATGCTGTTGTTAAAGTGTTGATTGAAACAGGTCATGCTAAAACAAGTGAAAGATACATATTATATCGTGCTGAACGTTCTAAGATTAGAAACATGAAAACACGTTTAATGAAATCGATTGAAGAAATTACTTTTGCTGACTCTAATGAAAGTGATTTAAAACGTGATAATGCCAATATTGATGGAAATACAGCAATGGGTACAATGCTACAATATGGTAGTGCTGTTTCAAAAGAATTCTGTATGAGTCAATTAATGAATCCTGAACATGCTTCTTTACATGAAAATGGAGATATTCATATTCATGATATGGACTTTATGAACATGGGAACATTGACTTGTTGTCAAATTGATTTATCACAATTATTCGATGGTGGATTCTCTACAGGACATGGTCATTTAAGAGAACCTCAAGATATTATGAGTTATGGCGCATTGGCTGCTATTGCGATACAAAGTGACCAAAATGACCAACATGGTGGACAAAGTGTCCCTGCTTTCGACTACTATTTGGCTCCTGGAGTTGCTAAAACCTTCAAAAAGACTTATGTAAGAAACATTGAAAAAGCAGTAGAAATAAAAGTAGGTAAAGAAATTGAATTATCTGGTGCTTATAAAACATTAGAAGCAGAAACAAATTTAAGACCTACGATTACAATGCGTGATGAATTCTTAGAAGCTCAACGCGGAATACTTAAAAATAATACATCTTTAAATGATGAAGAAATCGCTAAAGTTGAAGCTTTCGCATATAAAGAAACATTACGTGAAACAGATAAAAAGACATTCCAATCAATGGAAGGTTTTATTCATAACTTAAATACAATGCATTCACGTGCTGGTGCGCAAGTTCCATTTAGCTCAATTAACTTTGGTACTGATACATCGGAAGAAGGAAGAATGGTTTCTAAAAACCTTGTTTTAGCTCAAGAAGCAGGACTAGGAAATGGTGAAACGCCAATATTCCCTATCCTTATTTTCAAAGTAAAAGAAGGTATCAATTATAATGAAAGTGATCCAAACTATGACTTATTTAAATTAAGCTGTCGTGTATCTGCGAAACGTTTATTCCCTAACTTCTCATTCTTAGATGCACCGTTTAATAAACAATATTACAAGCCAGGTCATCCTGAATCAGAAGCAACTTACATGGGTTGTCGTACTCGTGTCGTGGGTAATGTTTGTGGTGAATCGACAGTAAATGGACGTGGAAATATTTCCTTTACTTCAATCAATCTACCAAGAATTGGGATTAAACATGGTTTAGTTACATTAGGTAAATTTGATGAACAAGGGTTCTTTGTTGAACTTGATGGAAAAATCGATGCGGTTATTAATCAATTAATGGAAAGAATGGTTATTCAAGGACATAAACGCGTTAAGAACTTCCCTTTCTTAATGGGACAAGGTGTATGGCGAGGTTCTGAAAAATTAGATTGGAATGATACTCTTGATGAAGTAATTAAACAAGGAACATTAACCGTTGGATTTATTGGACTTGCTGAGTGCTTGAAAGCTGCAATTGGTGTACACCATGGCGAGAGTGAAGAAGCTCAAAACCTAGGAATAAAAATTATTTCTCATATGAGAGAAAGAATGGAACAAGCTGCGAAACAATATCAACTTAATTTCTCATTAATTGCGACTCCTGCTGAAGGTTTATCAGGACGTTTCACGAGAATGGATAAAAAACGTTATGGAATTATTGAAGGTGTAACGGATCGTGAATACTATACAAATAGTTTCCATGTTCCTGTTTATTACCCAATTAATTCCTTTGCAAAAATTCGCAAAGAAGCTCCTTATCACGAATTTACGAATGCTGGTCATATTTCTTATATCGAAATGGATGGAGATCCATTAAACAACTTAGAAGCGTTTGAAGCGGTTGTACGTTGTATGAAAGAATCTGGAATTGGTTATGGAAGTATTAATCACCCAGTAGACCGTGATCCTGTTTGTGGATATTCTGGTGTTATTGCAGGGCATGTATGTCCAAAATGCCAACGTGATGAAACAAAGAGTGAGTTAAAGTTTGAAAAGATTCGTCGTATCACTGGATACTTAGTTGGAACTTTAGATCGTTTCAATGATGGAAAAACAGCTGAAGAACGTGATCGTGTGAAGCACGGATTGGACAATTAATGAAAATAAGATTAGCTGGAGATTGTAATATCGATAGTATTGTTGATGGACCTGGACTTAGAATCGTTATTTGGACACAAGGTTGTCGACACAACTGTTTCAATTGCCATAATCCACAAACACATGATGTTCATGGTGGAAGTGTTGTTGATACAAGTGAAATCATTCAACTGATTGATGAAACCCAACTGCAAGCAGGAATTACTTTATCAGGAGGAGAACCTTTTGATCAGGCTGTACCCTTAATTGAAGTTGCGGCTCATGCGAAACAAAACAATCTGAATGTTTGGGCCTATACGGGCTATCGCTATGAAGATTTATTGAAGAATGATGAACAACGTCAGTTGCTTGAATATGTTGATGTTTTAGTAGATGGAAAATTCATCGATGCTCAAAGACATTATGAGATTAAATTCAAAGGTTCATTGAACCAAAGAATTATTGATGTTCAAGCATCACTTAAAGCTAATGAGGTTATCTTAAGTCATTATGATGATGATAACCTAAAGATTAAGTAATGAAATAAACCCTGAGAGATAATTCAACTTTTAGGGTTTTCTTCTATGTCCTTATTGAATTGGCGCAAATTTCAATTTAATGCTTTAAAAACCCTTTAAAAGTGGTATAATATAAACGATTTTATGTGAGGTGAAACCATGTTTAGAATAGGACAATCCATTGATATCCATCAACTTGTAGAGGGTCGAAAACTTATTCTTGGGGGAGTAGAAATACCTCATGAAAAAGGACTACTTGGTCATAGTGATGCTGATGTGTTACTGCATTCAATTGCTGAAGCTATCCTCGGCGCTCTAGCACTCGGTGATTTAGGCCATCATTTTCCTGATACTGATGATCAATATAAGGGAATGAGTTCACTGATGATTTTGTCTGAAGTCATTCAATTGATGAAAAAAAACCACTATATAGTTGGAAACATTGATTCTACGATTCTCATTGAGAAACCGAAACTAGCTCCTTATATCATCGAGATGCGCCGCTTAATTGCGCAGACTTGCGAGTGTGAACTAGAAGTGATTAGTGTTAAAGCTACACGTGGTGAGAAACTTGGCTTTGTCGGACATGAAGAAGGCGTAATTGCTCAAGCAATCGTCTTATTAGAAAAAAAGGAAGGGTATTAATATGGAAAAAGTAAGAGTACGTTATGCACCAAGTCCAACTGGATTTCTGCATATTGGGAATGCAAGAACTGCAATGTTTAACTATTTATTTGCAAAACACTACAAGGGTGATTTTGTACTTAGAATAGAGGATACTGATATTGAACGTAATGTTGAAGGTGGAGAAGAAAGCCAAATGCACTACCTTCGTTGGTTAGGGATGGAACCAGATGAATCACCTTATAAACCAGGAGATTGTGGTCCTTATCGCCAAATGGAACGTTTAGATATTTATAAAAAAGTAACAGACGAATTATTAGCTAAAGGTTATGCTTACAAATGTTTCTGTACACAAGAAGAGTTAGCCGAAGTTAAAGAAGCTCAAGAAGCATCGGGTGTTGCTCCAATGTATAATCGCAAATGTTCAACATTATCAGCAAGTGAAGTTGCTGATAAAGAAGCGAGTGGGGCACCTTATGTAATTCGTTTAAAAGTGCCTGCAAATAAGCACTATACTTGGAAAGATATGATTCGTGGAACGATTAACGTTGAATCGAAAGATATTGGAGATTGGGTTATTGTTAAATCAAATGGAATTCCTACTTATAACTACGCCGTTGTTATTGATGATCATTTCATGAAGATTACACACGTATTTAGAGGGGAAGAACATATTTCTAATACTCCTAAACAGTTAATGGTTTTTGATTTAATGGGTTGGGAAACTCCTCAATATGGTCATATGACATTGATTGTTAATGAACAACATAAGAAACTATCAAAACGTGATAATTCAATCATGCAATATGTTTCTCAATATGATGAAGCAGGATATTTACCAGAAGCGATGTTTAACTTTATGGCACTTCTAGGTTGGTCGCCCGAAGGAACTCAAGAAATCTTCACTAAAGAAGAATTAATTGAACAATTCTCAGAACAACGTTTATCTAAAGCCCCTTCAATGTTTGACAAGAATAAACTTGCATGGGTTAATGGTCAATATATTAAGAAAATGGATCCAGAAGAATGCGTAAAACTAGCAATGCCTTTCTTAAAGAAAGGGCATGATTGCTCTAATCATAGTGATGAATGGTTAAGTGCTTTAATTAAGCTTTACCAAGAACAAATGTGTTATGGTGAAGAAATCGTTGCATTAACTGAGTTATTCTTTAAAGAACAATTAACATTAAGCGAAGAAGCTAAAGAAGTATTAACGTGGGAAACACAGGGTACAATTGTTGATGAATTTAAAAATCAAATTGAAGCTATTGCTAAAGAAGATTGGAATCCAGAAAGAGTACAAGAAGCTATTAAGGCAACACAGAAAGCCACTGAAATTAAAGGTAAACCTTTATACATGGGACTTCGTGTAGCGATTACTACAGAAGTACATGGACCTGATTTAAAAGATGCAATCTATTTGATTGGTCAAGAAGAAACTATTAAGAGATGCACAAGATAAGAACCGTTTGGTTCTTTTCTTTCAAGAGGAAGTACAATGGAAACATATAACGAATTAATCGAACGATATGAGAAGAAAAAAGAATCGCTAGAATTAGATTCGCAACACGTTAATGTCGCTGATTTATACTTTATGCAACAAGCGCTTATGTGTAGGGAATTCACATCAGAGTTTTTTAATTATGAATTAGATGGCAGTATAGATAGTTTAGAAGGACTTGATGAAATTTTACGCTTAATGAAGGACTCAGCAACAAAAGCAGAAATCACTGATTACATGATTGATTTATTCCTTCGTGGAATCAGTGGATATTTTGGATTGATGTTGCTTGATGAATTGCATGGTGTTGCTATGATGATTTCAGAAGATGAAGCTATTATTGATTTCGGTGGTAATGAAGTAAAGCCTTATCAAGAAGTTCTTGATAGTTATCAAAACCATAACCAACAATTAAGTGATTTATATAATTTTATAAAGAATCATTAAATGATTGAATGTATTTACAATTTAGTTGCTAGAAAATGGATGGCGATTAGCACAAATTATTGCACCATTTAATGAAAAATCAGGTGTCTATAGCGCGTATTGCTATCAAATTATTTTTGAAAAGGAAGTAGAATAGTCATTAATTATTATACTAAATAAAGAAAACCTCATATCGTTTTGATATGAGGTCCTTTTTATTTATCAGAATCGAATACAATTCCAGCACTATGTTTCGCTTCATCAATGACTGCCATAACACTTAATGAATACTGAAGTTTATTATAACATAAGTCATAATCGTTAGTATCAAAGATTTGCTTAAAGTCAGCGACTTCATAAGTTAAAGCAACTTCTTGATCTTGTAATTCAATCACTTCAACTTCACTCGTATTATTCAAGTGAATTTCTATTTGCTTACAACGACTTGTTTCACTATTAACAATAATATATCCTTTTTCACCTTGTATTTGGGCTAAACATTTACTCTTAGAATCTTTAGCTCCAACGGCTGTTGCTAGGAAATGATCATAATTGAACACAAGGACTCCACTTGTATCAATACCATTTTCAGCTATATTAGCAAAATATTGTACCTTACGAGGTTTACCAAATAAGCCCATAATGAAGTGAGTATTATAGATATTGATATCCATTAATGCTCCACCAGAGAATTTAGTTGTGAAAACATTAGGATTTTCACCTGCTAAGAATTTGTCATATTTACTTGAATATTGAGAGAAATTACATTGCACAATTTTTAATTTACCTAATAAATCTAATTTAGTTTTCATTAGTTTATAATTTGGTAAATGAATGGTTGTAATCGCCTCAAATAGAAATAAATTTTTTTCTTTAGCGAGAGCACATAATTCTATAGCTTCTTTTAAATTAGAAGTAAATGGTTTTTCGCAAATAACATTCTTACCAGCTAATAGAGCCATTTTAGTATACTCATAATGTAAACTATTAGGAGAGGCTACATAGATAAAATTAATTTCGTCAATGGCTAACATCTCATCTAAATTTGTATATACTTTGTTTACGTTATATTTATCAGCTATAACTTGCCCTGTTTCCACTTTTCGTGAATAAATACCAACACATTCAACTCCAGGATTTCCTTCCACTGCTTTAAGAAACCATTCGGTAATAAAACTTGTTCCAATCGTTGCTACACGCATGATTAATCACCTCTACCTCTATTCTACCAAATTATCGGTAGTTGTGCATATAAAATTGAAGGAAAATACTTACCTCTTGACTTTGAGTTGTCGCTTTGCTTTAATTGTTATGAGTTATGTTTTTAAGGAGGCGTTTTTGCTATGAAAAACAAAGTAGATGTGGCAATTATTGGTGGTGGAATTGGTGGAATAATGACGGCGTATCGCTTGATTGAAAAAGATCCATCGCTCAATGTTTGTATCCTAGAAAAAGGCCGTGAAATTACGAAGCGTCTTTGCCCAATTGTGGCAAAGAAAGTTGATAAATGTATAAAATGTCCTTCTTGTTCGATTATGGAAGGAATGGCAGGTGCAGGGGCTTTTTCTGATGGTAAATATGTTATCTCCACGGAGTATGGTGGATGGTTAACTGATTTCTTAAAGCCTGAAACAGTGATTGATTATATTGAACAAGCAGATAAAATATTAATTTCCTTTGGTGCTACAGAAGAGCGTTATATGCCAAATGATGAATTAAAGAAATTATGTCTTCAACATGATTTACATATGGCACAGGCTCAACTAAAACACTTGGGAACAGATTCTAATTTTGATACAATGCGTAAGTTGATTGAATCATTAGATGGTAAAGTTGAAATAATTACAGGAGCGAATGTTGTTGATGTCGATGCATCGGCGAAGCGACTATTTATCCAATATGAAGGGAATGAACACCAGATGGAAGCAGATAAAATCATTTTTGCTGTCGGTCGTGTTGGAAGTCGTTTCTTTTCAAAATGGTGTCAAGATAATAAGATTCCATTAGCGAATAATCAAGTAGATATTGGGGTACGAGTTGAAGTGCCAAGTATGATTTGGGAGGATTTCTCAAAGAAAATTTATGAGCCAAAAATTTGGTTCCGTTCAACTCAGTATGGAGATATAACGAGAATGTTCTGCTTTAATGAAAAAGGGAATGTTGTTACTGAATTTACTGATGGTGTGTTGACAGTTAATGGCCATAGTTATCGAGATTTAGCGAAGAAGACAAATAACTCTAATTTTGCATTGTTATCAACGATACGTTTCACTGAACCATTTAAAGAACCCATTACTTATGCTCGCCATGTCGCAAGTTTAGCTAATCTAATTTCAGGTGGCAGTGTGCTAGTACAACGACTAGGTGACTTGGAAGAGGGGCGCCGAACTACAGAGAAACGTTTAAAAGAATCATCTTTACAACCAACTTTAAATGCTGTGCCTGGTGACTTAAGTTTATGTTTACCTAAACGTCAACTTGATAACATCATCGAAACCTTACATGCACTCGATGCGATTGCTCCAGGAACTGCTAACTATGATACTTTATTGTATGGCATAGAATGTAAATATTATTCTGCTCGTCCAGAATGTGAAGATTTTGAGATAGTGGGGTATAAAGATCTTTATGCTATTGGTGATGGAGCAGGGTTCACTCGTTCATTATCACAAGCCGCTGCTAATGGATTATATGTGGCAGATAAGATTACAAAAAAATAATATACACGTCGAGAATGAATTTCACTCTCGGCTTTTTTTATCAGATTCAGATGTACTGTATGTCTTCTAAATATGCTATACTAATAGTAGTAAAACGTTAACTTATTTTAATTAATAAATTAAGTTAGATCCTGAAGCAAGAAGGGGTAATATATGCAAAAATTAAAAGAAACTAAAGTATTAAGAGATCCTATTCACAGCTATATTCATGTTGATTTACAGGTTGTTTGGGATTGTATCAATGCAAAGGAATTTCAACGACTTAGAAGAATTCATCAATTAGGTGGAAATTTTCAAGTGTATCATACTGCGGAACACAGCCGTTTCTCACATTCTTTAGGTGTGTATGAAATTGTGCGTCGTATGGTTAGTGAAGTAAGTGAATTGAGTGAAGTACTGAGTGAGTATGAAAAGGCAACAGTGATGTTAGCGGGGCTTCTCCATGATATAGGTCATGGCCCATTTTCACACGCTTTTGAAGCTATTTCTTCTGTGAAGCATGAGGAATTTACTGAACGAGTAATTTTAGAAGATACACAGATTAATGAAATTTTAGCTAAAGTAAATCCTAATCTTCCATTGGAAGTTGCTTCAATCATTAATTATACTCATCCTAATGAATATCTTAATCAAATCGTTTCAGGTCAGTTAGATGCTGATCGTATGGATTATTTACTCAGAGATGCTTATTTCACAGGAACAAGTTATGGAAATTTCGATTTAGAGCGTGTCATTCGTACAATGCGTGTAAAAGAGCATAAAATATTAGTTAAGGAAAGTGGTATTCATACTGTAGAAGATTACATTATGGCTCGTTATCATATGTACTGGCAAGTTTATTATCATCCAGTTGCTCGAAGCTATGAAACAATCTTAACGATGTTGTTTAAACGAATGAAGGTTGTATATAATATAAAACCTGAATTATTAAAAGAATGTGGCATGTTTATTCCTTTTCTAAATGGTTCTATACCGAGTGTTCATGATCATTTTATTTTAGATGAGGCTGCAGCTCTTTATGGATTCACTTTATTAAGTAATAGTAATGATGCTATCTTAGCTGATTTGTCATCTCGCTTATTAAATAGAAAATTATTTACTTATTGTAGTTATGATAATGAAAACACCATGAAGAATGTCATAAACGGTGTTGAGAAGCTCGGATATGATATTAACTATTATGTACATAGTGATGAAGCGTATCAGCGCCCCTATCGCCCCTATAAGTCTTCTAAGGGGCATAATATATGGATTCTAAGTAATGATGATGAAGTCAAAGAATTATCAGAGATTTCAACGATTGTTCAATCCATTGTATTGGGTAAGTCAAAAGAAGATAAAAAAATATTCTATCCAGAATCATAGAAAATACCCAGCTAGTTATCCAGCTGGGTATTTGTAGAATGAAATGGTAAAAGTTGTTCCTTGATTTAACTTAGAATCAACGCGAATACGGCCATTATGTCCACCAATTATTTCCTTGGAAATATGTAAGCCTAATCCTTGATTATGCCCTTCATTTAGACGAGTAGAATAATAGCGATCAAATATTTTCTTAATAATCTCTTCACTCATTCCTGCACCATCATCACTTATAATTAACTGAATTTCATCATCAATAGTTAAGGTAATTTCAATGTGACCTTCAACAGGAGTAAAACTCATAGCATTATAAATAATATTACTAAAAGCACGATTTAAATGCTCAGGATAACCCGTCATTAATGCTCTTTCTTTACAAATATTAACTTTAAAATGAATGCCATTAGCCTCCATATCAAGTGCAAATTGATCAGATAAATCAGTAATCAAATCATTGATACAAAACGAACAACGAGGTTCTGTATTTGCTTCATCTTCATTTAATTTTTGTAGAGAAACCAATTGAGAGGTTGCTTCAGCTGATTTTTTATTTATGATGCTTAGATAAGTCTCAAAATCAGGATTACTTAATCCTCCACTTTCCTTTACATACTCTAAATAAGTTTGAATAGTTGATAAAGGAGCCTTTAAATCATGAGCAATATCCGCAACATACTGTTTGCGATCATTAAGTAAATGAGTTAATTCAACGGTACGTTCTTCAACCTCTTCAATAAGATGCTGATTTAATCGTTGATTATCACGATATATCTGACGATTAATCGAAATCGTGTAAACCATAAATAACACGACCATAATAAATGCACTATAATCGAAGAACCAACCAAAAGTAATGGGTTCAAATGCATTAGAGAAAATGATTGTATCAACCAAGGTAATCGCAAAACAAGATACTGCCAAGTAGATGATAAAGTGTTGATGTTTATGATTCAATGAATCCTTGAATATGAAATAAATGAGATATAAAGCACAAAGATACTTATAACAATCAATGATTGAACCATATAAGTTCACAAAACTAGAAACACGCAAGATAAGGAAATGACCAATGAAAACAAAACCAATCATAAAGTAAGAGAATGGTTGTAAAAAACGTTTAAATATATAACTATTGTCTTTTGCTATATTATGAACCAAAGCCATGACTGAGGCAATAAAAACCATCAATGAAGTATCGGTAATTGCATAATAAAGAGGTACCCAATCAATACCAATTAATAAAAACAAACTATTAGAAATAGTAATAAGATAAGCAATACAACAGATAGCTAAATAGAATTATATTTTTAATTTCTTGTGTTTATTCCATAATACGAAACAGAGTACAAAAATAGTTAAGGTAGTGAAAACAAGAAATGAGTAGAATAATAAATGTTGATAATTTCGATTTTGTATGGCTTGTGGAGAACCCAATAAAGGTGGAGAATATAATCCACTATAGATATGGTCATAATTCGCAACATGAATAATGATCTCACTTTTTTTATCAAATTCAAAAGTTAATGTTTTTCGCTTGATTAAAGATTGATAATGCTCAGCACTTGGATTTCCACTTGTATAAACAAGTTCACCATTGATATAGACATGACCACTACTATAAAGAGAGGGAATCAAGAGACTTAGTAAACGAGGTTCTCCCTCATTGACTAAGGTTAAACGATAAGTTGCATAACCAAAAGGCGAACGCTGTGAATCACGCATAGTAAAGTCAGGATATTGACCGATATATTGATAATGACCACCTGTAACACGGTGACTAGCAAAATCATTACTCATTAAGAATTTATCTTCATAAAACTCCCAATCATCAACAAGGGATATAACTTGTTCATGTAAATTATCATCAGTTATGGTTAAGACACCTGAACTTGGTTGCATTGCTGAAGTATATTTATTATCATATTTAACTAAGAAATCATGGAGTATAAGCGATGCACTAATAGCTAATAGCAAAGCTATCGCAGGTTTACTAATTAATGGTAAGTATTTTTTCATCGCTTCACCTTCTTTGTTTAATTATACTATGAATTAATAAAAATAACATAATTTTCATTATCTTATCTAAATATAAAAAAACCACAAGGTATGAGTCTATCCTGTGGCTATAAGTCTAGCTGATTTAATGGTTTATTTCTGTTCAATATTAACCTTACCCTTTAAAAGAGCACCTTTATCCATCGCAAGTGAACCAACTTTAACATCACCAATGAGTGAAGAAGTAGCCGATAAAGCCAAACCTTCTTTTAAGTATACATTTCCATTAATTGAACCATTACAATCGCAACTATTACCGTTAATGCTTCCATCAATCATGGAATTTTTATGTAATAACTCAACATGCGTGGCTTTTAGAATACTTCCTTTTAATGACGCTTCACCTAAAACAATTGATTCTCCGCTAATGTCACCAGTCACTGAGCCATTAATGGTAATCTTATCTGTTGATGTAATATTTCCCTTAACAACGCCACTAACAAGTAGTCGACTATTCGTTATAATATCACCAACAATTGTGCATGAATCACTAATTATACTAGCTTTATTTTCATTATTTCCGAAATTTGGTAAATCATCATTTTCAAACATATGACTCTCCTTAATGTTCTCTTTCCTCTGCGATTTCAACTTCTTGATTCATAACAATCTTGCCTTGAACGACAGCACCTTCTTCAAAAGAAATTGTTTTCGCAACTATATCGCCAAGAATAGCACCTTTTGAAGCAAGTTTCAAATGATTGTTAGCAGATACATTTCCTTTAATTTTACCTGAGGAGGTTACATTGTTTGCGGTAACATTTCCGTGGACCGTAGAATTAACATGATTTAACGTCAATTCTTCGCAATCTACATTCCCATAATAGATACAATCTTCTAATATAATTTGAATGGCTTTAATATTACCATCAATGCTTCCATAAATATGTAAACTACCTTCACAATCAATGTTTCCCTTAACTTCACCATATATAGCAAGGTTTCCTTCAGTAATAATATTCCCTATAATTTTTGTATCTTTTTGAATCGTTGAAAGTTTCTTCTCTTTCACAATGACTGGTTCAATGGGAAGAGCAAATGATGAGTCTTCAATATTTTCATTTTCTTGTACATTGACAATATCAAGAGGATCACCATCTATTGGATTATTTAAGGGTTCATCATTTAATGCAGTGATGTCATTATCTAAATCAATATTCGAGAAAAAATTACTAAAACTATCAGTATTCTCATTCTTATCTTCATCGGAAGAATTTAAAGCTTTTTTAATTGCCCTATTTTTTTCATACCATTTCATATTTATAACTCGCTTTCTATAGCTATAGTATAATGATTTGTAAGCCTATTATCAACAAATGTAAAAATACTTGTGAAATTCTTTACTTTCTATCAATCGGTTTACTTCAAATCAGTTCATTTTTTGTTGTTTTAACTATATAAAAACTCAATTTTTTACGATTTTTCAACATGAAGAAGAAATAATGTTTTTTAAATCAAGCGATTGAGTGTAATTTATTAGAGTTTCATTTTCGATATGATGTGTAACCCTTGTGAAAATCTTGTGAATAAATATAAACATTTATAGTTTAATAGATTATAATTGTGTATAATATATTTATAGTAGGTGATATAAAGTGAACAAGAAAATCTTAATAATTGATGACGATAAGGATTATGCTTCAATAATATCAAATTATTTATTAACGAATGGATACCATACTTCAATTTTATTTCGAGGTAGTGATGTCTGTGAAGTGTTGAAACATACAAGTTATGATTGTATTATTCTTGATATTTATCTTGAAAATGGTGCTTCTTTTGACTTGTGTAAAGAAATTAGCAAATTTAGTAAAGCACCAGTAATTTTTATTTCGAACTTTTCTGGCGACTACGAAAGAATACAATCATTTCTATCGGGTGGTGTCGATTACTTGGCTAAACCTTTTCCACTTGAAGAATTAAAATTAAGAATAGATGCTAGAATGGCAAGTCAAACAGAAGAAAATACGGCGTTTAATATGGATGAAGATGCTTATGTCTTAAAAATTGAAGGAAAAGTAGTGGATTTGACTTACACAGAATTTGAAATATTGAAGTTCTTGGTTTACAACAAAAATAAAGTATTCACGCAAATGGAAATTTATTCAAATGTTTGGAAACAAGATGGTTTAGATACAACCCATACTGTACAAGTTCATATTTCAACACTTCGTAAAAAATTAGATGAAAAATCTTTTAATCATCATTATATACAAACGGTTTGGGGTAAGGGATATAAATTTATTAATGGCGAAAATAATTAATTAGAAAGGCGTTCAACGACGCCTTTTATTCTTTTAGATACCAATAAGGACTTCCTAACAGAGATTCAACACCACTTATTGGGTCAACAATACGTTCTTCCAAGTTATTGCTCATTGAATACCAAGAAGAAGTTGTTGCGTCTTCATAAAGATGATTAAAGGTCTGTTGGAAGATTTGCTTGGATACATTGTAATACTTTTTATCTAAGGCTCTATTATCATCAAAACCACTCCAAATAGCAATGGTATAGTCAGGATTAAAACCAATAACTAAGGAATCACTATTAGAAGTTCCTGATTTTGCACCGACTTGAATTTTGGGTTCACTACCATACATAGTAGGGAAATTGGTTGTTCGATTCTTAAGATCAAAAGTAGAGGTTAGAAGTTGGTTTAAAATTAAGGTATTATCTAAATTCATCAATCGATGACTTGTTAAATCTCTTTCATAAAGCGTATTTTGATGTGAATTAGTGATTGAAGAAATCAGCGAAGGTTCAATAAATAATCCACATGAAGCAAAGGTATTATATATTTTAGATAGTTCTAATAGCGACATATCAACAGTACCCAGAGCAGTAGATGGTAAATTCATTGCTTGGTTAATACCAAATGAGATTAACTCACGATATAAAGTTTCACTACCAAGAAACAAATGCGTCTTAACAGCATAGATATTATCAGACATGGCTATTGCATTAATCATAGAAATCTCTCGATTTGGATAAACTTCATCATAATTAGTGGGAGAATAATCATTTTCTTCATCAATCTTAAATGTAGTAGGTACTGATAAGAAGGTTGTGGATGGGGTAAAGCCTGATTCTAACGCTGCGTAATACAGTAAAGGTTTAATCGTTGATGCAACTTGTCTAGAGGCATATAAACTACGATTATATTGTGATAATGTATAATCTTTGCCACCTTGGATGGCTAAGATATTACCACTAAAAGGCTCAACGATAAGTCCACTTGATTCGAGTTCATCACTTAAATCAGTGGATTCCTTAAATGATTGAGATAATTTAGCTTGTACGTTAGGGTCATAATAAGTATAAATATTACCTCCTTCACTTAAGTTAATCTCTTTATTTTTAACCATTACATTCACTTGATCAATGACAGCTTGAATGTAATAAGCATCTAAATTTAAATCATCATGATTCGTATTATAAATTAATTCTTCATCATGTGCTTGAATCATTTCATCTTCACTAATTAAACCATTCTTTTCCATAACCTGTAACATAAGATTCTTACGTTGATTAGCAAGTTCTGGATTAATAAAAGGAGAATATATTGCTGGTCCATTAGGGATACCAACTAACATAGCAATTTCAGCATGGCTTAATTCATTAAGTTCACTACTAAAAAAATACTGTGCAGCCTCTTTAATTCCATAGATACCATGACCATAATAAAGTGTATTAAGATATCCTTCCAAAATATCTTTTTTATCATATTGCATTTCTAAACGAGCAGCATAAAACAATTCTTCAAATTTTCTTTTAAATGTTTGATCATTACTCAAAAATAAATTCTTAGCCATCTGTTGCGTAATCGTTGAGCCACCTTCTACAATTCCTCCAGCTCTAATGTTCGATAAAACTGCTTGTAGAATTCTAATGGCATCAAAGCCTTGGTGTTTATAGAAACGTTTGTCTTCAACACTAATAATCGCTTCTTGTATCGAATCAGGAATTTCCTCAATAGGTGTCCATGACATCGCTTTTTTAAAATTTGTTTCATAGATTACAGAACCGTTGATATCATAAATAGTAAATCTTTCTTGCTTAGAATCTAACTTAAGGGGTGTGATTGTTGCGACAAAGTAAAAAAGAAATAAACTAACTAAACCAACTAAGGTTAATCCCATAAGTACCTTTAATAACTTCTTCACTCTATCACCTCTATTTGTAGTATGGGAAATTATCATTAATTTAAACACTGAAAGTTATCGAAGAAATAAAACAACAAGGATGATAAAAAGGTAAAAAAAGGGTGGATTATCATTGATTAATTCATCATAAGAAGAAAAAAATAAAAAAAGTTCATGTTAGGCTTGCAGTCTATCTGTATTATGGTATAATGCGAAAATGATAAGTGGTGATTGCAATGAAAAGAAAATTAATCGTAAAGCAAAGAAATCAACAGACACAAGAAGATATTGTTTTAGCTGAAAGCTTCATAGACATTGAAGAATTTGAAAAAACTATCCGATTTGATTATCATGAAAACGATGTAAATTCAACAAAAGTGCATATCGAAGCAACAACGCAAGAATTACATGTCCATCGCTTTGGCGAAGCTATAAGTCGTTTGGTATTTATTGAAGGACAAATAACAAGTGGATTGATTGAAAGCGAGTTCGGCAGTTTTGATGTTGAGTTATATACTCATAGATATATAAGCAATCAAGAGAATATAGTAGTTGAATATGATGTTATGAATGGCGAAGAGGTAACAGATACTTATCGCATTTATTGGAAAATAAGGAGAATGACACATGAATGAAATCGAACTTAAATTGAAAACAGCCATTCAAGAGGCAGTGAAACAATGCTTTGGTATTGAACTAACACTTGATGAGATTGTTATCGAGATACCGAAAGACAAAAGTCATGGTGACTATGCATGTAGTGTTGCTATGCGTCTAAGTAAAAAAGTAGGCAAAAATCCACGACTGATTGCTGAAGAACTAATTGCTTCTTTAGATAAAGGAAGTGGTTCTATTCAAGAAGCAAGTATTGCGGGTCCTGGATTTATTAATTTTATTATGGACTCTCATTCATTAACCAATGTAATATTAAATATCATTGAACAAGGAGATCACTACGGTGAAAATCAAATTGGTCAAAATGAGAAAATAATGGTTGAATATGTTTCAGCAAATCCAACAGGAGACCTACATTTAGGCCATGCTCGTGGTGCTGCTTGGGGTGATTCATTAACACGTTGTATGAAAGTAAGTGGCTATGATGTATGTCGTGAATATTATGTGAATGATGCTGGTAATCAAATTAATAATCTTGCATATTCTTTAATAGCGAGGTATAAGCAAAACTTTAATATTGAAGCAGATTTACCTGAAGATGGTTATCATGGTAAAGATGTAGCAATGATTGGAGAAGCATTGGCTAAACGAGAAGGTGACAAATGGTTAAAGGCAGATGAGGAAGAAGTATTTCAATTCTTTAGAAAAGAAGGGATTGCTTTCGAATTAGAAAAACTACAAAAAGACCTTGATTATTTCCGTGTTCACTTCGATGTTTGGAGCAGTGAACAAGAACTATATGATACTCACTTAGTGGATGCTGCTTTAACTAAATTAATTGAATTAGGTTTAACTTATGAAAAAGATGAAGCAATTTGGTTTAAATCCAGTGAATATGGTGATGATAAAGACCGTGTTCTACGTAAATCTGATGGTTCAAATACTTATTTACTTCCTGATATTGCATATCATATTGGGAAATATGAAAGAGGTTATACTAAACTCATTAATTTATGGGGAGCTGACCATCATGGATATATTCCTAGAATGAAAGCTGCTATGCAAGCTCTTGGACATAACGCCGAAGCCTTACAAGTGGATATTATTCAAATGGTGCGTCTTGTTGAAGATGGAAATGAAGTTAAGATGAGCAAGCGAACTGGGAATGCAATTACCATTCGTGAACTTTGTGATGAAGTAGGCGTTGATGCTGTTCGTTATAACTTCGTTCAAAGAGCTCTCGATACTCATTTAGACTTTGATATTGGGTTAGCCCGTAAGCAAAGCAATGAAAACCCAGTCTATTATGCGCAATATGCTCATGCACGAATTTGTTCTATTCTAAGGCAAGCACCTCATGTTGAAACTCCTAGCGAGTTCACATTATTAACTCATGAAAAAGAAATCCATTTACTAAAATACTTAAATGAATTCCCTGGTGTAGTTAGTGATGTCGCAAAGGGTAGAACACCACATAAGTTATGTAACTATATTCAAAAATGTGCACAAAACTTCCATAGTTTCTATGGGTCATGTAAAGTTATTGATACTGATAACATGGAGTTAACTGCACAACGCGTTGCTTTATTACAAGCAACTAAAATTACGTTAAAAAATGCTTTATATCTAATCGGTGTCGAAGCAATCGAAAAAATGTAGAAGGAGAGTTTTGTATGAAAAAATCAATGATCGATATTGCATTTGATCAATTATCAAAAAAGAAAAAACCAATCACGTTTTTAAAACTTTGGGAAGAAGTTTCTCAAATAGAAGGATTAACTCAGCAGCAAATTGAAGATAACATAGCGCAATTTTATACGGATTTATCTCTTGATAGCCGTTTCGCTCATATGGGAGAGAATAAATGGGATCTTCGTTCACGTCGCACGTACAGTGAAGTTGTTATTGATACAGATGCATTGTTAATTGATGAAGGAATGGATGAAGAAGAATTTGTTGAAGAAAATGAAGATGAAGATAAAACTGAAAGTGTTGAAGACAAATACTAATGAGCTGTAAAGGCTCATTTTTATTAACCTTTTTGTCATATTTGTGAGAATGTTATCAATTTAATTAATATAATACGATTTTCCTTTTATTTTTAAGTGATATTGAGTATAATATCAGTGTAAATATAAAGGAGGATTTTAATTATGGCATTAGTATCAGCTAAAGAAATGCTTGAAAAAGCACACGCAGGGCATTACGCAGTTGGGGCATTTAACATCAACAACTTAGAATGGACAAAAGCTATCTTATTAGCTGCTCAAGAAACTAACTCACCAATTATGTTGGGAGTAAGTGAAGGAGCAGGTAAATACATGACAGGTTACAACACGATTACAGCAATGGTAACAGCAATGATTGATTCATTAAAAATCACAGTTCCTGTTGCTCTTCACTTAGACCACGGTTCATATGATGGAGCAAAAGCTGCAATCGCTGCAGGGTTCTCTTCAGTAATGTTTGATGGTTCTCATTATGCATTCCAAGAAAACTTAGAAAAATCAAAAGAAATTATCGCAATTGCTCATGCAAAAGGTATTTCAGTTGAATGTGAAGTTGGAGCAATCGGTGGAGAAGAAGACGGAGTCGTTGGAAACGGTGAAGTTGCAGATCCTAAAGAATGTGAAATTATCGCTGCATTAGGCGTAGATATGCTTGCTGCTGGAATCGGAAACATTCATGGTAAATATCCTGCTAACTGGAAAGGTTTAAACTTTGAAGTTTTAGCAGAAATCCAAAAAGTTACTGGAAGTAAACCATTAGTATTACACGGTGGTTCAGGAATTCCTACTGACATGATTAAAAAAGCGATTAATTTAGGAGTTTCTAAAATTAACGTTAACACTGAGTGTCAAACTGTATTTGCTGAAGCAACTCGTAAATACATCGAAGCTGGTAAAGATTTAGAAGGTAAAGGATTTGACCCTCGTAAATTATTAGCTCCAGGTACTGAAGCTATCAAACAATTAGTCATCGATAAGATCAACGAATTCGGTTCTAACGGAAAAGCTTAGTTAGTTAAATTAGCGATTGTCACAATGTGTCAGTCGCTTTTTTCTACAAAATTCGCCGTCAAAAAATGTTTTACTTGTTTTGTGCTTTATCAAAGGTACGATTGTGGTATAATAAAATAAAGAAAAACTTTATAAAAAGGAGTGGACAC
>F144_Wood_Sandpiper__coassemble_3_pt1 | contig 88199 bp, 105 predicted proteins | sample F144_Wood_Sandpiper__metabat2_low_PE_003 | metagenome-assembled genome bin F144_Wood_Sandpiper
AGGAATAAATCATGAAATTATCTGAAATGTTTGATCAAGCTCCTGAAATCGAAATCAGTGAACTCAATTTTGATTCGCGTATTAAAACTTTGAATAGTTTGTTCTTTTGTGTTGAAGGTCTTGTTAGTGATGGGCATAATTATGTAGCTCAAGCTATTGAAAATGGAGCTAAAGGAATCGTTCATAGTAAAGATATTGAGAATAAGCAAAAAGGTATTGTTTACATAAAAGTCGAAAATGTTGTCTTAACCCTTAATCGTGTTGCGAATAAGTTCTTTGATTATCCTAGTCAAAAACTAAAGGTTTATGGGGTTACGGGTACAAATGGTAAGTCAACCATTGCTAAGATTATTCGGGATGTTCATGGACGATTTGAGGCTTGTGGCTATATGGGAACAATTTCTATATCTTATGGAGATGTTGATTTACCACCTTCATTAACGACACCGGATACGATTACCATCCATCGCACACTTAAAGCCATGGTAGATGCTAATATGAAGGCTGTGGCATTAGAAGTGAGTAGTCATGGATTAGAGCTTCAAAGAGTAAATTCTATTGACTTTGATGTGGCTATCTTTACTAATTTAACTTATGACCATTTAGATTTTCATGGTACTATTGAAAATTACTTTGAAGCTAAAAAGAAACTATTTAAATTGATTAAAAAAGAAGGCGTTTCTATTCTTAATGCTGATGATGCTTCCTATAGTGAATTACTAAAGGTTTCTTCAGCTCGAGTTATTAGCTATGGTATCAATAATGAGGCTAACTACCGTGCCGATCAAATTTCACTTGGAACAAACGGTTCTACTTTTAAATTGATTCATAATGGAAATGAATACGATGTTAAAACTAATTTAGTTGCTATCTATAACATCTATAACTTACTTGCTAGTATTGCTGCGATGCATGAGTCAGGTTTAGAACTAGAAGATATTCTTAGTTGTTTAAATGACTTAAATCAAGTGGATGGACGATTAGAAAGAATTGATGAAGGACAACCTTTTAATGTCTTCGTTGATTTTGCTCATACTCCTGATGGACTAGAAAAAGTGTTCGAATATGCTCGTTTAATTACTGAACCACAACGGAAGATTATTGCTGTTTTTGGTAGTGCAGGTAAAAGAGATACAAAAAAGCGTAAAGTATTTGGTAGTATTGCCTCTAAGTACTGTGATATGATTATCCTGACTGAAGATGACCCACGTGATGAAGAGGCTCGTGAAATCGCTAATGAAATAAAGAGTGGCATTATAGATACGAACAATATCTTTATCGAAAATCGTTATGATGCAATTCGTCAAGCGATTGAAATGGCTAATGTTGACGATACTGTCTTAATTTTAGGTAAAGGTGATGAAACTTTTATCTATCGTGTATTAGGTCGTGAACCATATCTAGGGGATCATTTAGCAGCTAAAGAAATAATCCAAAAGTATTATTTAGGATTAGAGGAGGTATAATTAATGAATAAATTTATCGATCATACATTATTAAAAGCTGATGCGAGTAAGGATCAGATTCTAAAATTATGTCAGGAAGCGAAACAATTCGATTTTGCTTCAGTTTGTGTTAATCCGGCTTGGATTGAAACTTGTGTAGAAGAATTAAAAGGCACAAAGGTTATGGTTTGTACGGTTATTGGGTTTCCTTTAGGTGCTTCAACAACCTCTGTAAAAGCTTTTGAAACAAAAGATGCTATTAATAAAGGGGCTAGTGAAATAGATATGGTTCTTAATATCTCTCAACTTAAAGATAAGAACGATGAATATGTTTACAACGATATTAAGGCCGTTGTGGAAGCAGCTAATGGAAAATGTGTCAAAGTAATTTTTGAAACTTGTTTATTAAGCGAAGAAGAAATCATTAGAGCTTGTCATTTATGTGTTAAAGCAAAAGCTACTTTCGTTAAAACTTCAACTGGTTTCTCTACAAGAGGCGCTATTATTGAAGATGTTCTGATTATGAAAAAAGCCGTTAACGGCGCTTGTAAAGTTAAAGCGGCTGGTGGTGTACGTACCTTTGAAGACATGGAATTGATGATAAAAGCAGGTGCTGATCGCATTGGAACGAGTGCTGGTGTAAAATTAATGCAAAGAGAAAAAACGAATTCTTCATATTAGTATTGCATTAATTCACATAATTATGTATAATATTAATGCTTGCATCAGAAAGGGGGGTAAACAATGCCGAAAGTAGTACTTAAAGAAAATGAAGTTCTAGATGATGCTCTACGTAGATTCAAACGTCAAGTATCTAGAAATGGAACCCTTGCTGAAGCTCGAAAAAGAGAGTTTTATGTAAAACCAGGCGTTCGTCGCAAATTGAAGTCAGAAGCTGCACGTAAAGCGCGCCGTAGCAAATAACATTAAGAAAGAAGCATCGCTTCTTTTTTTTCATATTTAAGGTTGATTCACCATATGTTGTAATGAGGTGAATTGATGATTACATATAATGAAGAAGGTTTGTTCATTGAACGCTATAAAGAAATAGTATCAGTAAAGAAGAATGAGATGATTATTCAATGTAAAAAATACCGATTAACTATATTGGGTCTTAATCTATTAATAAGCGCGATGTCAAGAGATGAAATCATGGTTATTGGTCGTGTTGAAACGGTGAAATTCACTTATGAAAGTTAAGCGTAGAGGCTTAGATTACTGGCGGTTAGACTTCAATTTTCAAGTTTTTTTAAATACAGCCAAAACTAAAGATTGGCAAATTTATGAAGTTCAACAAGATGAATTCATTACTTTTTACTCATCATTGATTCATCGTGCTGATATTATAAAGACCTATCCAAGTATTATTCATGTGAAAACAACGGGAATACTTGGGATGCTATGTAGAACATTAAAAAGAAGTGATCGCCTTTTAGCTATTATTTTAAGTGTGATACTGTGGTTCATACTCAGTTCAACTATTTTTAATATTCAGATATTAGGTGATGGAGCAATAAATCGTGAACTAATTCAAAATCAATTAACTTCATTGAATTATACAACACCGTTCTTATTAAATGATAAGCAACTTATAAAGAAAGACTTAGTTGATCACTTAAAAGATGAATTTAGTTGGATTGAAGTTGAACAAACGGGTAGCCTCCTTAAAGTGCGATTTCTACCCAAAGAAAAAATAGAACTTGAAGTCTTAAATAGAAATGAACTCTATGCTAGAAAAGACGGTGTTATCGCTAAATTCGAACTCTATCATGGAGAAAAGGTGGTTAAGTTGAATCAAGTGGTTAAAGCAGGGGATTTGCTTGTAAGAAATACTTTGATGGATAGCCGTAATCAAGAGGAAGCATTATATGTTAAAGGTAAAGTATATGCTTATACTTGGAAAGACTTTGAAATACAAATAGAGGATAATCAAATGCCGGATGCTATTCAATTCTTTCAACTCTTATTTCAAGCAAGAAATTATGCAAGTGAAGGATTAAGAGAAGATGAAAAAATTATTTCTGAAAATATTTTGCAATTTACTAAGATTAACGATAAAATAATGATGAAGTGTCATTATACGTTATTAGAGAATATATCTGGATAAGGAGTCGACAGATGGAAAACAAAGCAGTCATTGATTTTGCTTATTGGGATTATGATGAGATTATGATATTTTGTGGTCCTCATGATAAGAATTTAAATCAGTTAAGAGAGTCTTTTAATATTAAAATCAACATTGAAAATAACCAAATGATTGTTATTGGTGCGAATGATTCAACACTGAATGCGATACAGAAGGTAATCAATGCTTCTTTTACTTTGATTCATGAACAAAAGCATATTCGTGAAACCGATTTTTCTTACTTAATTCATTTGAGTATGAATAACCCAACGTTATCACTAGATGGTTTATATACAGAAGCTGTTTCTAAGAGTGTTACAGGTAAGATGATTTATCCTAAAACAATGGGTCAAAGAATCTTAGTGAGAGCTATGGAGAAGTCTGATATTGTCTTTGCAAGTGGTGTTGCGGGAACAGGTAAAACTTATCTTGCTGTTGTCTATGCCGTTGATCAACTCAAAAAAGGGAATTATAGTCGAATCATTCTAACTCGTCCTGCTGTAGAGGCTGGTGAAAATCTAGGTTTCTTACCTGGTGATTTAAAAGAGAAGGTGGATCCATATCTTAGACCTTTATATGATGCGTTGCATGATATGTTAGGTGAACAGGTTGAGAAAATGCTTGAAAAAGAAGTGATTGAAATTGCGCCTTTAGCTTATATGCGTGGGAGAACTTTAGATAATGCTTTTATTATTCTTGATGAAGCACAAAATACAACGCATAATCAAATGAAGATGTTTTTAACGAGAATGGGTTTTAACTCTAAAATGATTATCACAGGTGATACAACACAGATTGACTTGATTAGAAAACAAGATAGTGCTCTTCATGAGGCGATTAACTTATTATCGAAGGTTGAAGGAATAAGTTGTGTTGAACTATCAAGTTATGATGTTGTTCGTCATCCTTTGGTTCAAAAGATTATTGAATGTTATGAAAGGAAGGAACATCATGAATAAAATTCTATTAATTGAAGATGAAGAGAATATTCGCAAGATTATTGCTTATGATCTAAAAAGAGATTATCTAATTGATGAAGCTAGTGATGGTCAAACAGCTCTGGATATGGCTATAAGTACTCCTTACGATGTTTTGATCATCGACTGGATGATTCCTCGTCTTAATGGACTAGAGCTCGTTAAAGAGCTTAGAAAGCGTAATATTGATAGTATTCTAATAATGTTAACGGCTAAAGATGATGAAGCTGATATCCTTCAAGCTTTTGAAGAGGGTGTAGATGATTACATAACTAAACCTTTTTCTCCTCGTGAGTTAGTAGCAAGAGTGAGTGCTCATATTAAACGTTTACCGAAGAGTAAGAAAGAAATACTTACACTCAAAGATATATCAGTCAATTTAGCTCGTCGTGAAGTAAGTGTATCTAATGAAATCATTTCTTGTACAAAGAAAGAATATGAACTCTTAGTCTATTTTTTATTAAATCATGAAATCGTCTTATCAAGAGATCTTATCTGTAATGAAATATGGGGATTTGAATATGATGGTGATACGCGTATTGTAGATGTTCATATCTTTAAACTAAGAGCTAAACTAGCTAATAGTCAGGTTGAAATTCAATCAAACCGTGGTATTGGTTATCGTCTGGAGATAAAAAATGCCAAGGAGTAAAACGATTGTTCTTTTAATCTTGTTCATGACTTCAATACTCATTGAATTTGCTTTCAATTTTAATTCATATATTATGATTCTAATATTAATTGCTTCCTTTGGTTATATTTGGTATTCAAGTGAAGCAATTATTGCGAATCAAACAAGACAAGAAAATTTAGAGTTAATGAATCAGATAAAAATTAGTAGTTCAGATGTACATTTAAAGAACAAACAATTACTAACGATTGTATCAACAATACCTTTTCCTTTATTGTTACTGGATGAAAAGGGAAGTATTGTTATTCATAATGCCTATGCTGCGAAATTTAGATCAAGTGAAGAAAAAAAAGAATTAGCTGCGATGCACAATGATTTTCACCCAGTGCTTCAAGAAGTTATCAAGGATGCTTATATTCTTGAGAAACAGAGTGAACAGCTAGTTAAAATCGATGAGATTGAATTTCAATCTTATATTGTTCCTATCACAAGTCATGGTCGTTTTAGTGGTTGTCTAATTCTATTACAGGATATGACGAAAGCATTAAGTGGTGAGAAAATGCAGAAACGCTTTATTGCTGATGCTTCTCATGAACTTAAAACACCGATTAGTGTTATCAAAGGAATGATTGAAATACTAAGTAGAGAAGAGTTTGATGATGTCGCTACAAAACAAGATTTTATGAAACAGATTGAATATGAAGTTAACCGTCTTGATCGTATTGTTAAGGATTTAATTGAAATATCTAAATTATCCATTGAAAAACCTGTCTTACAAAGAGCTCGTATTGATTTCCATGAGTTAATTCAATCAACATGTAAACCTTTAGATAATCTTATAACAGATAAGAACCTATCTTTAGTTTATCAATTATCTGGTGATGCTTACTTATTCTGTGATTCATTAAAAATGGGTCAAGTCATTAATAATTTAACAATTAATGCTATTAAGTATAGTGAAAAGGGAACAATTACATTAAGAACATATCAAGATGAAGAACATTATTATCTTGAAGTAAGTGATGAGGGATGTGGTTTTGAAGAAGATGAACAAGTCAAAATCTTTGATCGTTTCTATCGTGTTAATGAATCCCGTTCTCGTTTAAAGGGAGGTTCTGGCTTAGGTTTAGCGATCGTTAAATCCATCGTTGATGCTCATGATGGTAAAATCAGTGTCAAGAGTCAACGTTTTGTAGGAACGACCTTTATCATTGAGTTACCACGTTTGTAGGAAGTGTGTTTGAACTCGATGACTAGTAATTACACACGAAATCGAATAATATGACTAAATATAGATTAAAATACGAAACAAAAGAAAGTTCGTATTTTTTTTGCGAAGATATGTCGAAACTAAAAACATCAACACAGTTCACTATAATACATGTTACTTTGTAGTTTTGCGAATTCGATTCTTTACCTCTTTAATTATTTCTTCACTATTCATTACACTTAATAATACTTTTAAACATTCTACTGGATGATGACGAAACCTTATTTTCGCATCACATAAGCTTGGCTCTATGATTGTTTGATAAACACGGATTATTTAAATAATAAGATTATTGAGAATTGCCATGTTTTGAACGATCTCTTTATTTGTAAATCGGATATGATCTTCATTAAGATATGTATCCTTTTAAAAATATAGATTATTTTCAATGGTCCATCTTGATTCAGTAGCATCAAAAATCAGTTCTTCATCCATTGTATTTGTGATATAGTAACGGACTGCTTTATCTATTCTGGTTGATGATATCATTTTATCAAAGGCTTTCATTCCTGTGAATCCATCGACACCATACCCATTTTTAACTTTACGAATGGCATGACCTTTAGTTCTGAATTTTCAACCCAGTCGGGATAAATACATTTCTTCATAGGTATAGAAAGCACCTATTTACTATAAAATGAAAGAAAAAAGAATAGAAGATATAAATTGATTAAATTTCATGTGTTATAAATACTACAATAGTAATCATTTGCTTATTTTTGTATTAACGTGTATAGTGCAGATAACAAGAAACCTAGAGGTGAGAGAACAGTGCGTCTCTTGTTTGATATCTTTTTTCAAATTAAGACGTTAAAAGTCTGTGGAGGATAAACTTATGAAAAGGATTTTAAAAGTATTTAGTGTTTCGCTTTTATCACTTATGGTGTCGTTATGTTTGATGGTTCCTATCAAAGCTGAAGAACAATTGATTATTACAGAGAATAATATTCAAGAATTAGATCAATTTATAACTGTAGAAAAAAATCAATTTGTTTTGAATATTCCTGAACATGTTGTAATTAGTAATGAATTAAAAACTGAATTAATCAAGAAAAACACAGAAATTAACAATATAATTAAACAAGAAAATTTTGTTATTAACCCCAAAACAAAAATTGCGGAGCCATTAATTCAAACAAGAGCATATGGTGAAAATAGTATTTCATTAAGTTGGAATTCAATTATTATATTTATGGATGCGGGATTAGTTCAAACAATTTTAAAAGCAGCCGCAGCTGGAGGTATTGCAGGAGCTGTTGTAGCTTTTCCAGTACTAGTAGCGTGGATAGCTGCAAATCCAATTTCGGGTGTTGCTGTTACTGCAGTTGTAGCCTCAATAGTAGATCCAGTTATAGATATAGGAACAGATGATGGTGTTGAAATTCATTATAATTTCTTTTTGTTTAGTGTAACAGTTGCTAGATTGCAATAATATACTATGTATAATAGCAAGAAAAAAATGGTTTTTAATTTGATAGTATCTGTATTTATTTTAACATTTATAAGTACCCCAATAGTTTTGAATTTCAATCTTAATTCTGTAGAAAATATAATCCGGTTTTGCTTATCGTTAATATTTTTAATAAATATTTTTATAACAATATATTCATTAAAATTTGCAAATAAATAAGACTAAGAAACTTTTCCATCACGACAATCTTTAATCACTTTATATTTGTATAATTCATTCATTTTTAATTCAACCTTTCTCATAAGATACCTCCGTTTGTATAAGGTACCATAATACTATGTGTATAAGACAAAATCAAATACGGACACTTAAGACATTATCATAAACGGAACATAAAAATAATTGAGGTTAAAGACAATTTAGTTGACACCAGCTTGATAATCGTGTATACTAGTAAAGTAATAAAAAGCAATAACTAAAGCAATAACTATGATTCACATTTAAGGAATTGTATTTAGAACTCAATGTACAATTACGTAAGATGTGATTTTTTTATACTTTGAGTGCTTCTTATTTATCCAAGGAGGTACTAAAATGAGTACAGGTACAGTTAAATTTTTTAACGCAGAAAAAGGTTTTGGTTTTATTAAAGTAGAAGGTGGAAACGACATTTTCGTTCACTACACAGCTATCCAATCACAAGGATACAAATCATTAGAAGAAGGACAAGCAGTTCAATTCGACATCGTTGAAGGAAACCGCGGACCTCAAGCTTCTAACGTTACAGTTCTTTAATAACTAAGTAACTAACTAAGAAAATACTCTTCATTGAGTATTTTTTTTTGTTTATTATAAAATTTATTAACAATAATTTAACAAACCCTTTATTTAAAGTTAACAAATCTTTTTTATACTGTGTCTGTACACAGGAGGAAATGATATGAAAAAAGTTATTTCGTGTTTATTAGTAAGTTTATTAGTCGTAGGTTGTTCAACTGGAAAACCTACTAGCGAAGGAATTACAGGTAAAATAAATGTATATACAAGGGATTCAAGTTCAGGTACTAGAGAAGCCTTTGAAAAAGGTGTAGGTTTTGAAAAGGAATTACTTGCTGAAGTTATTGAAGTTGGTGGTAATGGTGAAATGGCTGCTCAAGTAGGTGCTGATAGTAATGGTATTGGTTATACTTCATTATCAACAGACTTTGAAGCAAATAACATTGTTGCTTTAGCTTATGAAGGTATTAGTGCATCAGAGACAAGTGTTCTTGATGGAACTTATAAGTTACAAAGACCTTTTGATTTTGTTACTAGAGCAAGTGGTGATTTCGAGAGTGATGAAAAAAAACAGTTAATTATGGCATTTATTGATTATTTACAAAATTCAAAAGAAGGTTTACTTGTCGTAAAGAAAGCTGGCGGAATTGTTGATACAACGAAGGCTAAAGCTTGGGCTGAATTAAGTCAAAATCATCCAATCACAAGCATTGATAACTCAGCATTAAGTATTGTTACTGCTGGATCTACTTCAGTATCAAAGACGCTACAAGCTGCCCTTGAGAGTTTCCAACCACTAGCAGGTAACTTCAAGTTCACAATGAACCAAACTGGTTCAGGTGATGGATGGAAACGTGTACTTGGTGGAGAAAAAGATGGACCTAATAAAGCAGATATTGGCTTTGCTTCTCGCGCATTTAAGAGTGATAGTGAAGACGTAAGTACTGCCTTATCAAGTGGAACATATTGTGTTGATGCAGTTGTCGCTGTTGTTAATGCTACTAATAGTGAAAAAACTGATTATACGCAAGCGCAATTACTTGATATCTTTAAAGGTACTACAACTAAATGGGAAGATATTAAATAGTAAGAAGGTGATTTATATGAATAGGTTTAATCAAGCATCTGATCAATCAATGAAACGTAAATTATTTATTGATAAATGCTTTAAAGTTGGCTTTATGATTGCTGCTTTTCTATCAGCATCAACGATTCTATTAATTGTCTTATTTGTAGGAATGAAAGGGATTCAACCCTTTCTTTCTTCATATGAGTACCAACAAGTCAATGTTTTATCTTTTCTATTTGGTAGTGTTTGGCGTCCAGATCAGGGTATCTATGGGGTAGGGTATATTGTAATCAATACCTTATTGTCTGCATTTGGTGCTTTATTACTTGCATTTCCAATTGCTGTATTGACAGCTTTATTTATTGAAAAGATGGCACCAAAGCAAATTCGTGGTTTTATGCAAACTACGATTGAATTATTAGCGTCCATTCCATCTGTTGTCTATGGTATCTTTGCTGCTGGATCAATTAGTGTTATCGTGAAAGCGCTGGGTGACACTTTAGGGTTTGTCACTGCTGGAAGAAATTCATTTTTGGCTGTTATTCTCTTATTAGCCATTATGATATTTCCAACCATTACTTCTTTATCGATGTCAGCCATTAAAGCTGTTCCTCGTGAATTGGAATTAGGTTCACTAGCTCTTGGTGCCAGTAAAACACAAACGAATTTTAAGGTCGTTTTAGCGAGCGCTAAGTCAGGTATCTTCGCAGGTGCTATCTTAGGACTTGGAAGAGCCTTTGGTGAAGCTACAGCGGTAGCTATGGTCGCTGGTAACAAGTTGTTTGGTCCAACCTTTGATTTATTTGATATCACTAGAACTTTGACTTCAACCATGCTTTCAGGTTTAAAAGAAACAAGTGGTTTAGATTATGATATACGTTTCTCTGTAGGTATCGTATTAATGGTTGTTATATTAGGTTCTAATTTATTATTGAATTACGTTAAGAAAAAGATAGGGAGAATACGATGAAAAGAAAAAGTGATTTATTTCTAAATATCATAACTTATTGTTCTAGTTTCATCGGCGTTTTATTACTTTCTTCTATTTTTCTTTTCATATTAAGTAAAGGTGCTTCTTTAGTTAATATGGATTTGTTAACAAAGAATTATTGGTCTAAGAACTACTTGGTTGCTCCAGTAATAACTGAAAGTAATTCGGAATATATAAAACCTGAGACATTGAGTGAAGAAACTTATTTCTCAAGTAAATGGGGAGTTGGTTTTGTTGATACGGTTAGTAATGATAAACAGAAGGTTATTCTATTAGAATATCTTGATGAAAATTCACCTCTTAATCAATTAATTGATACAAGTGCTGGAGATAATCAAGGACAATCCTTTCAAATTGAAATAGGTACACAAATTGAAAAGATTGATTATGTCAATATAAAAGGTGTTGTAGATTTTGCTGGTGCATTAGCCAGTGATACAGCTTCATCACTCGTTGAGCGATTAGAAGAAGCAGACTCAATTTCAACGTTATTCCTTAAGACACCAGGTGGTGGAATTCGTGGTTCATTGATATCAACTTTTATTCTTATTGTTGTATCATTAGCCATTGCTTTACCATTAGGTTTAGCTGCTGCCATCTACTTAAATGAATATGCACGTAAAACAAAGTTTAATTCATTATTACGTTCTGCCATAGAGACATTAACGGGTGTTCCTAGTATTGTATATGGCTTAATGGGGGTTACAGTTCTATATCCAATAAGTAGTGCCGTAGGAGCAACAACAACAAGTATCTTTCTAGGCTCCTTAACGATGGCAATTATTCTTCTACCAACAATTATTAGAAGTAGCGAAGAAGCGTTATTAGTTGTTAGTGATTCATTAAGAGATGCTTCAAATTCACTAGGAGCTACTCAAACACAAACAATTTTCAAGGTCGTACTACCGAGTGCGGTACCGGGTATATTAACAGGAGTATTATTAAGTATTGGTCGTGTCATTGGTGAATCAGCAGCTTTAATCTATACAATGGGAACCTTTATCAATGATTCACCAGCACTATTAAGTCAAGGGACTTCATTAGCTGTGCATATCTGGAGTATTATGAGTGGGGAACAACCAAACTTTGAATTAGCATCGGCTATATCATTAATTATCTTAGCCTTTGTATTGATTATGAATATCAGTGTTAAATTAATTAGTAAACGCTTCATGAAAGGGTTGAATTAGGAGGAAATATGGAAAACATCTTTAATATAACCAATTTAGATCTATTTTATGGCAAGAAACAAGCATTAAAGAATGTGAATATGAACATTAAAACAAATCAAGTGACTTCCTTTATTGGACCTTCAGGTTGTGGTAAATCAACCTTCTTGCGTTGTTTAAATAGAATGAATGATTTAATTGAGAACTGTGTAATTGATGGTAAGATAACCATGGATGATAAGAATATCTATACCAATGATATCAACGTTGTTGAATTAAGAAGTAAAGTTGGTATGGTGTTTCAAAAACCAAATCCATTCCCAATGTCTATCTATGATAACGTTGCCTATGGACTCAGATGTGCAGGTATCAAGGATAAAAAAATACTAAATGAAGCCGTTGAAAGTTCATTAACACAAGCTGCCTTATGGGATGAAGTAAGTGATCGTTTACATGAATCTGCTTATGGCTTATCAGGTGGTCAACAGCAACGTTTATGCATTGCTAGGGCTATAGCTATGCAACCTGAAGTCATTCTTATGGATGAACCCACAAGTGCACTTGATCCAATCGCAACGAGTAAGATTGAAGATTTGATTGAGAGTTTAAAATCACGTTATACAATCATTATCGTTACTCATTCAATGGCTCAAGCAGCCAGAATCAGTGATGAAACAGCCTTCTTCTTGATGGGAGAAGTCGTTGAACATGATTCTACACAAAAGATGTTTAAACAACCAAGAGACCAACGTACTGAAGATTATATCACTGGACGTTTCGGATAGGAGATAAATATGGTGAAAATTGAAAGAGAAGTTGATGTATTAGAATATACAATTATTAAGATGAGTCATCGTGTTCTTCAAATGCATGAAATACTCTATTCTTTACTAGGGAACTATGATTGTGAAAAAGCTCTTGAACTTATTCAATCTGATACTTTTATCAACAACATAGAAGAGGAAGTTAATGATATGGCAATCTCTGTCTTTGCCTTATTATCTCCTGTAGCTTCAGACTTAAGACGTGTCATTACTGCCATCAAGATGGCTAGTGAACTAGAGAGAATTGCTGATTACGCTAAAAATAGTGCTTCTTATATGATTAAGAATGAGGACATTGACCCAATTTTGTTGCCTTATACTCAAAAGATGCAAGAACAATTCATCAGCATGTTAAAAAAAGCCACTATAGCTTATGAAAATAAAGATATTGAGTTAGCTTTCAGTTTACCAAAAGATGATGAAGTTATCGACTCACTTATGGAAGAATGCTATGCATTGCTTGAAGAACAAAGTGATAAGACACTTTTAAAGAAGATGATTCGTGCTGGTTCATTACTTCGATGCATTGAACGTAGTGGGGATCATACAACTAATATCAGTGAATTAGTCATTTATTGTGTCAAAGGACTTCATTACGATTTTGGTTAAAAAAGCACCTTACATTATGTAAGATGCCGATTGTTAGAAACTATCGTGTAAAGGGATGTCATAGTTGCAATTACGAATAATATTGCAAGCATGATCACCAACACGTTCTAAATTTGATAAAATATCGATGTAGATACTTCCTGTAATTGCTCGTGAACACTCTTCTTTAGCCATGCGCTTAAAGTGACGTTGACGAGCTTTTTCTTCGACTAAATCAAGATAATTTTCTTTATCTTCAATAATTGAAATTAAGGTATTATCGCGAGTCGTGAAATAATCAACGGAAAGTTTAACCATCTCTAAGACAATGTCATACATTTCATTAACATCATCCATTGCCCCTTGTGAGAACTTACCTTTTTCTTCATAAGCCATTGTATAGAACTCACGAAGATTCATTGATAAATCGCCCATTCTTTCAATATCCTTTAATGTTTTTAAATTTCCGATGAGTTCATCAGTATCATGAGGACCTAGACTACGATGTGATATTTCCATTAGATAATCAGTAATCTTAGAATCTAATGAATTAATAGCATCTTCACATTGATGGGTTGTCTCTGCGTGTTTAGATTGCTTTGTATTAAAATAATCCCGTGTCGCTTGTAAAGCATCAAGCGCTAGATTGCCCATTCGAATGGTGGCTTGTTTGGATATACCAATCGCACCTGCAGGAAGTGCAGCAGCAAACTTAGGATCAAGTTCTTCCATCTTAACATTAATCCGATCACCTTCATCTCCTGGTATCACTTTCTTAACGACGAGTACCATCGCATTGATGAAAGGATAGGCGAGTATCGTTGTTGATAGATTAAATATAATATGAGCCAATGCAATCTGCATCATAGGGGTAATTTGATTTGCTTCTGAAAAGTTAGCAATAAATTTAGTAAATGGAGCAAGGATAATCATAAATAATGCCGTTCCAAATACGTTGAATATAACATGAATACCAGCAGCTCTACGACTTGATACCGAACCACCAATAGCAGCAAAAATTGCGGTAATTGTTGTTCCAATATTACTTCCGAAGACGAAAGGCAAGGCAACGACTAAAGTGATTGCACCAGATTCATATAATTTCTGCACAATACCAATAACGGCACTACTACTCTGGACAACACCTGTCATAATTGTTCCACCTAGTAAGGATAGAAGTGGTTGCGTTGCCATATATGTAACTGCCATTTCAAATTGAGGTAAATTCTTTAAATTTGATAATTCATCACCCATAAGTTTCAATCCAAAGAAGAGAATACCAAAACCTAAGATAATTTCACCTAAGTAGGTTGTTTTCTTGCGTTTAGAGAACACAATGAGGATAACCCCTATAAAAACAAAATATAGAGCGAATTTTTCGACCTTCATACCAATTAAGAAAGCTGTAATGGTTGTTCCAATATTAGCTCCCATAATAACACCAATTGCTTGATCAAGTCGCATAATAGCAGCTCTTACAAACCCTATAGCAATGGCTGTTGTTGCTGAACTTGATTGAATAACAACGGTAACGATCGCCCCGATGATGATTCCCATCCAAGGCTTCGAAGTATATTTATCAATAAAATCACGTAATTTTTCACCGGCGATACTTTTTAAACCATCACCCATGTATTGAATACCGAAAAGAAAGAAAGCAAAACCTCCGATAATCAGGTCCCATTGGATTGTTGACATAATTATTCCTCCATGACTTCAATTTCTATTTTACCATTAAAATCCCCATTTGTGAGTAGTAAATTCATAAAAAATCACATTTTATTCCATTAATTGCGTATTATAAGAGGGAGGTACCTTTATGAACTGTGCTATTTTAGTGTTAGAAAGGCTACAAATGAAGTATGGATTAGATTTGAAGGATTGTATCAATGAATGCAAATTATTACTTAATCATCGAGGATTATGTATGATTGATTTAGTTGAAACATTGCATAAACACCAAATTGAAGTGCTTGCCATTAAGTCATTAACCTTACAACTACCATGCCCCTACATAGCCTATTATCGTTATTTGAATAGTGGACATTATGTTTTAATTGAACATATTGGAAAAAGGATAACGATTTATGATCCTCAATTTGGTAGTATTACCGTTCCAAAATGGGAATTTTATTTAAAATGGAGTAAAGTAGCGTTGGTTTTCAATATATAATAAGATTACTTAACCGTAAATATGATATAATTACTTTGTATAGAAAATTACAACGAAGGAGATCTTATGGAAATTAATATTGTTAATCAAACAGAGATAGAAGAATGGAATAGTTACGCCGAACTCTTTGTTAAGATCAGTGAAAAAACAGCGAATGTTTTAAAGACTAATTATGAAAGTCAATGTTCAGTAGTTTTTGTATCACCGAAACAAATTCAAGAGATTAATCGTGATTACCGTAAAATAGATAAGGCTACGGATGTTATATCCTTTGCTTTGAAAGATAGTGCTGAAGATTACATGATTAGTGAAGAAATTGATGAAGAGTTAGGCGATATCTTCATTAATATTCAAGCTGTTGTTGATCAAGCTAAAGAATATGGACATTCTATAAAAAGAGAAGTCTGTTTCTTATTTACTCATGGTTTACTGCATTTACTAGGTTATGATCATATGGAATCTGCCGATGAAAAAATTATGTTTGATTTACAGGATGTGATACTCAATGATCTTGTTCCTAAAGAAGCTAACTAATAAATTTAAAGCAGCCTTTAATGGTTTGCTTTACGGCTTAAGATATGATCGATCTATTTTGCTTCAGTGTTTAATTGGTTTAATTGTCATCACAATTGGCTTTTTCCTACAACTAAATAGCACTGAATGGCTTTGGCTGCTTGTCATTATTGTCTTAGTGATAGCTACTGAATTTATTAATTCAGCCATCGAAGAATTAGTTGATATGATTAGTCCTAATTATGATGAAAGAGCTAAAATTATTAAAGATTATGCAGCTTGTGGTGTAATGATTGTTTCATTTGGCGCATTACTCGTTGCAATTTGGATATTAACAGGAGGATTACGATGAAATATGTTGATTTAATTAAGAATGCTTTTGAAGCATTAGAAAATGCCTATGCACCTTATTCACATTACCGTGTGGGTGCTTGTGTTCTATGTAAAGATGGTCGCCAGTTTTTTGGTGCTAATATTGAAAATGCATCTTTTTCATTAACGAATTGTGCAGAACGAAGTGCTATTTTTGCGGCTTATAGTCACGGCGTGAGAAAAGGGGATATTGAAGCCATTGCAATTGTGAGTGAAGCTAAAAAACTCGCTGCTCCCTGTGGTGCTTGTCGACAAGTGCTTTGTGAGTTGCTTGAGAAAGATACTCCAATTGTTTTATCGAATCACATTACAAGTAAAACAATGACAATTGCCGAGTTATTACCAATGAGTTTTACTGATGAGGATTTAGAAGATGTCATTTAAATCTGGCTTCATTTCCATTATTGGAAGACCTAATGCAGGTAAATCAACTTTATTGAATGCAATTATGAAACAAAAATTGGCTATTATCTCTCCAAAAGCACAAACAACAAGGAATAATATTCAAGGGATATTGACTAGCGAAGATTCGCAATTAATATTTATTGATACACCAGGGATTCATAAACCTCAACATGAGTTAGGTAAAACATTGAATAAGAATGCTTTCGTAGCTTTGAATGATGTGGATATTATCTATTATATGATTGATGCGACAGCACCCTTTGGGACAGGAGATGAATTTGTTCTCAACAACCTTAAAGGACGAGAAGCGGCTGTTTTTTTGCTTGTTAATAAGATTGATTTAATTAGTAAAGACAAGGTAATTCAATTATTAATTGAATGGCAAAGTCGTTATAACTTTAAGGAAATATTTCCTTTATCAGCCTTAACTTTGAATAATGTTGATGCTTTACTTGAAACAACAAAACAATATTTAGAAGAAGGTCCTCAATATTTTCCTGATGATATGGTTTGTGATCATGATGAGAATTTCTTGATTAGTGAATTAATCAGAGAGAAAGTATTATATAAAACTGAAGAGGAAATTCCTCATTCAGTAGCTGTTGTTATTGAAAAAAAAGTAAGTAAAGAAGATAAAGTGATTATTAATGCCCTTATTATTGTGGAAAGACCTTCTCAAAAGGGGATTATGATTGGTAAACAAGGGTCAATGATTAAGTCTATCGGAGTCGATGCTCGTAAAGATTTAGAACTAATCTTAGGCAAAAAAGTATTCTTAGAACTCTATATTCGTGTTGAAAAAGATTGGCGTAATAAAATGAGCAAACTTCAACAATTCGGCTATGGTAATGAAGATGGAGAATGAAGTTAAAGGATTAGTACTTAGAAAAAGCGATTATCGAGACAATGATGCAATTCTATCTGTATTAAGCAATGAGGGAAAAGTGAGTATTTTAGCTCGAGGAATTAATAAGATTAAGAGTAAAAATGCTTATGGCTGTCAATTGTTTACTTATAGTCGTTTTTATCTATTGAATGAAAAGCGCGATTCAATCAATTCTTTAAAGAATGTTGAATGCGTAAATAGTTATCGACGTATCCGTGAGGATTTAGTAAAACAGTCCATGACCTTTGTTATGATGGAAGTCCTGGATAAGATGGATAATGATGATTTAACTTTTACTTTAGATGAAGTCTTAGAATATCTAGATTGTCTAATTAAATATGAAGATGCTTATTGTGTCTTATCGTTGTTTCTTGCATCTATTGCGAATCAATGTGGATTGAATCCCAATGTTGATGAATGTGCCTTATGTGGCTCGAGTAAGGGAATCAGTGCTTTCTCGATACAAGATGGAGGTTTCATCTGTGAAAATTGTTATCACATAGGATATCATCGAAAGATGAAGCCAGATGAACTCTTAAAAATCAGGGCAATTAACAAAGCTAAAATTGAACATTTGCCTCAGTTAATGACCCTGGGTTTATGGAATTATGACATAATTGCGACACAACTGCAATTATTAAATGAATATAGTGGGTTTAATGTTAAAAGCGCACAATTTTTAGAATGTCTAGAATCCGTTAATTAGGTTGACAATATTGTAAAAAATGTGGTATAAATTATGTTGTATTCTTATATAAAAATTTGAATGTTTTTGAATCACCCAAGGTGAATTTTTTTTTGAAAGGGGACTTTAAAATATGAATGAGAAGAAGTTTGAAACAATTGTTTCACATATGAAAAATACAGGATTCGTTTTCCAAGGTTCTGAAATCTATGGAGGATTATCAAATACTTGGGATTATGGTCCTTTAGGTGTTGAGTATAAAGATAATATAAAAAAAGCTTGGTGGAAGAAATTCATCCAAGAAAGTCCATATAATGTTGGGATTCAATCTGCTATCTTGATGAATCCTCAAGTTTGGGTTGCGACAGGTCATGTGGGTGGTTTCAGTGATCCTTTAATGGATTGCCGTCAATGTAAGACAAGACATCGTGCTGACAAACTAATTGAAGACCACTCACAAGGGGAAGTTAACCCAGGTGGTTGGAATAATCAAGAAATGATGGATTATATCAAAAAACACGAAATTGCTTGTCCTGATTGTGGCAGCCATAATTTTACGGATATCCGACAATTCAATCTTATGTTTAAAACATTCCAAGGAGTTCTTGAGGATGATAAAGGAACAATCTATCTACGTCCTGAAACGGCTCAAGGTATGTTCGTTAATTTCAAAAATATTCAACGTTCAATGCGTCGTAAATTACCTTTTGGTGTTGGACAAATTGGGAAAGCTTTCCGTAATGAAATCACTCCTGGAAACTTTATTTTCCGTATGAGAGAATTTGAACAAATGGAACTTGAATTTTTCTGTCAACCTGGAACAGATTTAGAATGGTATAATTTCTATAAAGAAAAATGTATGTCTTTCTTAACGGGTTTAGGTGTTAACAAAGATAATCTTCGTTTCCGTGATCATGATGCGAAAGAACTAGCTTTCTATTCAAAAGGCACTTGTGATATTGAATATAATTTCGAATCACAAATTGGTTGGGGAGAAGTTTGGGGAATTGCAGATCGTACTGATTATGATTTAAAGCAACATCAAGATAGTTCAAAGAAGAGTTTAGAATATCTTGATCCAACAACGAATGAAAAATACTTAGCTTATTGTGTTGAACCTTCAGTAGGTGTTGAACGTTTAATGCTTGCCTTCATGTGTGATGCTTATGCGCAAGAGGAAGTGAGTGAAGGGGATACTCGTATTGTTCTTCATTTACATCCAGCACTGGCTCCTTATAAGGCTTGTATCTTACCGTTAAGTAAACAGTTAAGTGAAAAAGCAATGGATTTATTTGCGCAATGTTCTGCGGACTTCAATTGTGAATATGATGAAGCAGGAAGTATTGGAAAACGTTACCGTCGTCAAGATTCGATTGGAACCCCATTCTGTATCACTGTTGACTTTGATACTTTAGATGATGAATGTGTTACTGTTCGTGATCGTGACACAATGCAACAAGAACGTGTGGCTATTAGTGAATTAAATGCTTGGATTGAAAAACGTTTAAAATTCTAATTGAGGTGATTTTTTGAACCGTTTAAGTGAAGAAAAAATTAATGAGATTAGGGTACATGCGGATATTGCCGATGTTTTATCCCGTTATGTGTCTTTAACTAAAAGAGGCAGGAACTACGTATGTACTTGCCCTTTTCACGAGGATCATAATCCGTCAATGTCGATAGCTACAGACAAACAGATTTATAAATGCTTTGTTTGTGGGGCAGGAGGCAATGTCTTCACCTTTGTTCAAAACTTTGAACATGTCTCTTTTATTGAATCAGTCTTAAGAGTCGCTGATTATGCGGGTGTACATGTTGAGAAAGCAGACCAGTATATTCAAACTGAAGAAGTTAATCCAATTAACGCGAGTATTCACCGTGTGTTAACTAGTGTGATTGAGTATACTAATTATACACTTTCAACGCTTCTAGCCAGTGAGTATAAAGCTTATCTTCATCAACGAGGTATAAGTGATGAAAGTATTGAGCGATTCCAAATTGGGTATAATCCCAAAAATGATGAACTTTATAAATATTTAAGTGCAAAAAAGTTTAAAGATAGTGATTTAATTGAAAGTAATGTTGTTAGAATAACCGATTCGGGAATTCATGATGTCTTTGCTCATCGAATCACGATTCCAATTCATGATCGTTTAGGTAATCCTATCGGTTTTACGGCACGGCGCATTGAGGATAGTGATGAAGCAAAGTATGTTAACACTTCACAAACCCCTGTATTCCAAAAGGGATTAACGATTTTTAACTATCATCGAGCCAAAATAGCAGCTAAGCAAACACAACGTGTTATCGTGGTCGAGGGAGCAATGGATGTCATTGCCTTTGATAAAGTTAAAATAAGTGATTGTGTCGCTACATTAGGAACAGCTTGTACGAAGGAACAAATTAGCTTACTAAAGAATTTGCACGCTAAGGTAGTTCTTTGTTATGATGGGGATACTGCGGGTATTAATGCAACTTATAAGTTTGGGAAACTAGCGAATGAGATGCATCTACTTTTTGAAATAGTAGATAACCAATTAGGGCTTGATCCTGATGAAATCATTGACCATTATGGTAAAGAAGAGTTGGTTCAACTTTCAAAGAAAACGATTTCTTGGATTGATTTCTTATTTAGCTATTTACAAAAGAAGTATAATCTTGAGAATTATTCACAGCGTAAAGAGATGGCTCAAGAATTAGGTTATGAGATTTCTAAAGCTGGCGAAGAATATGAGAAAAAGCATTATTATGAGAAATTGTTTGAGTTAACGCAGTTTGATATGAGTGGAGTCTACAAGAGCGATAAACAAGAAATTAAAGTTCAAAGGACAGGATCAATGAAGCTTCCTAAAAACGGAAGTCTTAGAGCTGAATATGAAATTCTCTCACAAATGTTGATTTCCTTACAAGCGAACAATACGTTTAGAGAAAAACTCGGTTTTCTAATTGATGAAAAAGCTCATAAGTTAGCAATGTATATTATCGATTATTATCGAACTCATTCTAAGATTGAAATTGCTGATTTCTTGAACTGTATTAAAGAAGAAGATATTAAACAGCTTACAATTGAAATTAGTGAATGGGAGATGGCTGTTGATACATATCATGAAGATGTATTTCTTCATTCCTGTATAAAGATTAAGATTTCCTGTATTGAAGATAAAATAAGAAAACTAGTTGAATCTTCTTTAAAATTAAGTGATCCTCTTGAAAAAGCTAAGATGGCTGATGAAATCATTCAATTGAAAAGAGAAAAGACTAAGTGGGTTAAAGAAACTAATGTTTAGAATTAAGGAGGCACTACCATGCGAAAAGCTAAAGGAAATGAAGGAGTTAAGTCTATAGAAGAGATTAAGTCACTAGATGAAATCAAGCAAGAACTACTAGAATCGTATAAAATTAATAAAGCTCTTGTTCAAAAGGACGTTGATGATGCTATTGAGCATTTAGATTTAACGGATCAAGATACTGAAGAACTATTAGAATGGTTTACTCAAAATAAGATTATTATCACAGATGATGAGGATTTAACAATTAATGAAACTGATTTAGATGATGATGATTCTCTAGATTTTGATGTTGATGATGAAGTTGATGAAGATTTCACTGATGCTGAGAATTTAGCGAGTGATTTAGAATCATTAGAACAATCTTTTGCTAATTCAGCTCATACTAAAATTAATGATCCTGTAAAAATGTATTTAAAGGAAATTGGTCGTGTTGACCTATTGAATCCTGAAGATGAACCAGATATTGCTCGTCGTATCCAAGAGGGTGATGAAGATGCTAAACGTAAGTTAATTGCAGCGAATCTTCGTCTTGTTGTTTCTATTGCGAAGAAGTATGTAGGTCGTGGTATGCTTTTCTTGGATTTAATTCAGGAAGGAAATATGGGTTTAGTTAAAGCTGTTGAAAAGTTTGACTATACCAAAGGATTTAAGTTCTCTACGTATGCAACTTGGTGGATTCGTCAAGCGATCACTCGTGCTATTGCTGACCAAGCAAGAACAATTCGTATTCCTGTACATATGGTTGAAACTATTAATAAACTTACACGTATTCAACGTCAGTTAGTACAAGATTTAGGTAGAGATCCATCGGCTGAAGAAATTGCTGAAAAGATGGAAGGAATTACACCTGAGAAAGTTCGTGAAATACAAAAAATTGCACTTGAACCTGTTTCTTTAGAAACGCCTATCGGGGAAGAAGATGATTCTCATTTAGGTGATTTTATTGAGGATAAAGATGCAATGTCTCCTGATGAATATGCTAATAATCAGCTTTTAAAGGACGAAATCAACACTGTCCTTCAAGGATTAACTGAACGTGAAGAAAAAGTATTACGTCTTCGTTTCGGTTTATATGATGGAAGAACTCGCACTCTTGAAGAGGTGGGTAAGGAATTCAATGTAACTCGTGAACGTATTCGTCAAATTGAAGCGAAAGCGTTACGTAAATTAAAACATCCTACACGTAGTAAACGTTTAAAGGATTTTGTTGATAAGCCATAATGAAATTAAGTAAACGATTAAATGCCATTAAAAAACTTGTTGAAAAGGGAAGTATTCTTGCTGATATAGGCTGTGACCATGCTTATCTTAGCTGTGCTTGTATTCTTGAATGTATCTGTGTTAAAGCATATGCTAGTGATATTAATGAAGGACCTTTGAAACAAGCTATGGCTAATATTAAGGAGCTTCATTTAGAGGAAAAGGTAATTCCTATTTTATCGAATGGTTTACATTCTATCCCAAGTGATTGTGATGTTGTTGTCATTTCTGGGATGGGGTTTGAAACAATAAAACTAATTCTTGAGAATGATTTTCATCGTTTAAAAGACTTTAAACAGATTATTCTTCAATCGAATAGTGATTTAGAGTTATTAAGAGGTTGGATTAGCGATCATAAGTATCAAATCACTCATGAAAAAATTGTTCAAGATGGACATTATTATCAGATAATTTCTATTAAACCTATGATTGATAGGGAGTTATGTGAACAGGAGCTTTATTTTGGTGTTCATTTAAATCAAGATCCGCTTTTTATTCCATATTATAAGCAACAAAGAACTAAATATAAGGAAATTTTAGCTCAATTATCGTTTGAACATCCTAAATATAGTGAAATAAGTAATCGTATTAATCAAATTGATGCACAACTTAAAAACGAGTTCTAATGAACCCGTTTTTGTTATTTTAATATCTTATTTAAATCAAAAGGTTCATCGATTTCTCTATCTTCTAAGTAAGCAATCATTTGGTTTGTTAGATAGGTAGGTGTTGATGCGCCTGAAGTAATTGCGACATTTTGAAATGAGTCTTTAGATATTGCTTTTAATTGATCGATCGTCTCAAGCAAATACACGTTAGGGATGCCGTTAGCTCTTGCTATGGCAGCTAATTGATTGGTGTTGTTACTATTGCTATCACCGGCAACAATCAAGCAGTCAACCTGTTTAAGCTTCATAAGGGCACCTTGGCGAACTCGTGTAGCATTGCAGATTTCAGGAGCAAATATAGCCTTTGGATAGAGTGACTTAATCTCTTCCATAATATCTTCAACATCACTCAAAGACATTGTTGTTTGATTACTAACAAATAAAGGTTCACTTAACTTATAAATTTGAGGATCATGAAGTTTTGATATTAAATGAATGTTTGAATCAATAGCTAAGATGGCTTCAGCTTCAGGATGATGATGTTTTCCAATATAAGCAACATGGTATCCCTTAGCTATTTGTTCTTTAATTAAATCAGCTGTAGCAATAACATCACTACAACTAGCATCAATAGGAATTAAACCCTTTAACTTAGCCTTTAATTTAACTTGATCACTGACTCCATGAGCAGTGAAGATGACAACACCTTCATCAATTTGATCAATAAGCTCTAACCTTGTCTTCTTCTTATCTTCAAGTGTTTCAATATTTAATAGTTTTAATGCATCAACAACTTGTTGGTTATGGACTAGCATGCCTAAAACGGTTATTTTATCATTAGGATAATCGATACGAGCTTGTTTCGCTAATTGAATGGCTTGAACAACGCCTTTACAATATCCTCGTGGTGTTACTTTGATTAAATTCATACTTTCACCTCGAACATATTCTATCATATTTGTGTTAATTTGAATAAGAGTTTACAAAAAATTATAGAACTAGATTAAATAGTATTATGAAAATTAGTGAAAATAACGTATAATACTTAAAGGAAGGATGATATTATGAGTAAATTTACAGATTACAATTTCAGTACGATAACACGTACCTTTATAGAAAAACTTGGTTTTATGGAACCTACACCTATTCAAAAAGAGGTTATTCCTTTAGTTTTGAAAAAGAAAGATGTCATTGGTATCTCTGACACTGGAACAGGGAAGACACATTCTTTTTTAATTCCTATTTTAGAACGCATTGATGTTAATTTACCAGAAGTTCAAGCGGTTATTACTGCACCTACGCGTGAATTAGCGATGCAACTTTTTACTAGAGCTATGGAAATGTGTGAGATTGAACCTAAATTAAGTATACGTTTAATTTCTGGAGGAATGGAAAAATCTAAGATGAGTGAACAATTAAGAGTTCAACCTCAAATTGTTATTGGAACTCCAGGAAGAATCCGTGACTTATTCTTGAAGGAAAAGACATTACGAGTTGAAAAGGCTTCAATCTTGGTTGTCGATGAAGCGGATATGACCTTAGAATTTGGTTTCTTAGAGGATATTGATGCGATTGCAGGAAGAATGCGTAAAGATTTACAAATGTTAAGTTTTTCAGCTACGATTCCTCAAGGGTTAAAGCCTTTCCTAAAGAAATACATGAAAAATCCTGTGACTGTCCATATTAAAGAAGAGCATTCATCTTCTCCTAATATCGAACATATCTTAATCCCTTGTAAACATCTAAGCTATGAAGAGAAACTTTTAGAAGTACTGAAAGTATTCACTCCTTATGTATGCCTAATCTTCGCTAATACACGTGTTTTAGCAGCTTCAGTCGCTCAAGTGTTACGTGATCAAGAATACGGTGTTATTGAACTTCATGGTGACTTACAGCCTCGTGCACGTCGTCAGGCAATGAAGGATTTAATGAACCTTCAGCAATCTTATGTGGTTGCTACAGATATAGCAGCACGTGGAATTGATGTTGATGGAGTGAGTCATGTTATTTCACTAGGATTCCCTAAAGAAATTGACTTCTTCATTCATCGTGCTGGAAGAACTGGACGAGCAGGACGAGAGGGAACTTGTTATTCACTCTATAAAAAAGAAGATGAAGTTTTACTTAAACAACTACAAATCCGCGGTATTGGTTTTAAACAAATGAATATTAAAAACGGTGCTTGGGTTGAATCAAGACAGTTTGGTGAAAAGAAAGTCAAGAAAGACGATCCATTAGTTATTGAAATAGCTAAGGTTGTTTCACGCAAGAATAAAACAGTGAAGCCTGGTTATAAGAAGAAAATGAAACAAGAGGTAGAATCTCTTAAACGTAAAGCTAAACGGAACATGATTCAAGACGATATTAAACGTCAAAAAATGGAACGTGCTAAAAGCAAACAAATTGCTTCTCGAAGTGATACTTAAAAACAGCCTTGGTTCATCCAACGCTGTTTTTCTTAATAGATAGTTGAGGTTAATGTTCACACATTAATAATATTTCTTTTTTTAAACGTTCAACCATATCTTCTTGAGCTATCTTTTCAATGATTTCACCTTTCTTAATTAATAAGCCTTCACCATTGCCACCAGCAATAGCAATATCAGCGTGTTTTGCTTCACCTGGGCCATTGACAGCACAACCCATAATAGCTACAGTAATATCAGCATCGATACTCGTTAAAAAGGCTTCTATCTCATTAACAACACTTTCAATGTCATAGGCAGTACGACCACAAGTAGGACAAGCAATTAGGTTAGGGACATTACTTCTTAAATGAAGACAACGTAATAATTGTTTGCATATCGTGATTTCATCAACTGGATCGCCATTAACACTAATTCTTAATGTATCACCAATCCCTTGATTGAGAAGAATACCTAAGGCAGCACTTGATTTTATTGAGCTACCAAGCTTCGTTCCAGCCTCAGTAACACCTAAGTGAAGAGGATAAGGAAATGTCTTAGCTGCCAATTCATAGACTTCAACACAGAGAAGAACATCACTTGATTTAAAGGATAAACAAATATCATAGAACTCAAGCTCCTCTAATATATCAACATGTCTTTTGGCTGATTCAATCATTCCTAAAGCGGTAGGTTTACCATATTTCTCATGGATATCTTTTTCTAAAGAACCACTATTTATACCAATTCGTATCGGAATATGATATTCTTTACAAGCATTAACCACAGCCTTAACATTATCCATAGAGCCTATATTTCCAGGATTCAAACGAATCTTATCAATTCCAGCTTCAATGGCTGCTAGTGCTAATTTATAATCATAATGTATATCCGCAACTAAAGGAATATGAGTTTGTTTCTTTATATTTTTGATAGCTAATGCATCTTCTATATCGACGATAGCCATTCTAACTATTTCACATCCTGCTTTTTCAAGAGAAAGAATTTGCTTTACTGTAGAATCAATGTCTTTAGTTTTCGTGTTACACATTGATTGAATAACGACTTTATTTTGATGTCCAATGGGTTGATTTCCAACCATAATACGCTTTGTATTTGAACGAATCATTTTAATCACCTCGTGTTTATTATAGCACATTCTTTTGTTTTATCACTTCATCTGTTTTCATCAAAGCCAATTTGTATTATAATACTACCAAGGAGGATTAACATGTTAAAAAACCCTTTTCGAGAATTAGACAATAAAATAAGAAAAAACAGCAGTGATTTATTAAGAAAATCTGCTGATTATAATAAAACAGTGAATCAAAGAGTACGAGTTACCATCATGGTTGTCTTCTGTGTGTTTGTCGCCATTTTCATTAAATTAGTCGATATTCAAATTATTGAGAATGAGAATTATACAATGAAACTTGAAGCTTATACAAAAAAACAACAGGTCGTTACACCTCCACGTGGTGAGATTGTTGATCGCAATGGGAAGGTTGTTGTTACAAATACTGAATCATTAAATATTACATACTATCCACCGAATAATATTAGTAGTTATTCTGAAAGAAAATGGCAACTTGCTCAAAGTTTTGCCGTAACATTTAAAATACCTTTTGAGAAAGCCAATGAACGAGAATGGAAAGATTACTATATCTTAGTGGCTGATGATTATGGAAATTCCTTGTTAAGTGAGGAAGAGTTATATAAAGCAAATCGTGGTGAATTATCGAATGATGAAGTTTATAAAATGAAGATATCTCGAATAACGATGGATATGATTGATGAAATAGCTAAAGCTCCACAAAGTGATGCTGCTAAACAAGCAGGTTATTTATCGAATGCTGAAAAGAAAACAGCATGGCCAATTATGATGCTTATGGAAAGTGCAACAACACAACATGTAAGTGTTATTGTAGAAAATGCTAGTCAAGAAGATATTGCTTATTTAATTGAACATAAAGAAGATTTCCCTGGATTTGACGTTTCTGCTGACTGGCTTCGTTCTTATCCATACGGTTCAACATTGCGGGATGTTTTTGGTTCTATATCTACTAGAGGACTTGATGCTACAAGTAAAGAATACTATTTGGCTCAAGGTTATGCTCTTAATGAACGTGTTGGTTCAAGTGGTTTAGAGCTTGAATACGAAGATTATTTACGGGGTACACGAACAATTAATGACATTAGTTATGATGATGAAAGTGGTATTCCTATCTTAACGCCCATTTCACTTGGTAAGAAAGGGTATGATTTACAATTAACGATTGATATTGATTTACAGATTAAAATTGATGAGATTATTAAACGAGTTCTTGAAAGAGAAAAAGATAATCAATATCGTAAGTACTTTCAAAAGGCATTTGTTGCTTTAATGGATCCACGTAATGGGGATATTATTGCAATGAGTGGTCAACAACGAACAGAAGAGGGTGCTTATATACCTTATGCCAGTGGAAACTATCTAGAGGCTTCACCAACGGGGTCAGTTGTTAAATTAGCAACACTTTATATGGGACTTAATGAAGGGGTAGTTAAGCCTGGAGAAATTATTCTTGATGCACCGATGGTTTTCTACGGTCCTCTCGTTAAAAAATCAGCGGTTGATAAAGGACTAATTAATGATATTGATGCAATTGCTAAATCAAGTAATATTTATATGTTCCATATTGCTATGCGTTTAGGTGGAGGTAGTTATGTAGCTAATTCACCTTTATATCTACCTAATACAGAAGCCTATGATTTATTTAGAAAATATTATGGAATGTTTGGATTAGGCGTAGAAACTGGTCTTGATATACCTTTTGAATCTAAAGGATTTACTGGTTCAGAGAAATTATCAGGGAAACTATTAGACTTTGCTATTGGACAATATGATAGTTATACACCGATTCAACTTCTTCAATATGTTTCAACAGTGGGAACACGAGGTACTAAGGTTCAGCCCCACTTCTTAAAACAAGTGTATGAAATTAATTCAGATGAATCAGTGATTTATCAACACGGTACTAAAGTAATGACAACATTAGATGGTGATATTAGTTATTTAGACCGTATTGTTGAAGGGATGCGCCAATGTGTAACAACGACATTCTGTGGTAGTCAATTTAATCAATTTAATAAAGATTTTGCTGCCAAAACAGGAACAGCCGAATTGAATGATGCTTATATTCGTACAAATTCATCAATCATAGGATTTGCTCCTAGTGAGAATCCAACAATTGCTTTTGCTTGTTTTGCTCCTGATTCAAACAATGATCAAGCTGAAATTAATGTTTGTCTTGAAATCATGGGTGATGTTATGAGTGAGTACTACAATATTTATCAATAATACAAAATTTTACTAGACAAAATTAGGTATAGCATTTAAAATTAATCTATGCTATAATTTTAGAGCCATTATCAAGGAGGGAAACCATGAGAGACAGAATTACATTCAAATGTTCAGACTGTGGAGAAGAAAACTACATCGGAACACGTAATAAACGTAAAAATCCTGAACGTATGACAATTAGCAAATATTGTCCACGTTGCAACAAGAAAACTGCACATAAGGAGAAAAAATAAGAAGAGCCCATTTGTGGCTTTTTTTATTAAGTGATAAACTATGAAAAAAGTAGAAAGAATTGTCGTTGGTGCTTATCAAACAAATTGTTATTTGTTATGGAATGATGGTCATGTTATGATCGTTGACCCAGGTGCTAAAGCAGAAAGAATTATTCAAAGAATTGATGAACAGAATGGGATTGTAGACGCTATTTTTGTTACTCATGGACATCATGACCATATTGGTGCTATTGATGAGTGTGTGAAACGTTATAATTGTCCTGTCTATATTCATGAGGTAGAAGCTGAAGTGTTAAGTAACCCTCAGTATAATCTTTCTTATAAGAGTAAAGACATTATTGTTAAAACAAAACCGAAGCTTATCGAATTTAGTGAAATGAACATTGGAGCCTTTAAAGTTTCTTTTATGGATGCTCCAGGACATAGCGAAGGTTGTGCAATGATGTTCTGGGATGAATATCTCTTTGCAGGTGATGTACTATTTAAACAAAGTATTGGACGAACTGATTTATATCGAGGATCTAATTCAAAGATGATGAATACATTGAATGAAATTAAAAAGCTAACCCAAGACTACATTTTATGCCCAGGTCATGGTGATACAACAACACTTATTGAAGAATTCAAATCTAATCCATTCTTAAACTGAACGCAAAATCTGCGTTTTTTTTTTGGCTATTAAATTTGTATTAGCATATTAGTAAGTGAGGTGATTTCATGATACATAAGCTAGAAAAATTAATTCAACTAGCCGCATCTCATAAAGTAACGGATATCCATTTTATTTTAAATAATGAAATTCTTAAGATAAGTATGCGAAGCATCAATGGATTTATTGAAATTACAGATGATGATTTTGACTTAGCATTATTTAACTATATTAAGTATTGTTCAAACTTAGATTTAGGTAATTCATCAATTCCTCAATCTGGAAACTTCTCAATGAATCAAAAAGGTCATCAAGCTTATTTTAGGTTTTCACTTCTAGTAACAAGAGTTACACAAAGTGGTGTATTAAGAGTTCTAAATAATCATGAATGGTTATCCATTGATCATCTTAGTGTTAGAAAAAAACAAACTGATTGTTTTAAACGTTGGACTCATTTACGTAGTGGATTGATTATTCTTAGTGGGCCTACTGGAAGTGGTAAAACAACATCACTGAACGCAATTCTTGATGAAATAGCTAAGAATAAACAACTAAAAGTGATTAGTTTAGAAGATCCTATAGAAATAGTGAATCCTAATTTTCTTCAACTTCAAATTAATGAAAAACTTAATTTTACATATGAAGAGGGAATTAAACAGTTATTAAGGCATGATCCTGATGTAATTATGATAGGTGAAATAAGAGATGAGAATACGGCTAAAATGGCCTTCCGTTGTGCTTTAAGTGGTCATTTAGTATTTTCAACGTTACATTCTAAAAGTTCTATGGAAGCTATTAAACGCTTAAATGATTTTAACTTAGATCAACATACAATGATTGACACGTTAAGTGCCATTTGTAATCAACGACTTTATCCAGATAAGAAAAGAAAGGGAAGAGTGTGTTTATATGAAATACTTGATCGACAAGCTCTTCAAACAATCATTAAAACAAGTGAAAAACCTGAAGGATACGAAGATATCTTTGATGAAATCAGATGGGCTTATGAAAACAACTATATTAAGAAAAGTGATGCGGAACAAGACTTATATGATTAGTATGAAAGAATTCAAAGCCTTGGCTCAATTATTAGATAAAGGTTATCCAATGAAAGATACATTGTTGTTGATTAATCCTAAATTTAAGACATTATTAATGCAACTTGATAAAGGAATTCCTTTTGAAGAATTAGCTATTTATCCTTTTCATGGTGCATTCTATGAACATTGTCGTTTCTTTTTAACCATATCTGCTTTACCAACAGCAATTCTTAGTTCATTATCATTAATTGAATTTAAGAAAAGCATAATTAATAAATGGATTAAGGAAACTGCTTATCCAATCTTTGTCTTTTCTTTTGCTTTCATTATCCTCTTTATATTCTCAGGCTTTATATTACCTACTATGATGAATAGTTTTAGTGGAATTGGGATGAATCAAAGTGTCTTTATTTTAATTAACTTCTTAAAAATATTAGCTATTATTCTACTATTTTCAATTTTCTTACTTATTTTGTTAGTTCTCTTATTTATGTTTAATAAGGTTATTCAATTATCTTTGTTTAATTACTTTCTAAAATATCTCTCGATCACAAAAGAAATAATTAGTTATTTCTTAGCTACTTATATGGTTGAGTTAAGTGTACGAGGGTGTTCAACCAAAGAAATGATTCATTGTTTATTAAAGATGAAACATCAACCAGTGATGAAGATGATTGTTGATGATTTATCGATAAGGTTAGAATCAGGTGAAGATTTATCTAAGTTAATTGCAGATTATCCATTATTTCAAAGTCAGTTTAAGTTTTTCTTCACAATAGGGAATCATACACAAACAATGTCGTCGGCATTATATGATTATCTATCTTATCAAGAAGATACTTGGGTAAAACACATTAAAGTAGCTAGTATGTTTATTCAAGTCTTTGCTTATAGTTTTATTGGTGTTATTGTCTTGGCTATTTACCAAATGATGCTCTTACCATTAGAGTTATTAAATACTTTTTAAGGAGACACTTATGAAAAAAGGATTTACAGTCTTAGAAATGATTATTGTCTTATCAGTGATTTCATTAATTTTCTTAATTACACTACCTAATATTCAACAAAAACAAGCAATTATTCAAAAGAAGGGCTGTGAGGCTCTCGTTGAAGTAGTGAATTCACAAATTCTTCTCTATCAACTTGATACATTAGAACTACCGACTAGTATTGATGATCTAATATCAAGTAACTATATCAAAGACACTCAAAAACGTTGTCCTGATGGACGTATAATTGATATTGTTGATGGACAAGCTCAAGTTGAATAAAGGGTTTACATTGATCGAGATGATCTTTGTTTTATCTTTAATGTCAATCATGATGTTACTATTTGTATCAACACAATCAGTATCGTTACTGAATACTACCATGTTAAGGAGTAAAGAGCTTATCTTACAAGCTCAATTAACGGCAATTGAAACACGTCAAAGACAGACAGTAATATTTACACTCAATACGATTGAATTTGACTCAGAAACGTTATTATTGCCCTCAAACATGGTGTGTGACAATAAACGCATCACATTTAATGCGATGGGTAACATCAATCAAGCACAAAGAGTCTGTTGCTATGAGGGAAGTAGAACTAAATGCCTAGTGTTTCAACTAGGTTCAGGGAGGTGTTCACTTGAATAATAAAGGGTTTGCTCTTATCGAAAGTATCTTACTATTTGCTGGAGCTGTTTTAATTTGTACAGCTATTTTATCTTCATTCTTTTCTAATCAACATTTCACTAACATTGTCAGTGATTTTAATGATGCAAGTAGAGATGAAACACTTGAAGCTCTTTATGAATAACCAAGGATTTACTTTAATCGAATTAATCTTTTCACTCTTTATATGTAGTTTATCAATAACCCTTATTTCATCAGCATTAACATTAATTCCTCATTTGATTAAAGAGAATGAGAGTCTACAAGATGAAATAGGACTATCGCAGTTAAGACATATTGGCTTATTAGGTAAAGATTTATTCATTAATATGGATGGATTGGAAATGAACTACTTAGGAGATAATATTACTATTCATCAAATAGGGAAGCGAATCGTAAAAGAACCAGGATTTCATATTATACTTCAAGATATATCTTCAAGTATATTTACTGAAAAGGATACTTGTATTTATTTAACATATGAAAAGGTTGATCATAACAATGAACAAAAACGCTTTATTACCTGCCACTAAAGGTTGGGTATCACTTTATGCCTTGGTCTTACTTAACTTAGTAATAGCTCTATTAATGTTACAAACTGCCAAATTGAATAGTTATGTTCGAAGGTTAAAAGTTAAGAGTGAACTTGAAGAAGTTGAAATCTTCACGATAAGAAAGATTAAAAGTGATTACTACAATTATGAAGAAAGTGATTGTACTTTAAGTTATAAACAAATGAGTATTGACATTGATTATGAGGGAATGGAAGCAAATGCAACAATTACAACACCAGATAGTACGATTAAATTTAGAGTTACTTATGATGACATTGATGAAAACATTACTGATTTTGCATATCTTGAGTAAGAATGTTTAGACTAATGTTGAGGTGACTTATGAAAAATGCATTCACTAGTTCATTAGTTTATATAATATTCTTATCTCTTTTTATCATCGCTGACTTTATATCAATAACCACGTATCTCTTAGCTCTACCTTTGTTTGGTTTAACTTTTATCCTTGAACCCTTCTATCAAGATAATCAAAAGTCATTCGAAATAAAGGATATGGTGTTTGGTTTACTATTTACTTTTATTGCTTATCTTTTATATACTTACTTTAATGAACCCTTTAATTTTGATACTTTTTCCACACTAACACTTATTCATACTATTGTATTTGTAAATATCGGATGTATCAATCGATATCGAATCTTGATTTAATTTGCCTATAATCAACTAATATTTGACAAATGGCTTAAAATCATTAAAATATAGGAGTAAGGATTTAGGAAAGGTGTGTATAAACATGATTAGTGTAAACGATTTAAAACCAGGTGTTACAGTTGAATATGAAAATAATATTTATGTAGTCCTTGATGTATCTCACAACAAAACAGCAATGCGACAAATGATTGTTAAAGCGAAAGCAAGAAACTTAAGAACAGGTTCAATTATTGACTTATCTTTCACTGGAGGAGACAAGATTGAACAAGCACGTATTGATAAACGCGAAATGCAATTTCTATATGATGATGGAACTAACTGCATTTTCATGGATAATGAAACTTATGAACAATTAGAAATTCCTATGGATAATTTGAAATGGGAATTAAACTTCATTAAACCAAATTCAAATGTGAATGTTTCTATGTATGAAGAAGAAGTATTAGGTCTTATCTTACCAGACAAAGTGGCTCTACAAATTGTGGAAGCAGAACCAGCTGTAAAAGGTGATACTGCGACTTCAGCAAGTAAAAACGCTAAACTTGAAACTGGATTAGAAATTCGTGTTCCTTTATTCATTAACACTGACGAAGTTGTTTTAATTTCTACGGCTGATGGAAAATACTCAGGAAGATATAAAGATGCTGCTTAGGCATCTTTTTTTCTTGGTAGTATTATAAAAAGCAAACTCACTAAGAGAAAAGTAGGGAAGGAAGAACTTTGAAAAAAATAATTTATGAAGTTTGTTCAACTTGAAAAATCAAAGAAACTATGATATAAATAAGTTAACAAAACTTCAGGGTCGGGTTAATTTCCCAACCGGCGGTATACCCCGCGAGCGTAACAGCATGAATCGGTGCAATTCCGATGGCGACAGTAAAGTCTGGATGAAAGAAGTTTCATCGTTTTTATATTTCCCTTTAGGTTTTGTTGAGAAACCTTTTTTTATTTGAAAAGGAGACATTACCATAAGGAGGTATTACAATGTCATCAACAGAATCATTTACAAAGAAACGTTATTTTACGCCTAAATTATTAGTGCAAATTGCCATGCTCTCCGCAGTCGCCGTCGTTTTAATGCTCTTCGACTTCCCATTACCTTTTCTTCCACCTTTCTATAAGTTGGATTTCTCAGAAGTTGTGGTATTGATAGGTGGATTTGCATTTGGTCCTTTAGCTGCTGTAATTATTGAATTCTTAAAAATAATCTTAAACTTACTATTTAATTCAACTGATACATTTTTTGTTGGAGAAATTGCTAATTTCTTAATTGGTTGTTCATTTGTTGTTCCTGCTGCTATCGTATACAAGAAACACAAAACTAAGAAAGCTGCTTTAAAAGGGTTAATTTTAGGAACAATCGTTATGATAATTGTCGGTGGACTCATGAATGCATTTATCTTACTTCCTGTATACTCATGGGCTTATAAGATGCCTTTAGAGGGGTTAATTGAGATGGGTAGCAAATTAAATGGTAATATCAATGGATTAACGACTTTTGTTTTATTTGCTACGACACCATTAAACTTAATAAAAGGAATTTTAAGTTCTTCAATTGTTTTACTAATTTACAAACGACTATCAACGATACTAAAACATGATTAGTAGAAATAGATTTTCTTTAGTACTTAATTGTTATTTGTAAACTACTTGCTTAATATGGAGCATAAGATTGACACAAATATTGAAAAGGACTAGTAATAGTCCTTTTTTACGGGTATAATATATAAGAAAAAGTATGCTTTTATTTCATTGGTTAAACTATTTGAAATAAAATTAAGGAGGTAAATATGGAAAAGTTATCAAGAGTGAAAAAATACGAACAACTTCGTAAAGATATAGAAATAAATGAATCAGATGAAATTAATAGTGAAAAGCTTTCTAAATATGCTAATCGTTTAAATGAATTTGATCCTGTTGTCTTTAAAAAGATGGAAGTAAAGAATGAAGATCATACTCCTGTTCGTGAGAAAAGAGAAGTAACGACTGAATTTGATGCCTTTAATACGGATAATTTTAAGAATGAATATATGGATGACTTTATAAAAGAAGTTAAAAAGTATAATATTGATCGTGGTTTATTAGAGAATGAAAATACTGAAATTGATATTCTACATCAATTACGTAGTCCTCAAAAGTTAACTCGCGAAAACTATATTAAAGAATTATCTCCAGTAGATGAAGTAAGAAAAGAGGATACTGTTAAACAATCAAAACAAGAAATTGCTATGCAAATTCAAGAATTGTTGAAAGAAAGTGATTTGGATTCAACAAAAGGTATTAGTGTTAAAAAGGTTGATATGTATGAAGCGAATGAATCTGCTTTATTAGCCGAACGTTTACAGGAAGAAACTTCTCGATTTGAAAGAGAAAATGAGGAAAATGATGCATTTAGACGTAAATTGAGTGAAGAAACTCAACAAATACGTGTTCAACTCGGTGAATATGAAGAAGAAATGACAGGAATAAATAAAGGAATAGGTAAAACACAAAAACTACTTAATATTGTTTTAGCCTTATTAGTTTTCTCCTTGATTTTTATTATCGGAATCATATTCTATTGGATTCTACAAGCTGGAGGAAAAATTTAATGAAGATTAATATTGCAATCGATGGGCCAAGCGCTGCAGGAAAAAGTACAATAGCTCGATGTTGTGCTAAACGGCTTGGTTATGCTCATTTAGATACGGGAGCTATGTATCGATGCGTTGCTTATCTTTCTAAAAAAATGGGAATTGATGAGCAAGATGAAGAAGCCTTAGTTAAGTTAATTGAAACCATGAAAATCGAATTTGATTCTCTTGGTGGTATTTTTGTTAATAAAGAAGGAGTTACACATTTCATTCGTGATAATGAAATGTCTTTACGTGCCTCTAACATATCAAAGCTAGGTAAAGTACGTGAAAGATTGGTTGCTCTTCAACAAGCTATTGCAAAGAATAAAGGTTATATTTTAGATGGACGTGATATTGGTACGGTTGTTTTGCCAGATGCTGAACTAAAAATTTATTTAGTAGCTAGTGTTGAAGCAAGGTCACAACGTCGAATTAATGAATATCGAATGAAGAAGATTGTATTTAATGATGAAGATATCAAAGCTGATATTATTAAAAGAGATTATCAAGATTCTCACCGTGCTAATTCGCCTTTAAAGAAAGCGGATGATGCTATTGAGGTTGATACATCAAATATGTCAATTGATGAAGTGAATGAATATATCGCTACATTGGTTGATCAAGTATTACTGAAGGAGGTGACCTTGAAGGAAACTTCAAGCACACTATGATAAACGGAATAACAGCCATTGTTGGTCGTCCTAATGTTGGTAAATCGACAATTTTTAATCGTATAATCGGTGAACGTAAATCAATCGTCGAAGATACACCAGGAGTTACTAGAGACCGTATTTACGGTAAAGGTGAATGGTTAACTAAAGAGTTTAGAGTTATTGATACGGGTGGACTTCAAATTGAAAACCAAGCGTTTAAAGATGAGATAGAAATGCAAGTTGAAATTGCTATTGAAGAAGCAGATTCAATTGTTTTTCTAGTTAGTGGTAAAGAAGGTTGTACAAAAGATGATGAATATATTGCAAGAATGCTACGTAAATCAAATAAACCTGTCATTCTTGTAGTTAATAAAATCGATGATTTTCAATTTAAAGATGCTATCTATGAATTCTATAACTTAGGTATTGGTGATCCTATCGCTGTATCTGGTGTTCATGGAATTGGAATAGGGGATATGTTAGACGCTATTATTGAGTCTTTCCCTGATCAAAGTAGAAAAGAATATGAAGGCATGACACGTTTTGCTTTAATTGGTCGCCCTAATGTTGGTAAATCTTCCTTAGTTAATGCCATTTTAAATCAAGAACGAGTTATTGTTTCTGATATTGAGGGAACAACAAGAGATGCAATTGATACACCATTTAAACGTGAAGGTAAAGATTATGTTGTTGTTGATACTGCTGGAATTCGTAAGCGTGGTAAAGTATATGAAACCATTGAGAAGTATTCAGTATTAAGAGCAATGAGTGCTATTGAACGTTGTGATGTCGTTTTGGTCGTCTTAGATGGTGAATCAGGAATTAGAGAACAAGATAAACATGTTGCTGGTTATGCACATGAAGCAGGTAAGGGTGTCATTATTATTTATAATAAATGGGATGCTATTGAAAAGAATGAACAAACTTTGAATGAAATTGAAAAGAAAATAAGAGATGAGTTTATTTATTTAACTTATGCACCCATTCTATTTGTTTCAGCGAAAACGAAACAAAGAATTCATCAAATTCTTCCATTAATTGATCAAGTTCATGATTATTCATTAATGAGAATTCAAACAAACATTCTAAATGAAGTTATTCTAGATGCTCAATTGATGACTCCACCACCAACTCATAACGGAAAAAGACTAAGAATCTATTACTGTTCACAAGTTGCTGTAGGACCACCAACTTTTGTTTTAATGGTCAATGATCCTGAATTAATGCATTTTAGTTATAAACGTTTCTTAGAAAATCGATTACGTGAAGCCTTTACCTTTACAGGTACAACATTGCGTTTGATTGCTAGAGAAAAGACGAAATAGGAGGCATTCATGAAAACTGTTATTATCGGAAGTGGTAGTTGGGGGAGTGCACTAGCGCAAGTTCTTGCAGATAACCACGAAGATGTAGTAATATGGGGAAAGGATGCTGGTGAAATCGAAGAGATTAAAACTAAGCATACGAATACTAAATTCTTTCCTAATGTTCTTTTGAATAAGGATATTAAAGCTACTTTAAATATTACAGAAGTTAGGGATGCTGATGTCATTCTATTAAGTGTACCATCAATAGCTATTGAAGATGTTTGTCAACAATTAGTTCCTCATTTAAATAAGAAAGTGATTATTGTCAACACTGCAAAAGGTTTTCATCCTAAAAATAATGAGCGTATGTCTGATGTAATACGCCACTGTATCCCTGAACAGTATTTAAGTAGTGTAGTTTCGTTAATTGGTCCAAGTCACGCTGAGGAAGTCGTACAACGTCTCTTAACGACGATTTGTGCTGTTTCATTGAACCAAGAAGATGCTAAAACTATCCAACAAATATTTTCTAATCATTACTTTAGAGTTTATCGAGGAAGTGATGAAGTAGGATCTGAGTTAGGAGTAGCAGTTAAGAATGCAATTGCCTTAGCTTCAGGAGTTCTATCAGGTTTAGGTTATGGAGATAACACGAAAGCCGCTTTAATTACCCGTGGATTAGCTGAAATGATCCGTTTTGGAAGGGCTAATGGGGGACAATTAGAAACCTTTATGGGACTTACTGGTATTGGTGACTTAATCGTTACTTGTACAAGTATTCATTCACGAAATTTCCAAGCAGGTTACACCATTGGCAAAGCGAACAGTGCTGAAGCCTTTTGGAGTAATAACACAAAAACGGTTGAAGGTGTTAGAACTACTAAGGTTCTTTATGAATTAAAGAATAAACAAAAAATTGATATGCCCATTATTGATGAGATTTATAAAGTTCTTTATGAAGGGAAAAGTCCATCATTATCAGCTACAGATTTAATGTTACGAGAATTAAAAGCTGAACATACAAATAGTTAAAAAAAGTTGGAAGACCATTGTCTCTCAACTTTTATTTTGTCCATTCAATGAAATCTTTGATAAACTCATCAATGACATGAGGTGGGGTAGCCCAAGAAGTCACAAATCGTACGCATGTTTGATTCTCAGTGATTTTTTCTTGCACTTGATAAGCATATTTGCTCGCTACTTTATCTAATAATTCATCATTAAATATTGGGAATATCTGATTCGTGGATGATTCACAATAAAAAGGAATATTAGCTTCCTTCATTACATCAGCCATTCTTTGTGCACATTCATTAGCGTGTCTTGCAAGAGCAAAGAATAAATCATCTTTTAGTAGTTCTTGAAATTGAACACCTAATAAGAATCCTTTAGCTAACATGCCTCCTTTTTGTTTCATAGAATAACGGAAATCTTTTTTCATCTCTTTATTGATAATGACAAGGGCTTCTCCAAATAAAGCACCATTTTTTGTTCCTCCAATATAAAAGGCATCACAGTATTTAGCTAAATCGGGTAGGGTAATATCATTATCCTTAGCACATAAGGCAGCACCTAATCGTGCACCATCTAAGAAAAGGGTTAAATGATGTTTATTGCAACATTCTCTAATCGCCTTAATTTCAGCTAATGTATAAATTGTTCCTATTTCAGTGGAATTAGATAAATAAACCATTGCTGGTTTAACCATATGTTCATCTTGATGAGCTGTTACTATATCTTTAATTCCATCAACCGTAACTTTTCCATCCACGGCTTCCATAATACAGACTTTATGACCCGTTGCTTCAATAGAACCTGTCTCATGTACATTGATATGACCACTATGGCAGGCAATCACAGCCTCATACGGGCGCAAGGCAGCTGATATCAATGTTAGATTAGTTTGTGTACCTCCAACAAGGAAATGCACCTCTGAATCCATACACTCACATCTATCTCTAATCGTATTACGTGCTAATTCACAGATATCATCTAAACCATAACCAATATTTTGTTTAAAAGATAAAGAGGTAATTGCATCCATGACTCTTTTTGGTGCACCTTCACTATAATCATTTCTAAAACTATACATATGTTACCTCCGTTTTCTAATATTATAGACTTATTAACTGAAAACTTCAAGTTGCTTTATTTCTATAAATCGGATAAAATACTACCATAGAGGTGAGAGTATGAACATTCATAATGAATTAAACCAATGGGCAAACGAAATGCTTGATTTCCATCTGCCTCGATGGAATGAATTACCTGAAATAGAACTCTATATGGATCAATTAATCATCTTAATTGAACGTTATTTAGCTCCATTAAACATCGAAAAAGATCATATGATAACACCCGCCATGGTTAATAACTACGTGAAGTTAAAATTATTACCACCACCTATAAAGAAAAGGTATCATCGCGTTCATATAGCCTATTTATTAGCAATTACACTATTTAAGCAAGTATTCTCTTTATCAACAATCTATGATGCTATCACTCAACATTCATTTCGTCTAGGTGAGAAACATGCCTATAATTTATTCTGTGAGAAACAGGAATTAGAATTAAGGAGAACACTTTCTAACTTATTAAATCATCAAGAAATAGTAAAGAATGAACCTATTGCTGATGAAGATATCATTTTAACATTCGCTACATTAGCTTTAATTAATAAAGTCATTGTTCAAAAAACAATGTATTTACATAACAATAAAACTACGAAAGATATTCAAAACACATAAAAGTCATGAATATCTTTTTATTTTAACTCCTTTTGTCATAAGGAATAGGCAAATAACATACATTTAAAGTGAATAAGGGAGGAATCTTATGAATACCACTGAGATTTTAAAAAATATAGCGCAACGAACTGGCGGTGATATATACTTAGGTGTTGTTGGACCTGTTCGGGTTGGAAAATCAACGTTTATTAAGCGATTTATGGAAAAGGCAGTTTTACCTTATGTTCATGATGAATATGAAAAAACACGAATGATTGATGAATTACCTCAATCTGGTGAAGGTAAGACAATTATGACAACAGAGCCTAAATTCGTACCTAATAATGCTGTTGCCATTGAGTTTGAAGATGGATTTAATGTGAATGTTCGTTTAGTTGACTGTGTTGGTTATGTAATACCTGAAGCAAAAGGTTATAAAGATGAAAATGGAATGAGAATGGTTCGTACTCCTTGGTATGATCAAGCTATTCCTTTTAATGAAGCAGCTAAAACTGGAACACAAAAAGTAATTCAAGATCACTCAACACTTGGTATTGTGGTTACAAGTGATGGTAGTGTTACTGATTTAAGTAGAGAAGCTTATATTGAAGCTGAGCAAGAAGTTATTGATGAATTATTATCGATAGGGAAGCCTTTTATTGTCCTTGTTAATTCAAGAAATCCTGACAGTATGGCTTGTCGAAGTGTTGTTGATAAACTAAAAGAAAAATTCAATGTACCTATTTTAGGTATTTCAGTTGAAAGTATGAATGAAATGGATATTCATAATCTTCTAAGAGAAGCACTTTATGAGTTTCCAGTAAGTGAAATTAATATTCAATTACCTCAATGGTTAGCTATTTTAAATGATGACCACTGGTTAAAGAAAAACATTAATGAAACAATACAAGCCAGTATGTCTTCTGTAGAAAAACTGCGTGAAGTAGAGGAAATAACTAAAGTATTAAATGGAAATGAATACATTGAATCTAGTAATTTATCAACCATTGATCCTGGGAATGGTAATGTATTTGTTGAAATTACAATTAGAAATGGCTTATATAATGATATTTTAAGAGAAATAATGGGAGTAGAAATTAAAGATAAAGCTGAATTAATGTCCTTAATGCAAGATTTCTCCAAAGCTAAGAAAGAATATGATGCAATTAGCTCTGCTTTAAAGATGGTTAAACAAACAGGTTATGGTTTTGCTTCAGCGAGTTTAAATGATATTGAACTATCTACTCCTGAAATCATTAAACAGGGAAGTCGTTATGGTGTTCGCTTGAAAGCTATTGCACCAAGTATTCATATGATTAAAGTCGATGTTGAAAGCTCATTTGAACCAATTATTGGCTCAAAAGAACAAAGTGAAGAATTAATTCGTTATTTACTTCGTGAGGCGGATACCGATTCTCAGAGTATTTGGGATTCAGACATCTTTGGAAGAAAGCTATCAGATCTAATTCGTGATGGTTTGAATGCAAAATTATCGATGATACCCGAAGCAGCTAGAGTGCGACTTCAAGATATTTTAGGTAAATTGGTAAACAAAGGAAAGGGTAATGTTATTGCGATAGTTCTTTAAGTAAAAGATAATTACAAATTATTAACAAATGTGTTGAAATAAGGCTAATATGATGATATTATATATACATGTTTGGAGGTAATTAACATGAACGAAGTATTAAATAAAAAAGGTTTAGTTGACATCGTCGCTAACAAATTAGACATTACTAAAAAAGACGCTACTATCGCTATTGATACAGTTTTTGAAACAATAACTGCAACATTGGTCGAAGGATCTAAAGTTGACATTAGCGGATTCGGAAAATTTGAAGTAAAAGAACGTGCAGCACGTATTGGTATTAATCCAGCTACTAAAGCACCTCTTCAAATCCCTGCTAGTAAAGCACCAGGATTCAAAGCAGCTAAAGCGCTTAAAGACGCAGTTAAATAAGAAGCTTCGGCTTCTTTTTTTTAATATAGAAAGGATTTTACCTATGAACGATTATTATTTTCAGTACATCCTATATTTCTTAGGATTTGTTGTTATTATGTTGGCTCAAGCTAAAATGCAAGGAGCATATCATAAGTATCGAAAAATCGATTCACATTATGGCTTTACAGGTGCAGATGTTGCTCGTAAGATATTGGATTCAAATGGTTTAGGTAATGTTCATGTACAGGTAAGTGAAGGTGGTATGTTATCCGACCATTATAACCCCTTAACAAGAACGGTAACCTTATCTAGTGATATCTACTACAAATCAAGTATTGCTTCAATTGCTGTTGCTGCTCATGAAGTAGGACATGCTATCCAACATAAAGAAGGTTATGGCGCTATTGCCATCAGAAATAAACTTCTACCTGTTGCCAATATTGCTAGTCAAATGGGTTGGGGTGTACTATTTATTGGTTTTTTCTTAGGACTTAAGCCCTTCCTTTATCTTGGTATTTTGATGCTTGTGGTTGTAGCATTGTTTCAGTTTATAACGCTACCTATTGAGTTTAATGCCTCTAGTAGAGCCTTAAGGCAACTACAGGGCTTGAATATCGTTGATGAAGATGAAGTGAGTGAAGCTAAATCCATGTTAAATGCAGCTGCTTTAACTTATGTGGCAGCTCTACTTAGTACCATCTTTCAAATACTACGTTTACTTGTGTTATCAAGACGAAATGATGATTAAATCATTTCGTCTTTTTTTATTGATTGCATATCTATTCTTGAGGTGATTAAATGAAAAAGTGCATACTAGTTATGTTATGTTTACTAATTAATCAAATGACTATCAAATCCGTTGAATCAACAGATAAAGAACAAGTACCTTATGAGATTCAAGTCATGAGAATAGAGGAAGACAGATTACTTATTGAAGGATGGGGGATGTTAAGTAGTATTCAACATTTTGTTGATGAAAAAACACATCGATATGATTTAATATTGACTTCAGATTTAGGCGAACAAATTCAAGTACCTGGTGAAATTGTTTATAATGATCAAACAGAAGTAATGAAATTAATGAATGTTAGAAAGTGTGGTTCTTTAGAATTAAATCAAGATGGTGCATTTTGTTATTATGACTATAAAAATGTAGGATTCAGATTTACAATTCCTTTATCATATCTAGAAATTAATCGCTCATATCAAGTAGATTTAATAATTACTGGATTTCAAAGTGGAATAAGTAAATCAACTAAGTTATTTTATCCTAGTCGTATTCCCTTAATTATGAATAATGAAGGTATTGAATATAAAATCGTTTCAAATCTCTATGATACAGCTTTAAAGGTCGTTTATCAGTCCGTGTTTGAACGGCAACGACCAGCTGATAAGATTAACTATCGAACAACAAGTCAGTTCTGCTCAGCAACGTATGGCTATGCTGTGTTTTACCAAGTAGGAGCTATCTTTAACTATGTTTACGATCGTTTTCAAAGCGGAGGAACAACCTATTACAAAATCTATACGAAGAATGCTACGACGTGTGAGAATGGACGAAATGTATCTGTGGAGGGTAATGATTATGAAAGTTGGGTAGCAGGGAACTTTGTTGACTATATCGGTGAACCTTTACGAATCGAAGTTAAACAGCTCAATGAGCCTCCTGTGATCACTATTCTCTCTCATCCAATAATCTTTGTCGATGAAGTAATAGATTTATATGATTATGCAGTAGCTTTTGATACTGAAGATGGCGATTTAACTGAATTTATTATGATAATTAATGGTGTAGTAGGTAATGAGGTAGGGGAGTATCCCATTACTTTCTATGTAGAAGATTCCTTAGGGGCATATGATATTAAAGTAATGAATGTATCTGTGATAGAACCAACCAATACACCACCTAATATTAATGCTAATGATCGTGTAATCTACCAATATTCAGACTTTGATTACTATGAAGGAGTCTGGGCAAATGATAGGGAAGATGGTTGGATACAAGATGCTATTGGTTATCATGGTTATGTAGATACCGAAGTACTTGGTCGTTATCCACTTGTTTATTATGTTATGGACAGCGAAGGTTTAATAGCAGAAAAAATGATTCATGTGAAAGTAATAAGAAATCCAAGAGAGAAAATACGTTATATCGATGATCAACTACCCTTTTATATGGAGGAAATTCCACGTAATTGGCAAAAAAAAGTTAATTTCTTATTTGATCAACTCAAATATCCGACTAAATTAGCAGAAAGAATCTCAAATTACGATAATCAACATAACATAAAAAGGCTAGAATCGCTCTAGCCTTAATTAGTAGGGAATTAATTTGTTATTTACAATCTAATCCACTTTTTTTAGTACTTTCAATAAAAGACTCATTATTATTAGTGCCATCCATCTCAAGCCCAGAAGCTTTTATATTTTCCAGAAATAAATCAGTATCAATCTTTGATAAATCAACACTCAAAGTTTGTTTAATTACTAAATCTTTAATTGAATAAGAGAAAGGATAACCATCAATATCTTTATATTGCGTTTCTACTTCTTTCATCATTTTAACAAGTTCTTCTTCTGCAACTATTCCATTAAAATTAAGTGTTCTAGCGGCCAGTCCATAGACACCTCATAAAACTTTGCAAGGGTGATTAAGTTAGCATACCCAACGTCTTGGTTCTTGTCATCTTTTTCGTAATCATTTAAGGGGGGAATATTTACGACACTTGCTAATTGCTCTGTGCCTTTATATCCTTTTGCAATGCGTAAATCCTTGAGCTTTTCGCCTAAAGTAAGTTTTGTCAGCATAGCGTCACTTCCTTTGCTTTTTCTTAAAGTATACCAACGTTCTGCATTGTTTACAAACAAGCAGTTTACTTCTGTTTAGTGAATATGATAAAATAAAGAGAAAAAAGACAAATTCGAAATTATTTTAGCTCGTCTTAGGCAAACAATTTCAAGTCTTATACAGAATGTGAGGTATCATATTATGGCACTTAATCTTGTAGGATGGAATGTTGTTCTAGATGCGGATAACGCGGACAAGTTATCTGTATTTTACGAAAATCTTCTCGGTTGGACGAGGTTTCCAGGCGAGGAATTCACCGTTTTAGCAAACTTAGCACAAACTGGGTTTCCAACATGGATTACTTTTCAGTAGGTAGACAACTATACTCCGCCTGTTTGCCCGGCAATACTTAACAAACAACAACAAATGGCTCATTTGGATTTCCATGTTCAAGATGTTGAAGAAACAGTAAAATATGCTCTGTCCTGTGGGGCAACCATGTCAGAAACTCAATGTACAGATAGTTGGCGAGTGTTCCGAAAGATAAATTAGAATTTGTAGAAGGAGGATTTGATTATGGTAACTCCATATTTAACATTTAATGGCGATTGTGAAAAAGCATTTAACTTATATGCCAAAGCATTTGGCGGTGGTAAAACTGATTTTGCACGATTAGACAATGACCCAAGCAATCCGATTATGCACGCAAGTGTTTCTTTCACGAAATATGAGGGCTGTATTATGGGAGCTGATGTAACAGAGCCTGTTGTAATTTCTGGAATGGCGATTTGTGTTGTACTGCCCTCACGAGAGGTAATAGAAGATATTTCCGTAAAGCTTGCAGAGGGTGGCACGCTAATGCAAAGTTTTACGCCACATCCCGTGCCACATCAAGAGGATGGAGCTGCTGAAGTTCTTGATAAATACGGCTTTACTTGGTATTTAAGTACGTAGATAAAAAATAGATATTTTTATAGTTTAGCAGAAAGAAAAAGTCCAGTTTTCAGGGCTGTTTTCAAAATCTAGTGAATCCTTTATTACGATTGTTTTATTCTCTTCTTTATAATCAAGAGATTGAATCAAGAGAAAAAGGAGAATAGATATGCTCGCCTAATATTTTTCCTACTTTGATCATTGAATTGTGGTTTGCGTAAAGAGAAACCATCATCGCTTTAACACAAGGAGCATAGCACATACTTAGGGATTCCAAGGACTTCATCTACGTGTGTATAGAGACCACCAGAACCGTCTTTATAGGAATAAGTAATCGTGTTACAGTCCGGATATAGAAATTTTATAGATAACTCATTGAACCTTTAATAAACTGTATATATGTCGATACATATCCGTCTAAAGATACATGCTCCATAATGACTAGTGAAAGGGGATTATTACAATGAATGAATTTGAAAATTTAAGAAAGTTAAAATCTCGCGACAAAATAATCCTTATGGGTGAATTATATGACTTTAAAGTTTCGAAGAAATATTCAAAGCTTTGGAATATCAATATGAATGTGACAAGGATAGCGGTTTTAGTTTGCACACTTCTTAGTCTTCTTGAAATTACTGCTCCAGATATGATGAGTGACAAACAACGTTTGTTTATCATTCTTGGCTGTTTTCCTTTTATGATTATAGCTTTATTTAAACAAAAAAATTGCCGGAAATACATTTTTGATAAAGGATATTATACTCTTATTCAAAAATACGAAGAGACATATTCGGAACACTAATATTAAGTTTTTCTTATTTTTGTATTAGTACATGAGCTAGTTATTTGGTGTAAACTCGTCTCTAACACTTGTGAGATTATATCCATCACTAAAAATAAGGGGCTATAGAGTATATATAATTTTCTAGCCTAGTAGCCATGATATACAAAGCAAATTGGGGGAATATGATATAGTTGGGTCGAAGAATATAAAGTCTGTTATTTAATATCAATCGTGAAAGAAAAGGGTAAAAGTATTATTACTAATAATATCATTTCTTTTATTTAGTACGTGTGCAGTCAATGCTAATGATAAAAAGCTTATACTAATGAAGAATTGATCTTAATACAGCAATTGTGTCAATTAGACCCTGATTTCAATCTATCAGATGGTGAATTAGTTTCTATTATTAAGACAGAAGAAGATTTTTCAAGCTTAAGTGTGAATAGAAATACAATGAAACCAAGTGTTATGACGATGTTTGTTTTTGTTCAGAGAATTAACAGCAACAATACAATCTATGATGATTTTAAAATTCAAGTTATTACTGTTTGGAAGCAAACTCCTTTTTTTAGAATGCAAGATGTAATTGGTATGTTCAGGCATTAGATAAAGTAATTCTAACCGCCAATGTGAAGAAGTTTAATAGTAATGAAAATGCTAAAGTAATGGGATCATACGCTCATGCTACAACTTCTATTGGTAATGGTTTTAATATTAGTTTTAACAAAATAGGTGATGTTAGTTTTAGGAATAGTGGATTTCATAATTCAAGAAAAGAAATTACATATTATGATTACTAGTTATGTAAGAAGGTGGAATTATATGGAAATATATTTTATTCGGATTATTGATTTCTTTTATTGAAAGTTCTATCATATCTAAATTTAGGATGTTAAAATAAACTCTTATTTTATAAATATGTAAAGGGAAGGGGATACCAGTTGATTCAAAGCGGTTTTATCATACATTATTATTAAAACAATTCTTATTGTCAGTTTGAAAGAAAATATGCTATCCAAATTAAATAAAAATCGAACTTAAGCAAATTGAAGATATTCCCAAACAAAAAGTGATGATTAAGTAGAATAAATAGTCATAGATTGTAGGTATAAGATAATTAACATTAAATTGTTTAAAACTTTTAAATTTTATTTATAGTACATTTTATTGCTATGCAATTAAAGATAAGCAACAGAAAACTTCTAAACTTCAATGTTGTAATAATTAAATGGAAATTTAGTATTTACTTTAATAATTTATATAATTCGTTTCAGTAAAAGCATAAACAGAATAATTCTTGACAACACTAACATATTTATATAATGTTAGATTAGAAAGGGCTTACATTAAGTTGTGTGGAGCTGTTATCTATGTTGATTGCTCCTAATATTCATCGTATTGTGCTACTTATAGTGGGTTAGTTGAAGACATAGAATATTACGAAAATACTGTTGCAGAAAATACGTCAAGTGCAGATTTTTTGAAAATTGTAGCAGCAGCTGCCATGGCCTTAAGTCCATTATCATTTGCAGCATTTATTGCAGGATTTACTATTGAATCCTCTGCAAAGGATGCGGCTAGAAAATTAAACAGTTCAATTAATGCAGCGAACAGAGCATTTAAAAATTTGTATTCCAGACAGACTTCGGAATCATTAAATGAGTGTTACTGTACTGGGGGTCAATGAGTGTATAAATGGAATATATAAAGATTGAATTTGGAATGATTATCTTAAAGTAATAAATCAACTCTAATCTATATGAAAAAAATTCTATAAATAGAAAAAATATAAAAATTAAGTTATAATTTATTTCACAAAATTCAATATAAAACAGAAATAGATATGAAGAGGAGTGATCCGTATATGTTGGAATTTTCGATAACTAATACTGCTTATTTTATTCTTTTAATTTTAATTTGTTCAACAAAAATGCTAAAAGGCAAACAACACTATGATAAAATTCAATGGTATTCTTTTCAAGCATTGTTAATTATTACAAGTATAGGATTGATTTATCAACTTTGTGATTTGATATCAAGTTTATAATGGCTCGCCGAGAATAAATTATATTATTCATTACGGAACAACTTGGCGATGAAATTAGGCGTGCGAGTTTAATCAGCTACAAAAAATTGCTGCCATGCCAAAGGATAGAAAGGATCCTGCACCGGCAATTGTAAAGCTCATTGCAGCTGTGCCTGAAGACTTTGGTGCAAAGAAACAAATGGGAACTGCCTTTGCAGCTTCAAATGAAACTGAAGATAACATATACGCTTCAGCATTGGATGATTTGCGACCTTTTAATGATGCTTTAGTAGAACAAATCATATCAGTTCCTCAAAAACCTGGTAAATTTTCTTATAAAGAGTTAATTGACGGAAAAGCTATAGTTTATTTTGTCTTACCAGATGAAAAAGAGGAATTTAAGGTCATTGGAAAAGTGGTTTTAAAAAAGATCATTCAACAATTAGGGAATTATGCTACAAAAACACCTGAAGGCAGATTACCTAAAACTGTTAAAGTATTATGGGAAGAATTTGCAGATTATTCTAAAATTGATAACGTTGGATCCTGGTTACAAGTAAAACGTGGCCAAGGCGTTTTATTTGATTTAATATATCAGGATATTCCAAAACAAAAAGTGATAATTAAGCAAAATAAGTAGTTATAAATTGCAATTTTAAGACGATTAACAGTAAATTGTTAAAAACTTATAATTTTTATTTATAGTTTATTTTGTTGTGATGGTATTTACTATTAGCAACAGATAGTGGCTAAACTTCATTGTTGTAATAATTAAACCGAAATTTAGTGTAATTTTAATAATTTATATAATTCGTTTCAGTAAAAACTTAAATAAAATAATGATTGACAACACTAACATATGCATATAGCATTAGGTTAGAAAAGGCTTACATTAAGTTGTAAGGTGGTGGAAATTAATGGTTAATCTATTATAAACTAAATTCTGAATGCTAATCATTAAAGTAATTTGAAATCCTCAAAATGAGGTGAAAGGGAAAATTATGAAAAAGATTTTTAGTTTATTTATTGCCTTATTAATGGTCTTTTCTTTAAACGTTTCAAGTGTTATGGCTGAGTCAGTTGATTCTGCGCATCCAGATAAAGCAGTTACTGAAATGATTGTAGTTACCGCGGCAGTTGTATTGTCTTATGAGACATCTACAGGCAACGAATGTATTTTATTATGTGGATAATCGGCATAGTAGGGCTCTTATCTGGAATTATTGGAGATAGTATACTACGCGAGCGCAATATCAAAGGAACTAAACGTATACTTATAATTGTTTCATCGACAGCGATTGAAGTTATTATTCTATATTTCATAATTTCATATTTTAATCTTTAATTTACTTTGTTTATAAATAGGACAAATGTTGATTTTTTTTATACTGATTGATTATTGCGAGAAAGATTCGATGCTACAAGTTCATCGTCTTTCTCGTTTTATTTTTGATTTTAGCTAAATCAATTTCCTTTAAATAATTATTTAAAGACCATTACTTAAATGTTATGCTAAAGTATTGTATAATGAGACATTATGGAGATGTAATCTTAAAATTTATGACATTAGAACTTCAATAAAGGCGTAAGAACGAAATATTCATTGAAAAAATGTAGTTGTAATGATAGAATTAGATAGTAATAAGAATTAAATATATTATTTTGCGGTAAATAGTAGTTAAAAGAAGTCACTCAACGGTGATTATAATTAGTTAGTAGCAACTTCGCATAATATATCTTATGTCATGTTCAGACATAAATTAGATTATGCCAAGTGCTGATTTAATCAGTCTTGACAGTGATTACATTAAATTATTTAAACTATCAACACAATATGTTCTTAATTTTTCTAACTTATCAATAGACAATTGACCGTTATGTTCTTCATGTCTCATGAATAAACAAATAGTAGAGTTATTGATACCAATTTCTTGAGCAAGTTTAGTTATTTTAACATACTTTTTCATAGTGTTGAAGTAATCACGATAGTTGTTTTTGCTATCGTACATTTTGTTTATCCTCCTTGATAATAATATATCATACTTTTAATCTATTGTAAAGAAAATATTACAACGATTAATCAATATAATCAAATATGTTATATTGAAAGCCAGTACTATATATTGATTGATACAATGGGTCAAATATCTCGAATTCTTCCATATCAGACATATAACGACTCACTGTGGGCTTAATACAGTTACTTGAATAAATATACCTCCTCCGGCCTTTTTGATAGTCCTCATTGACATCTTTTGAGATGTACTTAGTGATATACATACATGTCTTTTCAAAATCATTCATTTCTGTTAAAGTTGAAAAACCTTTTTTGTATGTTTCCCAATTATAAATTTGTTTTCCATTTACAATGATGTTTTGATTTTCCTTTTTTGCTCCAGGAGGATAAACAGCTTTAACTAACTTTGAAGTATCTTCAAGATTAATAACTCCATGAAAATGAAACGCTCCGTCTTTGTGTTTTTCATGTACTAATAGATATCTAAAATTAGGGCATGTTTCTTTATTTCTTTGTTTGAAATTATCCATATATTTTGAAATCTGCTTAATACAATCTGAATAATCGTATCTGTCGCATGTTTCATTGCTAAACGTTAACGTAACAAAGTGAGTCCACTCATTCGCCCTGGCAAGGTCATATATGCAAGTTCTAGTTCTTATCATGTTTTCTACCGCCTTTTTTTCAAGGTATTCTGTTCTTTCTTCTTCTGTTTCAAATGTCTTTTCACTTCTAGTTTGCTTTTCGCCATCTGATGGCTCATAGCCATCATTTTTTTTATAACATAAATTATTTATTCGCTTGATTACAACATCACCGTTTGGGTATCTTTTCTCTTTGGTGTTGAACATTGTAAATGCGTCGTTAAAGGTTACAGATTTGAACATGTTTTTCTGATTTCCTTTCTCTTTTTGAGGGACTTGTGAGGGTATTGTCAAGTAATACCCTCTTCCCTCCCAAATGACCTATAAAAGGTCATTTCTCTGCGAGGCTTTTAAACACTCTATGTTTGTGTTAAATAGTGATCACTTTTATATGTGGTTTCCTCAACCAGGAAATGCAGCATTTAGTAAATTTATGGTTAAATACTCTCTATAAAATGTCGCTTCGCTTTTGGAAAACTAAAGATTAAATACGTTTAACAGCATATAGCTAACAATCGTGTATCCTTGTAGGATAGCAGAATAACAAGGCTGAATAAAAGTTACCTTAGCAATACAGTATCGGTCTGTAATGCCTTGTATCGTGTTCTCACGCAATATCAACTGGTCTCCTAACCTTATATTATCCGAAAGCTTTACTACTTCAAATTTTCTTGCTCCGTCGACAGTTGCCTTAAAAAAATCGCTATGTATCTTTAATTCGTGAACTTTCATTTTTTTTTCATTCCTTTCTATTTTTCGTTTAAATTGATGATGATATCATTTGCTGTAGTTCTATCATTTGCACCTACTTCACTAAACCGGCTAATTACCTTATAAGTATCGTAACTATCCCTCAATTCTTTTGAATGAACGAAGAAATACGTATTAGTATATTTGCTAAATAACTGTTTCTCATTATTCCAGTACTTTGGTTTAGAAACTCGAACAATAGTTAAACATCCGTAGAACGTTTTAGGACAATATACAACAGATGTCTGCTCCCTTATTTCTTTTGAAATTCTCGAGAAAACTTGAGCAGTTCCATACAATACTTTACGTTGTTTTCTTTGTTGACATATATTCTCCAACATCTCGGCAGACATCTTTCCACTATCGGCAGAACTCCACCATGTCTGAATTTCGTCAATAACTTCAAATTGCCCATACACACCATTATTGTTATTAACTAAATCTTCCCAAGTTCTAACCTCGGAGTCTTGATATTTATAAGCCATATTAGTCCGAATGATACATTTAGGATAACGCTCTTTCATTCTCATCAGCAACTCACAACAGGCAATCGTCTTTCCACTACCCTGTTCGCCAACAAACATATGAAGACCGCTTTCTTTCATCTCACCGGGAGTTCGATTTAAAATATCAAAACATAATTGCTTTGGAAAATCGAAAAAAAACCTTTTAATAATGGATCGTCTTTTAATGATAGGTTTAAAACCTTCTTCAGCCTTTTTTGGCTTTTCTTTTTTGACAAATATTTTATATAAAAGCGTTGAAATTACAAAAACTACAAAATAAATAAGTATCATGATAAACGGCAATAATAAAACAAACAAAAATTTAAACATATCAACTAAAATACCAAAACTATTAAAGTTTGCCATATTAAGAACCCATTGTTGGAATAAAGGATTTTATTCTAACAATAATAGCCAATATCAACTTGAAATTATTGAGTGCAATTAAGAATACAAATAAAGGCATGAGACCGCTCATCGGCATGACATACCCAATATTAGAAAACAACATTTCAGAAGTATCTAAGATACCAGGTGGCAAATTATATGCAACTGTTGGCAACATATCAATAAGTGAATTAACAAAATCAACAAATATATTTAATAAGCTATCTGTAATCATTAATGAATACCTCCTAATACACTGGATAATTTCTTAGGTAATTTAATTAAAAAAAATGCATAAGAAATAAATAAAATAGTCATATGATTTAAAACTCTATATTGTTCGTAGAATTGCCAATCAATCAAAGTGTATTCTTCAGTACCAAGACCTAATTCTTTTGGAATTTTAAATGTTAACTTTGGTGGTAGGTCACCGTAATTATCAAATATTGTAGATAATAAAGAACTTAGCAATAATGCAATATCTGATAAAATTGGTAATTTCAAATATAAGCGATTTTTAAAACCATTAAATGTAGCAGTCAACGTAACAGTATTAGGAATGAATAAAGCTTTTAATAACTCTTGAAAAGCAGCCACAAGACTTGCGATATTAAAGCCTTTAAGAAGTTCCAGAAACTTATCTAAGAGTTGCTGGAGAAGATTAGGAATACCTAGAACACTATCTTTAATATTGACAAGGGTTAAAGGTATACCAAGTACTGCGTCTCTTATCGAAGATAATAAAGGACTATCATCAATGATATCTCCGATAGCACCACCGACTGCAATGCCAATGCTCACGGGTATACCGAGAACACTGTCACGAATATCAACAAGATGTGTTGGAATACTTTCAACAAACTTTTTAGCGTCTTCAAATATTTTTAACATTGATGATATATCAACACCGATAGCACCCTTAATCGACTGATTAATAGTGCTACCGACAGTATCCATAAAATTTTTAATCAATGTTGGTAAAGAGGTTAAACCACCAAACAAATTATTAAATGTATTTCTAATATCTAAACCAAATTGAGTAGCTGTATTCATTGTCCCTGTTGGAGACATTGGGTCATTAATCTTCTTGAAAAAATAATCAATAAAATTTTGTATAGGTATAGTCAGTTTTGAAAAGTCAAGAAGTCCTGTAACACCACCTAAAATAAATATTACTAGTAAACCGATAGGAACGAGTACTAAACTAAAACGCTCTTTAGGTTGTTGTACCTGACTTTTTATCTGCTCAGGTAACTGGTCATAGTTGAGCGGGATTGTTATATTTCCTATTCCATTCAATACGCTTTGAGCCACGTTGCTGACTGCGTTCAGCAACGGTGAAATCAAATTCGTAAAGAAGTCGAATAGTGGCTGTAACCAACCAGCGTCCCCTCCTCCTGGTTCTTCCGGTGATGGTGGTAAAGTAGGTTTATCCAATAATTGAAAAACTTCTTTATTTTCATGTTTACAAACTTTTTTAAATTCTTGATTTTCTGTAATCGTTGGTAAATTATCTAAATAGTAGAACTCATTAGTTTCTGTTGGAATTTGAGAAGTAGCACATACAGGAACAAAATCAGGTTCAATAGGTGGCAGAATGGGTGGCCCAATAGAACCTGGTTGAATAGAATACTCACCATAAAAAGCATTTGACATTGTTGAACCATAAACATATTTAAAATCATCATTCATCCTTACATCATGAGATAAATCATAAGTTTCATATTTAGAAGCAGAACCATATTTCTTATTATACAAATCTTTTTTAAGTTCAACTGTAGTTTTAGACATATCCCAATAAAATGAAGAATTTGATACCATGTAAAAGCCATTTGCAAGACTATATATGTTAATTAAAGTTGAAGGAGATGTAGAAGCACCTTGTCGAGAATAAAAAATGTTAATCGGTGTAGGTGAAGCAATAAAAGTGACTTGAACTGTTAGCATTCCATAATTCGGTTGACCAGCTTTTCCAATAAATCTAACAAAACCAGCGTAATACCAGTTCATATCTTTTATTTGAGGATTTTGTTCTAAAAAATTGGATTCAGCAAGTTCATATGATGTATTATAAAGACTAGCGTCATAAAAACACTCTATCTTATAATCACATGAAAAATGCCCTAAACCTTTTACTGAATTAGGAATTGAAGATCCTTTCGTTAGCAAAGATTTATATATATCCTCATAATAAATATATTCACCATTTTCATCAATATCAACGATATCAGTATCAACTGCAGAAACTACTTGAGTTGATGAAATTAAAAAAGAAAAGAATATACAGAATACTAATAAACATTTAAGTAGTCTTTTTTCTTTTCTTGTTTCCTTGTTTTTCATTGATGCTTCCCTCTTTTCTTCTCTTAATTATCTGATAACTTTCAAAAATGAAAGCCATTGTAGAAAAAGCAAAATAACTGTTAAATACTGAAATATTCATATCACCAAAAATGATTATTGTTAAAAACATATTGATGTATATCATTAATAAACTGAAAATCGTCATTTTATAATTTATCTTCAAATAAGATAAAAATCTAATTGTTTTATTCATTTTTCAAGTCCCTTTCTTCACACATTTCTGATCAGAAATATGTGAATTTAGTAAAATAAAAGGTAGAATTAACTACCTTATATCATTCTAGTATAAACCTTGTAATGCGTTAAGTAAGAATTTATAACCCTTAGTTAACCCAATGATTGCAATAGATACACCAAGAACAGCAGTTAAGACAGCTGTAACAATTCCTGTGAATACAGAGAAATCAACAGTACCTAACATAGTAGTGATTTGTGCAACTGGGTCTACAGCAGTAGTTGTACCAGCTAAACCGAAAATCGAATTAATCATATTTAGTCCTCCTTTCATTAGTTATATGTTAAAAGCTAAATAAACCATATAGAAACTTAAGACCACCAATAAAGATATATATAACAATAATCATGAATATGAATAATAAAATATACATCAAATAATGATTTAAAACTTCTAATTGATTAAGTATATTTAACTGATTAACCAATAATTCATCAATAACGGTTTGTTCCATTATTTAATAGGAAGTAATTCGAAATCGTCAATCTTGCCTTTATCGTTGAATTGAAAGTCAAGAACTCTGTTAACTAATGAGTCTAGCGGAATGCCAGCAATAACTGATTGAAATCTTTTAGTTGGTATGAATTGCGTTGATACTGAAAAGCCTATAATATAGTCACTTTTCTTTTTACTAGCAAGGTGTAACTTTACACCATCGATAACTTGACCTGTTGTTTTGTCAGTGAAATCTAATTGTTGTAATCCTAAAATTTGATATTGCATTTTATTTGCTCCTATGTGGGTTCGCCACAGTTTATATATTTTTTTAAAATTTATTAATGCTTTAATTGTAATAATAATCGATTAGACAAATTCATTACATATATATAATGTTCATCACAATTTACACCATGAGATAACATTAAAGTTAAATTAGAAAGTACCTTTTTAATAATAAAGAACTGTTCATCATATGGAACTTTTGAAGATGGATTAAGGCATTCAAGTGATAAACAAATTAATTTATCTACTTCAAAACATTGTTGTTCAGTTAATTCAAATTTTAATTGCATTTTATTTACTCCATTTATGGGGTTGCCACTATTACTATTATTTTAGCCATAATATTAAACATTAAATAACTTAACTAAATCTGGAACTAATTTTTTCAATTCTAATATATTAGTTCTAAAAGTATTCATTCTTTCTTCATAATAAGAAATATCATGATTGTTAAATCTCATGATAAATATTAATCCAATCATAGTTACTTGTGCCAAATTATGAACATCAGGCCTATAGTCATGTGAAGAACATTCAAATGGTAACATACAATATTCAAGCATTTCACCAATTTCTTTAATATCATTCTCATTTAAAATTTTCATTTCTAGCATTTTATTTGCTCCTCTTCCCTTTTACTGGGGTATAGGAGATGATAAACATTTAGATATCGTAACATTTATATTACAATAGATATAATCTGTGTAACCTCGCATAATACATCTTATAATGACAACATATCTACTTCGCTTTTTCTAATTTATCACATAATGTCAAGAGAATAGCGTTATAATAAATATATCTTATGTCATGTTTAATATATATGGATATAATGAATAGGTATAGTTATAAAGAAAAGCTGCTTACACAGCTCTTACTTTAATGTTTTGATTAACTCTTCAGCTATTGGAAAAACTAAGTCTCTGATTCTTGATTGTTCAGAAGCTTCTAAATCTTCATCTTTATGTATATTAGAAATACCACGAATCATTGGTAATTCTCCTAATAACTTAAGTTTAGTATTCTCAATGAACTGTTTAGTGTCATTTGTATCATATAAATCAATCTTTTCATTACATTTTGGACATTCTATGTATGACATGTTTTCAATAACACCTAATACAGGAATATTCATTTGATTTAACATATTAACAGCTTTACTAACAATCATTGAAACCATTGGTTGTGGTGTTGATACCATTACAACTCCACTCACTGGCATACTTTGCATAATAGTTAAGGCAACATCACCAGTTCCTGGTGGCATATCAATGAATAAAACATCTAATTCACCCCAGATAACATCAGTCCAGAATTGTTTAACAGCATTACCAACAATTGGACCTCTCCAAATTACGGGTGTATCTTCACCATCGACTAGATAATTGATCGACATACTCTTAATACCATCTTTATCAACAACTGGTTGAATGGCTTTGTCAACGCCAAAAGCTTTTTGTTGCGACAATCCTAATAATCTTGGAATACTTGGTCCTGTAATATCAGCATCCATGATTCCAACATCAAATCCTAGTGCAGCATAAGCTTTAGCCAATAAAACCGTCATTGACGACTTCCCGACTCCACCTTTTCCACTCATAACAGCAATTACATGTTTTATCTTATTATTTGGATTATTTTCAATACCACAAGATGTTTCATCTTTACCACAGTTGTCTTTACTAGGACAAGTACTACAATTTGACATAATTAAGTCTCCATTTCTGTAAATATACGATTTATTTTAAGAATTCCAGGTATGAATGACCAATTTCAGGCATTTTCACACCAAAATTATCAGCAATAGTGGCACCAATAGATGCAAATGAATCAGATAAAGGTAGTATTCCATGGCCTTTAAATGATGGCGAATAAGCAACAAAAGGAACCATTTCGCGTGTATGATCACTCCCCTTATAACAAGGATCGTTACCATGGTCAGCAGTTAAGATTAATAGGTCATCTTCTCTCATTCCATCAATTACTTTACCTAGATTCACATCAAATTTCTCTAATTCTTCAGCATATCCTGCTGGATTACGACGGTGTCCCCATAAAGCATCAAAATCGACAAGATTCACAAAGCATAAACCTGTGAAGTCCTTATTTAATAGCTCTAAAGTTTGTTCCATACCATGGACACTACTTAAAGATTTAAAAGCTTCGGTAATTCCCTCAGTATCAAAAATATCATTGATTTTACCAACACTAATAACATCATATTTAGCACCTTTTAGGGCATCTAGTACTGTTGAAGCAAATGGTTTAAGGGCATAATCATGACGATTACTTGTTCTTGCAAAGTCCCCTTTCCCACTTCCTAAGTAAGGTCTAGCAATAACACGCCCCACTTTATATTCAGGTTTCATCGTAATTTCACGTGCAATAACACAACAACGATATAATTCATCTAAACCAAAGGTTTCTTCATGACCACAGATCTGTAATACACTATCAGCTGAAGTGTAAACGATCATGTCCCCAGTCTTCATTTGGTGTTCACCAAGTTCATCAAGAATCTCGGTTCCACTTGCTGATTTATTTCCAACAATAGCATGACCTGTCTTCTTCGACAATTCATCTAACAATGATTGAGGAAAACCATGTTCAGTAAATGTTTGAAAAGGTGTTGTAATTTTAAGCCCCATTAATTCCCAATGGCCAGTCATTGTATCTTTACCACAACTTGCTTCCATCATTTTCGAATAATAACCTTTTGGGAAATCAATAGCAGGAACATGCGCAATTTTATGTAAATTAGCAAATCCCAATTTCTGCATGTTGGGAATATTAAAGTGGCTTACTGCTTCGGATAAATGACCTAATGTATCAACATTATAATCATCGTATTCAAAGGCATCAGGTGTTGCGCCAACACCCATTGAGTCGATAACAATCGTAAAAATTCTTTTATACTTCTTCATTCTTTCTTTTCTCCTTTATGATTTCCTGGATGGAATTTTTCATAAGCGCTTAATAGGCGCTTTGGTTGTATATGTGTATATATTTGGGTAGTTTGGATGTCAGAGTGTCCTAATAGTTCTTGTACCACCCTTAAATCAGCACCACCATCAAGTAAATGTGTTGCGAATGAGTGTCGTAATGAGTGTGGTGAAACTCGTTCATCTAAGTCTAACGATACACATCTTTCTTTCAGCATTTTATGAATAGCTTGACGAGATACTTGATTACCACGTGCATTTAACAAGAAAAATGGACTTCTTTTTTTATCCCATTTACGTCTTGTGGAATGATAGTAATGTTTAATTGCTTCAATCTCTTTAGGGTTCATAGGAATCAAACGCTCCTTCCCTCCCTTACCAAGACAACGCATCATCTTTTGATCAAAGTTTACTTGATTGATCTTAAGATTACAACATTCACTAACGCGTAGACCACAACCATATAATAGCTCAAGAATCGTTGAATTTAAGCATTCACGATCACTATCATCCTGTTTTTCAAGTAACACATCGATATCTTCACTACTCAAAAATACCGGTAATTTAACATTCTTTTTCTTACTCTTTAAGAATAATGTTGGATCATTAGTATTATACATAAAAGTAATATAATGATGAAACATTCTAATAACAGTAATTCGATGATTTAAAGAATTAGGCTTTAAAGTATGTGACCATTCCTGTACATACTTTTGGATTTTATCATAAGTAACATCATTCATATCAGTGATCTGATCCTCAAATAAACGTTGAGCATAAATAAAGCAATCATTACGATAGCTTTCAATCGTTTTTAAACTCTTTTGATCAACTGCACTGATATAATGTAAATAATCATCCATTGCATCTTTTATTTCCATTTTAATCACCTTATTTATTATACCACATTAAATTAAATTGAATAATTGAATTAACCAAAGAATTACTGTAGCTTTTAGATAAGCAGTTACTAAAACAACAATAAAGGCCAATAAAAGATGAGATAAACCTTGATTAAGTGTTGATTTAAGATTAATCTTTTGTCCGTTAATTACTGAATATAACAAATTAGTTGAACAATCAATAGCAAATGACGCAATGATTAATAATGATATTATATCAAAGGCTACTTGTGGTAATAAGGTTAAGACAATACCAATAAACCCTTTTAATTGATAAGTACTTACAAATAAAACACAGGAAAATCCGATTTGAACACCTCGAGTGAATAGAAAAAAAGCAATCGCAGGGATTCCTAAGACTGAAGAACCAAGGAAGAAGATGAAAACAACAAAGAGAATTCCGACAATAAACTGAGTAGTAAAGTAAGTATATTGATCGACACTTTGATTGACTGTCAATAACATAGCATCTAAACTCGTTCCTTCAAATAAATGAAACCATTGAGTTAAGAAGACACCACAGATTATACCGCAAAGGATAAGTATGTAAATAAAGGTTAAACTATTTTGATAACTTGATAAATACTTACGTTCTTTTTTCATATAACACCTCTAATTCAATATACGAAAAAAAAGTATTAACTAGACGATATATTTATCGACAAATTAATGCTCTTTTTTAATTAATGTTGAGGCGTAGACTAATTGATGTCCACTGATTTGTTTGTTTAATTCATTTAAAACCTTATCAGTATCAACAGCGATATTTTGATTAAAGAGATTAATTTGATCAATGCTCTTCCCTTGTGTATAGAATGATCCTAACGATATCCCTAAGTGCCGTATTGGTTTGGTGGAATCGTTATTCTTATCAAACAACAAGAAGGCGTTCTCTAAAATAATATTGGCGTCATTTAAATAATCTGATAACTGACATGAACGAACGATGGCAGTAAAATCATTGTATCGAACACTGATTGACAACAACTTCCCTTTCACATTATCGCTTACACAACGTTTACTTAATGAAATCGCTAAGGACTTGAAAACAGTCTTTACCTCATCATACTCGTATAAGTCTTTATCCAGTGTTGTCGATTGAGAAATACTTTGTGTAGAAGAAGAAAAGTTCAATTGATTATTATCCAGTCCTCTAGCATTCATTATTCGCATATAACCTTGTTTACCAAGTAATTGCATAATCTTCCCTTCATTATTAGGGTTCGCTAAATCACCAATGGTAGTAATGCCATTTTCAAGTAATAAAGGAATAGTTTTTTTACCAATTCCTTGCATTTCACGAATAGGTAAAGGCCATAATTTCTTCTGTATTTCCTGTATTCTAAGCACCGTAATCCCCATCGGTTTACGCATATCAGAGGCCATCTTCGCAAGAAAACGATTAGGAGCAACACCAATGCTACAAGGTAAACCTATTTCATCATATAACCTTTTTTGAATGATCCACGCTAAATCTAAGGGGCGATGATAATTTTTGATAATATCTGTAACATCACAATAACATTCATCAATACTCGCTGGTTCGACATAAGGTGTAAAGGTTTTAATAAAATCAAAGAAACGTTTTGAACAAGCTTCATACCAAGCAAAATCTCCTGGTAATAAGATTAAATCAGGACATAGCAGAAGTGCTTGATGAATAGGCATAGCACTTTTTACTCCTTTTTCTCTAGCAGCATAAGAAGCAGTACATACAACACCTCTACGAGACGTTCCACCTACTGCAATGGGTTGATTTTCTAGTGCTGAGTTTCTTAATACTTCAGCATTAGCAAAGAAAGCATTTAAATCAATATGAAAGATAACTCTGGCCATATAAAAATCTCCTCTAGTGACTATTATAGCCAATAAAGGAGATAATTGAAAGAACTAACGACGGTTTTTCATTATTTCGCCACGATTCTTTAGTTTGTGTTCAAGTCTCAGTTTATCAGAAATCATTGCAATAAATTCTGAATTTGTTGGTTTTGCTTTTGACGCACTGATTGTATAGCCAAAAATATCGTCAATAGCATCAATATTACCACGACTCCACGCTACTTCAATAGAGTGTCGAATAGCCCTTTCAACACGTGAAGAAGTCGTTGAGTATTTACGTGCAATCTCAGGATAAAGAACTTTCGTAATTTGTCCTAAGAAATCAGTATTTAAATATGTTTCCAAGATAGCTGTTCTTAAATACATATAACCTTTGATATGAGCTGGAATACCTATCTCATGAAGAATTGAAGTTATATCACTCTCTAATTCAAGTTTTAGTAACTTCTCCTTTTCACTAGCATCCAAATTAATATCAAGACAATTATTCGAATGTATTGCCTTAAATCCAGTAGCAGAACAAATTTTAGTTAGAATTTGTTTCACATCAAAGGGTTTCATTAACAAGTAGTCAATATGATACTCTTGTAGATCATGTGTCATAGTTTCGTTAATAAAAGGCGTTGTACACAAGATATGGTTTGCTGTAATACGATTTTCTTTCATTTCAGCAAGTACTTGTAAACCATCCTTTACAGGCATAATTAAATCAAGAATCAAAACATCAACACTACGATTGGTTAACTCTCTTAAGCATTGTTCCCCATTCATTGCACTTCCTATAACATCATATTGCTCACTCTTACGTAATTCATCTTTAATCTTGTTAATGATTTCTGTATTGTCATCGACAATGTAAACTGACAGCTTATCGTTCATTTCATTCTATCCTCCAATAACTACAATTATAGAGTTATTTAACAAAATTTCTTGAGAAATATGTCGAATAATTTCAATAATCGCAATATTTATGCCCTTATTCTCTTTTTAAAGACAAAAGTAGTTAATAGATGCATATTTGTCGAATTTTGTTGTTTAAGTAATTGCGGAGCTTTCAGCAAGCATCCATTCAATAAAAAGACCATATCCAATACTTGGTTTATTGGTAGCAACATGGGTAACAGCCCCGATTAAATGACCATTTTGTATAATCGGTGAACCACTCATCCCTTGAACAATTCCATTTGATAACTGCAATGCGCGTTTATCAATAACTTCAAATTCAATTCCCTTATTTTCTGGAGTATCTTGTAAATGAATATTAGTAATGACAATCTTAATTGTCTCCACGGTATCATTTTCAAGTACAGTTAACATTTCTGCTTCGCCTAATTCAATCTCATTCATTGAGGCAGTAGGAATTAATTGAAGTTGTGGAATGTCCTGAATAGTTCCAAAAGTACCAAACTGATTAACAGCTTTAATTACACCAATTGATGAATCAAAATCAATCTTTGCATTTTTCTCTCCGGGCTTGTTCGTTTTCGCTTTATTTATGGAAACTACTTTACTACGATAAATATTCCCATAGGGAGATGTTACCACTTTTTTAGTATCAGAGTCAATGATTTCATGACCTAATGCAGCAAAAGTTTTATTTTCAGGGTCAATATATGTTAAAGTTCCAATGCCAAGTAATTCATCCTTAACAAATAATCCTGTTTTGAGCTGTGAATTTATCATAAAAACTTTCAGATTACGATTTATTCGATTGTTATCACGAATTATTGTTACATCTGCTATCTGTTCGCATTGAGCTAGTCGTAATGATAATTCTTTTACACTCTTAATAGGGACGCCATCAACAGCAACGATAATATCTTCTTTTCGAAGATCTTCCACCTGAGGATTATAGATTTCCCCATCTTCCTCAATATCATAAGTCCCAGTAATTAAAACTCCTTCATATGTGACTTTAATACCAATACTCTCTCCCCCAACATAGACATCTTTTGCGCAAAGGTTAAGTGATTGGCCTAATAATAGAATTAGTGTTAATAGTATTTTCTTATACATAAAAATCAGCCTCCATCAATAGTATGGAAGCTGAATAATAATATATAGGTATAAAAGCAAACCAATTTATGAGAGTGCCTTATGTAATAGTTCACGAGCAGCACTAATGGCTGAATCTGATTGGGAGTTAGAGGCGATGGCCGCTAATGTTTTAATTCGCTCTTCTTCATCTAGTGCTTTTATTCTTGTATTGGTTGAATGGTCATCTTGATCCTTCTCTACCAAATATTGAACTGTAGCACAAGCTGCTACTGCACTTAGATGAGTTACACAGAATACTTGGGTTGTTTTGGCTATTTTAGCCATCTTTCGACCAATAGCAAAGGCTACTTTCCCAGAAACTCCTGTATCAATCTCATCAAAAATAACGGTATTAATCCCTTGAAGACGAGTAAAGATAGTTTTCAAGCCTAACATTAAACGAGATAATTCTCCACCTGATGCTACATCAACCAAAGGTTTTAGGTGTTCTCCAGGATTCATAGAGATTAAGAACTCAATCTTATCAATGCCACTAGCACTGGCTTCTTGTTCCTTAAATGAGATAGCAAATTGCGCATGTTCAAGATATAAGTCATGACATTCATTCATTACCTCTTTTTCAAGCTCTTTTGCGGCACTCTGACGTACATTTGAGTAATTAGTAGCTATTTGCATGTAGTTCTTTAATGCCTTCTCTACAGCGAAGCTATGCTCATCGATATACTCTTGACGATGTGCTATCATTTGTACCTTTTCACTTAATTCAGCTTGCTTATCTAAAGCAGACTGAATACTTCCACCATACTTACGTTTTAACTTATTGATTGTGAATAAACGCTCTTGAACCTCATTGTAAGTTTGTTCATCATATTCAAGACCACCCACAAAAGATTTCATAGAATCAAGGTATTCATTTAAATTGTAATAAGTATCCATCAAAGAATCATGAAACTGTACACATTCTTCAAAATCATCTAAATTGCTTAGTTCCTTAGCAGCTTCAAAGATATTCTCACTCGCTTGATTAGAACCATCAAGTAATTCAATAGCATGATTTAAACGAACATTCAATTTCTCAAAGGCACTCAGCCGTTTATGTTGTTCTTCTAATTCTTCTTCCTCTTTTTCACTCAATTGAGCCGTTTCTATTTCATTAATTTGAAACTGTAGGAATTCTAAATCGTCTGTATTATAAGTTGTCGATAAAGCATTATCTAATTCTCTCTTTAATTGATGATAATGATGATAAGCCTCTTTTACTTTATTCAATTGCCCACTATCATGAATATATTCATCTAACAAAGAGGTATGATAACGAGCATTAAGCAGATATTGAGCATCATTCTGTGAATGAATATCAATAATGTTCTCCATTAACTCTTTTAATAAAGAAATAGGAATTGTACGATGATTTAATCTTGCTGAACTCTTACCATCCGCATTAATCTCACGAGTTACAATTAATAATCCATCTTCACATTCAAAACCTGCTTCACTTAATTGAATAAGAGAAGGATGATGTTCATCTAATTCAAAAGTACCTTCAATGATACACTTAGGAGTATTAACCTTAACCATTCCTGATTGTGCTCGTGCTCCTTTAAGTAACGAAATGGCATCAATTAAAAGACTCTTACCAGCTCCAGTCTCACCAGTAAAGGCACTCATAGATGATTCAAATTCTAATCGTAATGAATCAATTAGGATAAAGTCTTTAACATATATTTCTTTTAACATAATGGCTCCTTTATGTTTATATTTCTTCTTGTATTGTACCATTAATCAGGATAAAAAAAAAGCAGGATTATTCATTCCTGCCCATAACTATATTTCTAACATGAAAAATTTGAGGATGTCCATGATTACGACAATGTAGCAAGTATTCTTGATTGCCATCTCTTCCTTTTAAAGTACTTGCCTGTAAATGTAAAGGAATTAAATTCATCTTAGTAATTGCTTCAAGAATCTCATTAATTACGCGTTGATGAACCTTCATATCTTTAACTAACCCATTTTTACCAACATCCTTTTTACCAGCTTCAAACTGTGGTTTAATTAATAAGACCAGTTCAAAGTCATCATCTAAAACACTGATTACTGAAGGTAATATCGTTAATATAGATATAAAGGATACATCCATACAAACAAATTGAGGTTTAATTGGAAATAAATCACTACTTAAATAACGACAATTCGTATTCTCCATATTAATAACTTTAGGATTATCTAATAAGTGTTGAATTAATTGACCACTGCCAACATCAACAGCATAAACTAATTTGGCTCCTTGTTGAAGACAAACATCACTAAAGCCACCCGTAGAAGCTCCAACATCTAAGACAATCTTATCATTTAAGTTAATTTCAAAGTTCTTGATAGCATGATAAAGTTTATGTCCAGCTCTTGAAGCAAAAGTTAATTCTTCTTGAGTTAAAGTAATAACATCTTCTTCATTAACATCGAAAGCACTTTTTGAAACCACTTTTTGATTCACTTGAACTCTTCCCTCTTTAATAGCATCTTGAGCCAGTGAACGTGAAGAAAATAAGCCTCGAGCGAGTAATTGTTGATCTAATCGCATGATTTATTCCTTAAGATACTTAATATCTCATCAAATAAAGAAGTTAAATCAATTTGTTCATTCTTTCTTAAAGTATTCAAAGAACCATGTTCAACGAAATGATCCTTGATACCCATTCTTTCGAAATTAGCTTGGATGTTTTGATCATTACAGAATTCTAAGATAGCTGAAGATAATCCACCGATTAAGATATCATTTTCATAGATAATCATCGGTAAGTTTAAACCAATACACTCTAATAGCATATCTGTATCAAGGGGTTTAAAGAATCGAGTATTAATAAGCATAATTTCCAATGAATTAATACTTGCCTTAGAAATAATACGATCAACATCAGGTCCATAAGCAAAAACAATACAACGAGAATGTTGATTATATTGCCAACGTGTCCATGAACCAATAGGAATGGCTTCATAAGCCTCTACTTTTTGGTAAGAGGCACTTCCTCGTGGATAACGAATAGCAAATGGATGATTTTGTTTAAAGGCTGTGTATACCAAGTTTTGAGCTTCTTGTGCATCTTTTGGTTGAGCTAAGATAAAGTTAGGTAACGCTCTTAGTAATTGAATATCATAGACACCATGATGAGTAGCACCATCTTCCCCAACAAGACCACAGCGATCAATGCCAACAACAACAGGTAAATCCATGCGAGCTAATTCATGGTTCATTTGATCATAGGCTCTTTGTAGGAAAGAGGAATAAATAGCTAGAAAAGGTCTTTTACCACTATTCGCTAAGGATGCCGCTAAAACAGCTGCATGGTCCTCGGCAATGCCACAATCAAGGGAACGAGTCGGAAATTCATGAAAGAACGTTTCTAATTTAGAACCTGATATCATGGCGGGTGTAACTGCCATGATATTTCTATCTTTTTTAGCTAAATCAAGGACGGTCTTGGAAATGATTTCACTCCATGAACAATGTGTTTCTGGTAATTGACTTAAGAATTCTCCAGTTTTAGGATTAAACTGAGAGACACCATGCCATTTACCAGTTTCATCCTTCTCAGCAAATGAGTATCCCTTCCCTTTTTCAGTGATTACATGGACAACTATCGGTCCAGAATGATTACGTGCGATTTTTAATGTTTTAATTAAATTCTTAAAATCATGACCATCTACAGGTCCAATATAATCTAAATTAAGTTCACTAAAAAAAGAACTATCTACGATATTCTTCTTAACTTTATTTTTAACGTTACGCATTACATTTAGAATCGATTCACCACTTTTACTACTAGATAAAATACCCGTTAAATCATGTTTTAAATCATTATAAGGCTTTGAAGTTCTAAGTCGTGTAAACGTATCATTTAAGGCACCTACATTCTTAGAGATAGACATATTATTATCATTGAAGATAATAACCATATTTCTTTGTTCAAAACCAATTTCATTTAATGCTTCAACAGATAAGCCACCAGCCATCGCTGCATCCCCTACAACAGGAATGATTTGATGACATTCATGATTTAAATCACGGGCTACTGCCATTCCTAAAGCTGCTGATAAAGCTGTGCTTGAATGCCCTGCTTCCCATGGGTCATGAGCGCTTTCCTTGCGTTTTTGAAAGCCACTTAAACCATTAAATTGACGAAGAGTTGAAAATTGACTGGCTCTTCCTGTTAGTATTTTATGAACATAAGACTGATGACCTACATCAAAAAAAACCTTGTCATTTGGTGAATCAAACACATAGTGAATAGCCATTGTAAGTTCAACTACACCAAGGTTACTGGATAAATGACCACCCGTTCTAGCGATATTGGTAATTAAAAACTGTCTTATTTCAGCAGCTAATTCATTTAATTGTTGATAAGATAGCCCTTGAATGTCCTTGGGTGTTTTAATATCAGATATTTTCATAAAGGACTCCTTTCACTTCTTACGATTAATGATTCCTTCAAGTAGTGTTAAAATAGCTTGATGATCACAATTAAGTGTATTTAAGATAGTTTTACATTCCTCAAATAAGGTATCAACCATGTTTTGTGCTTCATTAATGTTCAGTAAGGAAACATAAGTTGTTTTTTGGTTACGAACATCACTTGTTGTTTTACCAAGCACGTCACTACTAGCAACACAATCAAGGATATCATCTTGTACTTGAAAAGCTAAACCAAGTGTTTGTGCAAATTTAATCCAAGCATCAAGATCATGGGTCTGTTCAGCTAATAAACACGCTAAAATACAAGGTAAAGTAAGTAACTTCCCTGTCTTATAATAATGTATTTTCCTTAAGTCATCAAGGTCTAAAGAAGTATTATCTTCACCCTCTAAATCAAGGTTTTGTCCATAGACCATTCCCATGGCACCACTATATTCACTGATATAACGAACGATTCCGTTATTAATTATCGGATTAATACTGGCATTACTAGCAAGATAAAAGGCATGAGTTAACAAAGCATCACCTGCGAGTATCGCTGTTGCTTCATCAAATTGCTTATGACAAGTCTTAACACCACGGCGCATTTCATCATCATCCATGGCAGGTAAATCATCGTGTATTAGCGAATAAGTATGAATCATCTCAATAGCTGCAGCGGCTTTAAAACCAACTTCTTTACTTAAACCATAGCCCTCTAAACATGCAAATAAAAGAGCAGGTCTTACTCTTTTTCCTTTAGCGAGTAAAGAATAACGCATAGCATCCTTGACCCTTGATGTTGGTAAGCAATCTAGATAAGAAGCTAGAGCTACTTCAAATTGTTCCATGTTTACTCAGTACCCTTTTGATAAGAATCCATAAGAGTTGATACTTTACTTTCAAATTGTTTTAATTGAGAATCACATTGATTAATTAGTTGTAAACCTTCTTCAAAGAATTGAATTGCTTGTTCTAATTCAATTTCATTTCTTTCAAGTAAAGCTACAATTTCTTCAAGTCTTTTCATTGATTCTCTAAAAGGTTTTTCTTGACTCATTTGATTGACTCCTTTTTCTCTATAATAGACGTTAATAATCCATCACCCACTCTAATTGTAACTTCATCATGAATAGCTACATCTTCAATGGAGCGAAGTAAATGCTGATCTTTATAAACTAAAGAATAACCACGTTGTACTATTTTAAGTGGACTAAACGCATCAAGTAGTGCAACTTCCTTTATAAAGTTATTCTGATTCATTTTAGTAAATGTATGAATTGTATTATTCAATAAAGTAGCATGCTTCATTAAATCCTGTTGATTTAATTTCTGTACCCCTTTAGCGTTATTTGTCATCTTACTTAATAATTCATTTAAGTTTATCCGCTCTTGTACTACATTAGATTGTACACTAGATAAACGATGAATATTCATACTTAATCGCATCATATCATTTTGTACGTATGTCAGAGGATCCATAAAATATCGATGACTTTGAATTGATTCAAAGGCTTGTGTATTTGTTTTAAGGTTTACTCCAATCGATTGCACCATTCTTTTCTTTAATAAAACAAGTGATTGATTTACATCATAAAGATTAGGCGTTACTAGTTCAGCAGCAGCCGTTGGTGTCGCTGCTCGATAATCAGCAACATAATCAATCAGTGTTGTATCTGTTTCATGTCCTACCCCACTAACGATCACTGTGGAAGCGTTATAGACACATTTAGCCAAGGCTTCAGAATTAAAACACCACAAATCTTCAATGGAACCGCCACCACGAACAAGTAAGAGTACATCATGATTCATTGTATCAGCTTTTAATAAAGTTTGAATCAAATCATCAACAGCACCACTTCCTTGAACAAGGCATGGATAAAAGCTAACTTTTGCTAAGGGCCAACGTCTTTGTAAAGTCGTGAAGACATCTTGAGTCGCTGCGCCTGTTTTAGCTGAAAGTACACCAATGCTTTGTGGATAATTAATGAGTGTTTTCTTATGTTCACTATTAAAATATCCCTCTTTCAACATCCTTTGTTTAATTTCTTCTAATTGCAGATACAAATCACCGATACCATCAATTTGTAACTTAGTTACATAGAGCTGAGTATTACCCGTTGCTTCATACATCGAAACATTCGCAGTAGCAAGAACTGTTAAACCATCTTTTAGTTGTAGAGAACAATTCTTCGCATATGTAGCAAACATCACACAACTAATGCGAGCATTAGCATCTTTTAGAGTAAAGTATAAATGACCTGAACGATGATTCGTGAAATTGGAGATTTCTCCCTTAATTAAAATTGATTGGATTTTTTGATCATTATCTAAGCTATTTTTAATGTATCGAACCAGCGTTGATATGCTCCAAATCATTTGGCTCATAGACGATCTAATACACCATTAATAAGCTTATAAGTCTCTTCATCACAAAACTTCTTAGATAAAGTTATCGCTTCATCGATAACAATTGGTTTTTGAGCTGTTTCAAAATCTAATTCGCAACAAGCCATAAATAAAATCGCTTTTTCAACGCAACCAAGACGATCAAATTGCCATTCATCACTAATTACTTCATTAATCTTTTGTATATAAAATTCTTTATGTTCTATCGCATCAATAGTTACTGTATATAGAAACGGATCGATTTCATTCGTATCACTGTTATCGAATACAATTTGCTTAATATCTTTGTCCAATAAAAAATATTGGTAAAGACATGTCATGGCTAATTCGCGAAGTTTATGTCTGTTCATAACACTCCTCCATTCATCTTATCTATTCTACCATAAATCGACTATAAAAAAAACACCCGTTTGGGCGTTTAAAACAAAAAATAATTAGAAAATAAAGCCAGTCACTTTAATATCAATCACATCTGGAGCATATTCACTCATATGTTGGATTGATTCAAAAATACGATTTTGTAATTTTGAACATACTTCGTTCACATTCGCATTATATTGAACCTTAATATCCAAAGATATCACTAATTGGTCATCACTGATTTTACAGTTTAAAGGATATTTAAACGCCGTCATATCAGCAAGGGCAACTTTTTCCTCTTCAGAAACGGCAATTTCCGCAATTGTTTGAAAAACAGCCTTACTAATTGCAATAACTCCTAAATCATTTTTTTGTTTAACTGCTATATACTCTTGTGCCATGTCATCACCTTCTATGTTTATTATACTTTAAACAAGAAGGGTTTTCAACCAAAATGTACTTCAATACTTAGATCTTTAGAAATCATCGGATAAACAATCATCATAATTTCACTTGCTAAGTCACTACTTTCACTTTTGCCATAAATTGTTACTCGAACAATTTTATCACCAATCTCTACTAAGTTTTCATAACCTTTGTCAGTAAGTAATTTTGATATTTCTTCTTGGTTTTTCTTAACCGCTTCAATTTGACTGATTTTTTCCAACGCTTCTGACTTTTCTGCCTCACTCACTTCCCCGGAACCAAGAACTTCTTTTTGCTTTTGAATTTCTTCTTGTAGTTTATTCGCTACTTGCTCATTCATTACACTTTGATCGTCTACTTTAATTGTCTCATGATCTTTTGGTTCAATTACAGCTACGGTATCATCTTCTAATGTTACATAATAGATGGATAGCATTAATATTAATGAGAACATAGAAATAAAAGCGACCGCTTGTCGATTCATAAAAACCCTCCTTTGCTACTTTACATTATGCACAGTAAGGAGGGTTTATGTTTATTTATTGAAAATCTTCATGATTCGCTCACACCAATCATCTTCATATGCTTGAGAATAAACCTTAAAGTCAACATAGTTAATAACTCGACTTTCTAGTTCTTGAATAAAGAGCACAAAGGCCTTATTGACGGCAATCATCATGCCATCATCAATAATATCAATAGTATTAATCTTCGTTAAGGAACGAGCTAACAGGGCACTACATTCTTCTTGTATTGCTATACTCTCATCCATACTTAGCTTCACAAAACTAGTTTTTAACCAATAATCATCAACTAAGTAATTCTTAATAACTTTAAGGAATAAAGAGAAATCATCCTTATTATTCCCTGGTTCGATAAAGAATAACATCTTGAAGAAGACATACCAGTCATAATCATCATTAATGATCGATACGAGATGATCTCCTAAGATTTGAATAAATATATCATCATTCTTGAAATTACCTTCTAAGATAATCGCATTCTCAAAATCCATTTGCGTATTATTTAACTTCTTAAATGTTTTAAATAAAGAAGAAATACGATCATTCTCTCCTTGAGAAAAACGAAGGTCTTTTATGAATATATAATGTCCTAATAAAGCACTCGTACTCTTTAAATTAATTGTAAATCCAATTGATTCATTCATTTTCATAGCAAATAAATCATTAATTGCCTTTGTTATGATTTTCTCAAAACTACTTTCATTGATGGATATATCATTAACATTGGATATCTGCATTTGATTATAAACAATACATAATTGTCGGTCGATAATGGTTAGATTCGCCTTGATTGAAGATAGAATATCACGCATAAATTCATCATAAACGAAATAATTGGTATTCTTATAGACTAATTTGTGTTCAATATCACCCCAGAAAGCGTGAACTAAGGCTTTTATTTGTAATTCGAAATTAATTTTTTGATTATCCTTAATCACAAAACCATCAAGACGATAAATAGAAAATCCATTCTTTTGTACTTGAGGTTGTCTAGAGGCTACATCTAAGTACATTGAAGTGTTTTCTTCATTAAAATAATAACCTGAATCAGGATCAAGCTGATTGAAATGATCACGTAATTTCTTTAATACTTTATATTCTTCTTCAATAAAACGACATTCTATACTTACACCAATTAAATCAGATAAATTAGCTAGTATTTCTTCTGATGTTTTATATTTTAGATAAAAACGATTACGTATGATTTTTTCACGTAGACTTTCACAGCTTTTAACTCTTGAAAAGACGTCAACAATCATATCCGTGTCATTACTGAATAAAGTAGCCAAATTTTGTTTAAGCGTTGCTTCTATATCACGATAGAGCTCCTCATTATTTTGGAGTGAATTTAATGTCGCATCAATAATATCAAATACCGATAATTTCATACCTATCTCCTCCTATTGATAATGAGCAGCATCTTGCTCATCTTGTTTTAATTGTTTAATCAGAGCCTTCGAAGAATCGAATCGTTTCTCATCACGTAGTTTACATAGAAAGGATACACGTAGTATTTGTCCATATAAATCTTCATTCATATTTAAACAATGAACTTCTAAACGTAAGGCCTCTTGATGATTCAAGGTTGGATTATGACCAATATTAATAATAGCTTTATATTGAGTATCACCAACATCACATAGCCCTACATACACACCAGGCTTTGGAAGCACATAAAGTTCATCCACAGCTAGATTAGCTGTAGGAAAGCCTAAAGTGCGCCCTATCTTATTCCCATGAACTACTTCCCCACGGATTGAATATGGATGACCCAGTAGCTCATTCGCTAGATCAACTTGACCACTAAGAATAGCTTCTTCAATACGCGTAGAACTAATCTTAATATCTAAATAATCAACTTCTTCAACTTCCTCAACATTAAAATCAGTTTGTTGTTTTAATGATTCAACATTACCTTTACCAAAGTGACCATAATGAAAATCAAAACCACACACTAAAGTATCAACATTCATCGCCTTTAGAATATAATTCTCAAATTCATGGGGAGATAAAGATGATAATTCTTTTGTGAATTCTAATAAGATAAATTTATCGATTCCATAAGTTTCAACATAATCAATTCGTTCTTGATTAGGCGTAATATGTGGAATTTTATCAATCCCCTTAATAACGCACCACGGATCAGGTTCAAAACTTATCATAGCACTGTATGTATTTCGTTCTTTAGCTTTTTCAATCGTCTTTTCAATCAACTTCTGATGACCACGATGAATACCATCAAAATAACCGATACAAGCACAAATTGGTCGATCAAAGGCTTTAATATCACCCAGTTTCATTTTTACTACTTCCATGTTAATTCCCTACCATAATCCTCGCACTGAGCGAAAACTATTTCCTTTTTCTCTTTCATAAATAGCAAAGGCTTCGTTGTTATATGTAAATAACACACGATCGTCACTTGTTTCAATTTGTACTCTTTTTCCACTTAATACATCTTTTGGATCACTCAATTCAATTTGTTGGAAATGAGCTAAAGCCTCTAAGAGTGGAAATATTTTATAATTACCCGCTTCGACATCACTTAAGCTAACACAGTCTTTTAACTCAAAGCGACCTACTTTACTTCTAATTAAAGAAGATAAACAACCAACATTATCACTCAAAAGTGCCATATCTCTACACAGTGAGCGAATATAAGTTCCACTTGAACAGTGAACCTTAAATTGATATTTAGCTTCATCAAGGACTTCAATATCATAGATATTAATATCACGTAAAGGCCGTTCAACCTCTTCATTAGCTCGAGCATATTCGTATAATTTACGTCCATTTACTTTAATGGAGGAAACCATCGGTGGTAATTGTTTTTGTTGACCGATAAACTTTTGTGTTAATGCTTTAAAATCAGGGATAGGTACAAATGCTTTTTCTTCAATAATCTTTCCCCAAATGTCTTCTGTATCAGTAGCTTGACCAAAACGACATTCAGCGATATATTCTTTATCTGTATCTTCAAGAAAAGGCAAAGCCTTGCATGCATTGTTAACTAATAAGACTAAAACACCTGTAGCATCTGGATCTAAAGTCCCAGTATGACCGATTTTTTTAGTCTTGAGTATTTTTCTTAATTTAAATACAACATCATGAGACGTCATATTAGCTTCTTTATTAATTAGTAATATTCCATTCATTCGTAACACCTCTTGTTCATTATATCATAATACTAAATAGATTGCGTTTAATAAAACGTTCAATTCGAGGAAATGATAAGGATAAGAGTCAAACCAATTTCTGGCAATTAAGGCAAATATGAAAAATAATAAAAGTCAAGAGTTCTAAATTATTTTATTTTAGGTATAATAAGATTACCAAGAGGTACACATTTTTCCTACAAGATGAGATAAGGGAATTCGGATGTTATGAAATGGTGTGAATGCCTGCTTTTAGTAGGAATCCTAAGATTTCATACAGAATACCCACCTGTATACACAGGGAAAGATCTCACCTTTTGGTAGGTGGGCAGTGATGTCCACCTTTTAATTTGCCATAAATATAGCCTTATGATAAGATATAAACAAGGAAGTGAACTTTATGGAAAATTATGATGATATCATATATCGAATGAATCAATTAGAGAATCATGTGAATCTAAGTAAGCAAATGGCTTTATTAGAGGATTATATTAATCAGCTTGAGCGTAGTCATCATCATTATAAACTACTATTAACTTTACTCTTATCTCTTATGATCATAGGATGTATCTTAATTCTCTATGTTGATTGTATCTTTAACTTAGATTATTTATTAAATACTATCCTTGTTATAATTCCCGCTTCTTCTTTGGTTGTTGGGCTTATTCATAGAATTAATCTATTAAGTATTCAATTAAATCAGAATCGTTATGAGTACTCTTGTATAGAATCAAAACGGAATATTGTAGAATAAAGGTAATGACCACATGATCATTACCTTTTTTTAGATATCAAAACTTTCAGTTTTAAAGTTACTATAGTATTTTCCGGAAGTTGCCGTGAATTTCAAGATACAATAATCAGGATCACTTACTCCAAGAGGATAATACATACTATCTCCTCTTCTCCATAACATTTCTTTAATTTGAGCGTCTTGTAGGACTTCCATTGTTCCTTTCAACATAACGCCACGAAAGAAACGATGATCACAAAAATAAATACAAGATTTTGGTTCAGCTATATATTGATTAATCTTTGCTGATGAAGTATTGGTTGAGAAATAAAATGTTTTAATTCCCTCACGTTTATTAGGCCGCAGCATAGCTCTAATTGTAGGAAATCCCTCTTCATCAATAGAAGAAATGTAGGCTATCTTTTGTTTATCCGCTATTAATCCAACGGTTTTTTCCGCATCTCTCATATTTATTCCACGATTACTAAATGTAATTCCTTTAATTGTGCCTCATCAACACGAGTTGGTGCTTCACTTACAGGACACTTAGCATTAGCGTTTTTAGGGAAAGCAATGACATCACGAATAGAATCAGAACCAGTTAAAATCATAGCAACACGGTCTAATCCGAGAGCTAATCCTCCATGAGGAGGTGTTCCATATTTGAATGCATCTACAAACCAACCAAAGTTTAATTGAATTTGTTCATCATTAAAGCCTAACACTTCAAACATTTTCTCTTGAAGAGCTGAATCATGAATACGTAAAGAACCTCCACCTAATTCATAACCATTCAATACAACGTCATAGGCAGCAGCTTTAACTGCACCTGGGTTTGTATCTAGTAAAGGAATGTCTTCCTCCTTAGGAAGCGTGAAAGGATGGTGAGAAGCATAATAACGGCCATCTTCTTCAGAATATTCAAGTAATGGAAAATCAACAATCCAAAGGAAAGAGAAAACTTCAGGATTTAATAAATTCTTAGCTTTAGCGAAATAGCCACGTAAAGCACCTAATGCTTCACAAACAATGCGCCATTTGTCACTAACAATAAAGATAACATCGTTTTCATTGGCTTTGAATTCATTAATTAAAGCAATTTTTTCTTCATCAGAGAAGAACTTAGCTGCACTTCCCTCTAATGTATTATTAATCACTTTAAGAACAACCAAACCTTTTGCTTTATATTTCTTAGCGAAATCAGTGACATAATCAATATCTTTACGTGTCATTGAAGCTTGATCGTTAACACATATTCCTTTAATACTACCATTTGCAGCTAAACAATCCTCAAATACTTTAAATGTAGTCTTTGTAAATAATTCATTTAAGTCATGGAGTTCATAACCAAAACGATTATCTGGTTTATCAGAACCATATTGATTCATAGCATCATGCCAAGTCATTGTTAGAAAAGGCGTTGTAATTTCAATACCCTTAACTTCACGCATGACTCTTCTTAACATTTCTTCAGTTAAAGAGCGAATTTCTTCTTCATTCATAAAACTTGTTTCGATATCAAATTGCGTAAAATCTAATTGACGGTCCGCTCTTAAATCTTCATCACGGAAACAACGAGCTACTTGGTAATAACGTTCAAAACCAGAAACCATTAATAATTGTTTGAATAATTGTGGTGATTGAGGTAAAGCATAGAATTCACCTGGATGAACACGAGATGGAACTAGATAGTCACGAGCTCCCTCCGGTGTAGATTTAGCTAAAATCGGTGTTTCAATTTCAATGAACCCTTGGTCATCTAAGTAACGACGCATAACACGTGTAATTTGAGCACGTTCGATAAGTTTCTTTTGCATAACAGGACGACGTAAATCTAAATAACGATACTTTAATCGTGTATCTTCTAAAGCATCTGTTTCATCAGCAATGATTAAAGGTGTTGTTTCTGCAGAGTTAATAATTTTCACAGAGGTTACTTTTACTTCAATCTCACCTGTAGCTAGTTTAGGGTTTACATCCTTACGTTCATTAACAATACCAGTGGCTTCTAAAATATATTCATTACGAACCGCTGTGATTTCTTTACCAACGACTTCATCAAATACACATTGAGTAATTCCACTACGATCACGTAAATCAATAAAGACAAGTGCACCAAAGTTACGACGTTTTGCCACCCAACCAATTAAGGTTACTTCTTTATTAACATCAAGTTTACTACATTCTCCACAACTGTGTGTTCTATTCATTATATATTTCCTCCTATTCGTGATGATGACATGTGCAATCTTCTCCACATGTACATTCATGATGATCATTTTCTTCAAATAATTGATCCATTGTTTCAACTAATTTATCTAAAGTAATGGTAACTTGTTGTTGATTATCGATTTTCTTAATCGTTACCGAATTGGCTGCGATTTCATCTTCTCCAACTAAGATTGCCACTTTAGCTTTTTTTCTTTCGACTGACTTAAACTGTGCTTTGAATGAACGATTCAAATAATCCGTATCACATTTATAACCATTAGCACGTAATGACATCGTAATTTGTAAAGCTTCTAAAGCTACATTTTCTCCTAAACATAATACATAAGCATCAAGTTCATTTTCATCTTGCATGTTGATGTTTTCAGCTTCAAGAGCGAGTAGAATTCTTTCCATTCCAAGTGCCCAACCAATTCCAGACATATCAGGTCCACCAAAATATTCAATAAGACCATCATATCTACCGCCTGCTAATACTGTGCTTTGACTACCCATATCTTTGTTTACTGACACGACTTCAAAGACAGTATGGGTGTAATAATCAAGACCACGAACAAGTCGATCATCGATTTCATAAGGAATGTCTAGAGCATCTAAGCCATCACATACTCTTTCAAAATAACTTTTAGATTCAGGTGTTAAGTAATCGTGTAATTTTGGTACAGTTATCATTACTTCTTTATCCGCATCAACTTTACAATCAAGAATACGTAAAGGATTTTGAACATAGCGACGTTGACAGTCATCACACATTGATGTGATTTCTGATTTAAAGTGCTCCTTTAATGCATTACGGTAAGCACTACGTGATTCATCATCACCTAAAGTATTTAATAAAACCTTTAAATCACTTAATCCTAATGCACTCAATATTGACCAACCTAAACTAATCACTTCCACATCTAGAAGTGGGGTTTTAGCTCCCATAACTTCTACACCGAATTGATTAAAGATTCTCTGTCTTCCTTTTTGTGGACGCTCATATCTAAATTGAGGACCCATGTAATACATCTTCACAGGTAAATCAGCATTGCCATACATTTTGTTTTCCACAAAACTACGGGCAACTCCTGCTGTTCCTTCTGGTCTAAGCGTTAAGGAACGATCACCATTATCAATGAATGTATACATTTCTTTATTGACCATATCACTTGAATCATTGCCTCTTTTGAAGACTTCAGTATGCTCAAAAATAGGTGTACGAATTTCGTGATAATCATAAACATAACAAAACTGTCTCAATAAATCCTCTAGTTTGTGCCATTTCGATGATTGTTCAGGTAAGACATCCTGAGTTCCTCTAGGCATTTGATAATTAGCCATACATTTCTCCTTTGCTTTTGTATAAAAAAAAGCGTCCATCTAAGGACGCTCTATAGCGCGGTACCACCTTAGTTTGATCCATTGACCACAACTTCATTGTTTATAACGCCAAATACGCGACTGTTCTTTTCTTAACAGCTCCTCCAAAGTGTCCAATACTAGTTCTTAATGAAAATTTTCACCAATCATTTTCTCTCTAGAATTAAGTTCTAACTTGCTCTTTTTCTTAGGATTTATCTATAGTTTATCATGTTTTCAGTCTTTGTCAAGTCCAATAAGAATAGTGTTCCTTAATAGTAGATAGATATCGTTATCTTTGTTTTAATGTTGCATATTTATTATGGTTAAACTAGACTAAATTCTTCATTTTAGGATTAATTAAATCATGATCAATGTCACAATCATATTGTAGAATACCTTCAACATATGTTTTCATAACATGCCAATCTTTATCCAAAATAACAAAATCTGCATCCTTACCAATCTTAATGCTCCCTTTTTTATCATCTAAAGAAAAATATTTTGCAGGTTGAAGTGAACTCATTTTTATAACACTTTCAATTGATATATGATGTTTAAATATGAGATTTTTCATATCAAACAATACATTCTTACCACTTCCACTAATTGTGCCATCATCGATAAGTATATTCCCTTCTTCATTAACAATTCTTTCTTTTCCTCGAGCGTTGTATCTTCCTTTAGGCATACCTGCTAACTCAGATGAATCAGAAACTAAAATGAAATGTTCTAAATCTTTAACTTTAAAATATAAGTCAATAATTTCAGGAGCAAGATGAACATGGTCACAGATGATTTCAAGATAGACATCAGGATCCAACAAACAAGCAACCATTGAACCACCGTTTCTTTGATGAATCGGACGCATTGCATTACCAAAATGAGAAATAGAAGTCGCTCCCATCTTGAGTCCTCTTTTCATCTCTTCATAATCAGCATCTGTATGACCCGCAGCAATTTTAATATCTTCACTTTTAAGGTACTGCATAACCTCCTCAATACCCTTCAAGTCCGTGGATAAAGAGATATATTTTAAATGTCCTTTAGCTGCCACAACCATTTCTTTAGCGTATTCAATACTTGGTTCAGGCCAGTTAAAGCCTTTACTTGCTCCCATATATTTAGGATGTCGAAAGGGACCTTCTGCTTGAATACCAAGAATTCTTGCACCTTTTACGACATGTGAATTAATAACATCAGCGACCCTTCCCATTGTATCAAATTCCTGAGTTGTAGCCAATACACCAGTTACACCTGTTGAAGCAATTGCCTTTGTGTAACCATAGACTTCATTAATATCGTTACAAGTCGCAGAGTATCCCATACAACCGTGAGAGTGGATATCAATGATACCCGGAATTATAACACCTTCACGATATATATAATCAGGAGAAATAGAATCACATTGAGGCAAAATATCGATGATTCTACCTTCTTCGATCACTAAATAACCATTTTCTATTAGCTTATTCTCGGTATATATTTTACCGACCTCAAATATTTCTTTCATTTTATCACCTCTTTAAATAAGACTCTATAATTGAGAAAAAAGACTTATAACAGTCTTTTCTCTTCTTATTAATAACTAGCAATACTTCCATCAGTGCGTGATTCACAAGCACCTACATAAACACCGTTTTCCATACGTAATATCATCTCGCCACGTCCAAATGAAAATTTGTTTTCACTAACAACAATCTGATGTCCTCGATGTATAAGCTCATCAATTAGTTCAGTAGGATAATCAGGCTCAACATCAAATTGAAGACCTTCTTTCCATTGCCATCTAGGTGCATCAAGACACATTTGTGGGTTTAGATGAAAATCAATTAAATTCATCACAACCTGAACATGACCTTGAGGTTGCATATAACCTCCCATAACGCCAAATGGACCTACAGCTTTTCCATTCTTAGTTAAAAAACCAGGTATTATTGTATGATAACTTCGTTTTCTTGGTTGTAGAGAATTAATGCTTGTTGGATTCATTGAAAAATCATATCCACGATTTTGTAAAGCAATGCCATAATCTTCAACAACGATACCACTGCCAAAATCCATATAATTACTTTGAATAAAGGAAACCATATTCCCTTCATTATCAGCAGTACAAAGATAAACGGTTCCACTCTTAGGCGGATCAATAGGTTCGGGACGATAAGCTTCATCTTTGATTTCATTAGCTCGTTGTCTACCATATTCTTCGCTTAGATAGTAGCGATAATCAGTTCTCATTTCTTTAGGATCCGTAACAATTGCATACGCATCAGAAAATGCTTTCTTCATAGCTTCAAATTGCTTATGAACGGTATCAATACCTTCTCGATGATCAAATTCAAAATTCCTTAAGATGTTGAGCGTCATTAATGCCACAATTCCCTGACCGTTAGGAGGAATTTCCCATACATCGAATCCTTTGTAATTGACATGAATTGGTTCTACCCACTCTACTTCATATTCCTCTAAATCATTTTTACGAATAAAACCTCCATCACGTCTACTCTGCGCATCGATTTTATCAGCAATCTCTCCTTTATAGAAAGCATCACTATGACTTTGAGCAATCAAACGTAGAGTTTTAGCGTGGTTCTTGAATTTAACTATCTCACCAAATTGATAAGGTTCACCATTCTTAGTGAAAGTTTTAAACCACTCATTAAATATTGCTTTATCTTTAAATTCATTAGAGTTCTTACGAACATATTTATCCCATAAGATTGAAACTACGGCTGAGACAGGATATCCATCTTCAGCATAACGAATTGCAGGCTCTAAGACTTCCTCAAGAGTCAATTTCCCAAATCTTTTTGAAAGTGCTGCCCATGCTTTTGGCTGTCCTGGAACTGTTACTGGAATCCAACCATGCATTGGGATTTTTTCATAGCCAGCCTGTTTAACTTTTTCGATAGAAATTTCCTTTGCACTGTAACCAGAAGCATTCAGACCATACATCTGATTCTTCATCCACACAATAGCAAACGCATCTCCACCTAAGCCATTACTGACTGGTTCAACGACTGTTAATACTGCAGCAGTTGCAATAGCTGCATCGACAGCATTCCCACCTTTTTTTAAGATTTCTAATCCTGCGGAAGATGCCAACGCACTACTACTACAAACCATACCGTGTTGTGCAGTAACACTGTATCGGCTTAACTGATATGGTTGATCAATTGCGTTAAACTTCATAATACATCTCCTCATCTCTTATTAAAATTTTGTTAATGCCTCATTTACGTTAACATAGGCTCCACCAGGAACTCCTTGTGCATATAATTTAATGTTTTTTTGTGAAATTGATTTCCATATTTCTATTTCTTCTGGTGTAGCAAACATCTGACTAGCAAGCTGTAGTTTATTTTCACCTGAGCGTTGATTACCGATATTTACTTCATTAATTTCAATACCTTTCTCAATCAAGGCAGCTAATTCTACAGGACCTTTAACCAGAATCATTGCTTTTTTGTTTTTAAGAGTGTCATTAAGAATTTTTTCGACAGCTACATCAATAGTTAAGAAATAGGGAGTAACTCCTGGAGGAGTAGCCATTTTCATTAACTGACATTGCATTTTATCACTAGCCGTTGGATCATCAATCGCTAAAATCGTGTTAATTCCTCTTGAACGAGTCCAACCGATGGCTACTTGTCCATGAATAAGACGATCATCGACTCTAATTAATTCAATACCCATATGTATATCCTCCGTTATTTATCTAATGCTTTACAGAATTCCAAAGAATCCTAATATTAAACCTACAATTACAATACAACCCATTACCCATGTTGTGCTCTTGCCTTTTCTCAATAAACCAAAAACGATAAGTGTACAAACTAAAGGTAATAATTTAGGTAATATTGCATCAAGTGTCGTTTGCAATGTAATGGCAGCATCTCCTACTGAATAAGTTAATTTAGTAGTTACATTCAACCAAGTAGCAGATAATCCACCAACTACGAATAAACCAAGAATTGTAGCTGCTTCCATCCACACCTTAATTTGCATACCTTCCATTTTATCCATGAATTGATCGGCGAAAGTATACCCTTTTCTTACTCCAAGATATTGCATTCCAAAGTGAATTACATTTAATACAATCACAAAGATAAGGGGAGCAATACCATTACCACTAAGGGCTAAGGATGCACAGATACCCGCTGTAATTGGACGAAGAGTACTCCAAAGCAATGAATCTCCAATACCCGCTAAAGGTCCCATTAAGGCTCCTTTTACAGCTTGAATATTCTCTTCTGTGATTTCTTCACCATTGGCCATTTTTTCTTCCATAGAAGCAACGATTCCAAAGATTGGACCACATGTCCATGGATGAGAATTAAAATAACCAATATGACGTTTATAACCAGCAATACGATCTTCTTTATTTGAATATAATTTATTAATAATAGGAATCATCGCCCATTCAAAACCTAGTGCTTGTTGACGTTCAAAGTTAAAAGCAGATTGAATAGCATTTGAGCGAACAAATAATTTATTTAAATCCTTTTTTGTTAAAGTAACTTTTTCGGCCATATTATAAATCTCCTTCCGCATTGCTAAATTTATTGAAAACATAAATTCCACAATATGCGATACCAATAAATGCGATACCCATTACACCGAATGTAGGGATATAAGCAGCTAATGCAAATCCAATAAAGAAGTATCCCATATATTCTTTTGTACTTAAATTATTAAGTAGTAAGCCAAAACCTAATGCAGGAAGTAATGCACCTACTGCTGAAATACCTTGCATAATATTGGCAGGTATACTATTCATTAGATTCGTAACATATTCAGCTCCGAAGTATAATCCTAAGAAAGTTGGGATGAAATAAGCTAAGAAATGTAAACAGTTACCAAGATGTACCATCATGGATATACCTTTCCAATTTCCTTCTTCAGCATATTTATCAGCACCATGTACAAAGAATGCACAAGCTGCTTTAGCGAATGTTTCAAATGTAGTAGCAACAACTGCAACTGGCAGTGCAACTACCATTGCCCCTTCAAGTCCAGTACCACTTAGAATGGCACCTGTTGTACCTAACGCACTGGCAATCGCAACGTTTGAAGGAACAGATCCTCCAATTGCTTGAGCTCCCATAAAAACAAGTTCCAAAGAAGCCCCAACAAATAACCCTGTGTTAAAATCACCTAGAATTAAACCGATAATTGGACCAAGAACCAAAGGTCTTTCTAATTGGCAGTCGCCCATCAATCGGCGTTGGAGATATGCTAGACCAGTAATTAAGCTAATAATAAATGTTGTAGTAATACTCATATTTTACCTCCGTTTTATAACGTATATCAAAGAGTCATTTCAATCAATGCTGTACCATTCACCTCCTTTTTTTATTTTGTAATGATTCTTTAACTAAATAGATAATATCATCAATATTTCTATTTGTCCATACATATAATATAATTACGCACATTAAATATACGAATATTTGTAAACACTTACATTAATTTAAATATTACTACAATATTTACCAATTATAGGTTATAATATACATAAGGAATTAATGGAGGGGTTTTATGTCAATTCAGAAGAAGACTTCAAAGAAACAAGAGATTGAAAATTATTTATTAACAGAAATCGTTAATGGGCATTTTAAGATTGGGGATAAAATCCCTTCCGAGTTAGAATTATCAAAAAGGTTTAGTTTTGGAAGACAAACAGTTCATACTGCCCTTTCAGATCTTGCTCTAATGGGAATCATTGAAAGAACACCAGGTAAAGGTTCTTTTGTTTCACGTCATCCTGTAAATCGTAATATTCAAAAGAAAAAAAGCTTTACTGAAGACATGCAAAGTATAGGCATGGTTGCTGGTAGTAAATTGTTGGAATTTAAAATTATTAAAGCAAAGGAAGTACCAGAAGTTGCCAAAGAGTTAAAGGTCTCCCCTAGTGAGAACTTGTATTCGTTAGTTCGACTTCGTAGTGGGAATAACACACCTATTGCAGTACAGTATACTTATATTCCTGTGAAATTCATTGAAAACTTTGATTTGAGCGTTTTAGATAAATCACTGGAAAGTTATACTGAATCTCTAGGATATGAAATAACAGGTTTCTTTACTCGACTTAGAGCCATTGAGGGAACTGAAGAACAATTAAGCATTCTACAAACTACGAATCGAGCAATGCTTAATAGTATTTCTATTCGTTTTATTGAGACTTCTGTCCCTTTCCATTACACTTCATCATTTTATCGCTCAGATCTCTATGAATATACATTCTCATCATTCAATTAATATTGATTGAACATAAAAAAAAGGAATCATGTTATGATCATTTCATAAATTGTGATTCCTTTTTATATTAGAATGGAATAAATATACCAATTAAAGCAGCAAGGGCGATATATAATGCTGGATGTTTCTTATACTTAACTAACAAGAAATAGAGTATAGCAAAGCATATTAAGGCTGGAATATTGAAGAATTCAAGCATTTGTTTATCAACATGGAATAAAGTTGATTGTATAACGTTCCATGCTGAGGCGAGAATTAAAGCTGCCACAGCAGGTCGAATACCATAAAATGCTGCGTTTACATACTTATTCCCTTTGAACTTATCTAATACTTTAGCAATTGAAAGAATAACAATTAAAGCAGGTACAACAATACCTAATGTAGCCACGACTCCACCGATTAAGCCAGCGGCATTATAACCGGCAAAGGTTGCCATATTAACGCCTATGGGACCTGGTGTACTCTCAGAAATAGCAATCATATCAATTAACTCAACACGAGTAAACCAATCATACTTGTCAGCTAATTCATATAAGAAAGGCAAGGTAGCTAAACCTCCACCTACTGAAAATAAACCGATTTTGAGGAATTCAAAAAATAGATAAAGGAGTATCATTATTTATCCCCCTTTTTTACTTGTAGTAAAATACCAAGTAAAGCAGATCCAAGTACAACGGGTATTGGTGAAGTTGATGTGAACATTAAAATAGCGAAGACTAAAGCAAAGATAATAAAGGTAGAAATATCGATAATACCTTTTTTAGATAAAGTTATGGTGGCGTTTAATACAAGGACACCTACAGCTATACGGACTCCTGAAAAGGCCATTTGGACAATTGGATAAGCCATTATATTGCTTAAAAACATAGCGATTAGTAAAATAATTACGATTGATGGAAACACCATTCCAAGAGCTGAAAATAAAGCACCCATTTCCTTCTTACACTTATAACCAATAAAAATTGATGTATTGACGGCAATAATTCCAGGTGTACATTGGCTAATAGCATAGAAATCCATAATTTCTTCTTCCGTTGCCCAACCTCTTGTTTGTACGATTTCTTTTTGTAAGATAGGCAGCATTGCATACCCACCACCAAACGTAACAGCACCTATTCGCGTAAAAATAAGAAATAAATCAAGATATTCTTTCATATACTTATATCCTTTCAGTGTCTTAAACAATTTGATTATACTAAATCATAATAG
>F144_Wood_Sandpiper__coassemble_4_pt1 | contig 71366 bp, 78 predicted proteins | sample F144_Wood_Sandpiper__metabat2_low_PE_003 | metagenome-assembled genome bin F144_Wood_Sandpiper
TAAACGGTCAATTAATTTCATATGTCTTACCCCTTTATCTATAAATGTACACTTTATGATACAATAAATATAGTAGGAATTAGTTCTTCTTATTTCATAGAAATTGTGTCTATTGAAATATGGAATAAATTAGGATATAATAACTACATGTTCACAAAAGTGTACAATATGAGACATTTAACGCATCGAATCGATGCTTTTTTTACCATTATTTATGAAATAAAAGAAAAAAAGCATCCTATTGATGCTTAATTATTACTCATACTATGCTTAACTCGATCACTTTCTTCACTTGCTTTCGCATCATTCCAGTGTGACATATCACCAACTAAGTACCCTGTAATTCGGCGAATCTTTTCAAAAGGTACTGGAGCAATTTTATATTCAACACTAACATCTTCACCTTCAAAGTTCAAATGCATTGATTCTATAACGCTACCTGGATTCTTTTCTCTTGCCCACGAAATATATGCACGACAGATTTCATCTGTAAGAGCTTCATTCGCGTTAATTTCTACGCCATTAATTGTTTTTCCAAATTTCATATAAATATACCTCCTTTTTAAATATTCTACTGCTTATTTAAAGAAAGTGTTAATCATATGCTCAATTTATTCATCAATTTCTTCGGCTACTTCTGATTTAGTCTCGATACCTGTAATCGTTGATAATTTCTTTTGAATTTGTCTTGTTCTAACGCCCACTAATTTATCTAGTTCTTTTTGTGCTAAGTCAAGGCGACTTTGAGTGCTTTCTAATACAGTGGCAAACTTATCAAATTCACTCTTGACTGAGCCAAGAACTTCCCAAACTTCACTCGTTCTTTTTTGTATCGCTAAAGTCTTAAATCCCATTTGTAAGGAATTTAAAAGAGCAGCAAGAGTTGTTGGTCCAGCAATATTAATACGATATTCTCTTTGCAGGGTTTCTAATAGACCTCTTCGTACAACTTCAGCATACAATCCTTCAAAAGGTAAAAACATAATAGCAAATTCAGTTGTATTTGGTACATCAATATATTTATCATGAATGTCTTTAGCGTTTACCTTAATCGCCGTTTCAAGCTGTTTCACTGCCGCATTGATAAGAACTGGATCATTTAGATCATAGGCATCCATCAGGCGGAAATAAGGGTCTGAAGGGAATTTAGAGTCAATGGGTAAATAAACACATGTATTTCCATCATAAGGTAATTTCACAGCAAACTCAACAACGTTGCGACTTCCTTTTTTCGTATTCACATTCTTTTCATATTGTTCAGGAGCTAGAATCTCTTCTAAGATAGCACCACACTGAATTTCACCTAATATTCCTTTAGTCTTAACATTGGTTAAAACTCTTTTTAAATCACCAACACCACTCGCTAAACTCTGCATTTCACCTAGTCCACGATAAACTTGTTCAAGTCTTTCTGAGACTAATTGGAATGACTTTGATATTCTGTTTTCAAGTGTTTCTTGTAATTTCTCATCAACAACATTTCGCATTTCATCTAACTTACGATTATTCTCAACCTGTAAATTCGTCATCTTTGTCTCAATGGTTTGACGCATCTGTTCAAGTCGATCATCATTTTGTTTAACTAAGTCTTTGATTCTAGTTTCAAAATTAAGCGTAGATTCACTTAGTTGTTTCCGTTGTAATTCACCCGTAGCCGTATTCAAATCATTCAGCTTATGCATTCTCTCTTCCATCTCTAAAGATATCTTACCAACACTCTCCAATAACGCACGTTGAGAGTCCACTACTTGACGATTTAACTCACTCATTTGTTGAGTTTGAGATTCATTGTTATTCTTTAATCCATCATTTAATAATAAACCTAATGAATTCACTTGATTTGAAGTTGAATTGTTTAGGTCTTGTTTCATTTTACTTAATTCATCCATCATAGCTTTACTTGAATTTCCTTTTAATACTAAAATTAAAAGAAGAATTAATAAAACGACGATGACAATTAATAAACCTTCTTGCATTCCCATAAGATCACATCCTTGTTTTAATTCTACCATAAAGAGACATGAATAAAAAGTAGCTAACCCTAATTAGAGTAGCTACCTTAATGTTTATTATAATTTACTAAATTGCTTAATGCCAATTGTTTTTAAATAGAACCAACAAATGACATTTAAGAGAACAAAAGATAAATTAATTAAGAAACCAAGTAATAAAGATGAAAGCATCGAAGATACATTCATAACGATAAAGAATAAGAGAACTGTGAAAATGAGTCCACCAAATATCGAAACAAATACTGACATACTTTGTTTAACTACATAAATTTCGCGATCCCAATCTAATCGAGGAAAGTTTAGATTAATAATTAAACCAAACTGGGCAATTAACAAGGATGAAGCTAAAACAGCAAACAAAGTTAATAATATTTCTAGTATGGATAATTGTATAGTAATTCCAATAAAGAGAACACCAATACTCATCGGAACCACTAGAATCAACAAATTCAAGTTGATCTTTGCCATGAAGACTTGCATGGTAGAAACAGGAGCACTTTTAGTTATCCATAAATGTTTTCCTTCCAAAGAAATAGAGGCATTGGTTGTACATGAAGTAAAACAGAAACCAGCGACTGCAAGTAGAAGAAAGACAAATAATAAATCACGAATCTCAAGTGGCATACTCTCTAAAAAATAAAGGACTACATCTCTTTGAAACATTAAATAAATGCTTGCTAATGCCATCATGATAGGCCCAATCGTTGTATTGATTACATAAGGGCCACAAGTAAAGTAACGACGAATTTCTTTTATCAATAAGGCTTTCATTACTGATTTTCCTTTTACTGATCGTAATTGATAATTCTTTACTTTATATCCTGTATTCACGATAGAGTTTAAATCTGAAAAACGTTTAGCAAATAAATTAATAAATAAGATAAAAGGAACTAATGAGATAGTTATCCCAATTAAATATAGGAAGAAATTAGCTTCGATACTTCCTTGAATTAATAATCCAATAAAAGGTAAAAACTTAGTAATTGTCCGCTTTAATTCGATTGTATTCAATGCTTGATCTCCGATAAAATACTGAAGAGAAAAACTAGCAGCAAATACTCCAAATATCATGAGTACTGATAAAATAGTATTAACTAGATGACGATATTTAAAGTGCTTTGATATGAAATTAATAATTAGAGAAAAGAATGAAGATAGAATGATAGGAATTAATGGTAAAAATAATCCACCTAATATACCTAGGATATAATATGATAAAGACATTGACTCGCTAATCCCCACGATCACTAATGCTGGGTAGTAAAGAAAAATACAATAGACAAATTCAAGTAACCAAAAGGATACTAGCTTACTGGTAATAATCGTTACTTTACTGATGGGTAGTGACGATAATAAATCATAATCCTTGAATCCAAAGAGATGCCCATTTGCACTATAGAAGGCAAAAATCGTCAACATGATAAAGGCTAAAAGAGCAATTAAATATAATGCCGTATCTTTTTCTCCACTTGGAAATGCTAACATCATCCCTGAAGTATAAGATACAGACATATAAATAAACAACAAAGCAGGTAAGATAATCGCACCATAACCAAAGCCTTTTTTCTTGCTAGACATTCTCATACTTGAATTAGTAAAGAGGTTCTTTAATTGGATTTTGACTAACATTATAAAGTTATTCATGATCACTTAACTCCAAGAAAACATCTTCTAGTGATTGATTTCCCATGACTTCTTCAATACTTCCTTCAACAACTATTTCTCCATTTTTAATAATAGCAACGTGATCACATAGTTTTTCAACGACTTCAAGAACATGGGTTGAAAAGAAAATCGAACCACCTTGATTACATAAATCACGCATTAATTGTTTCAATGTATGAGCTGCTTTTGGATCTAACCCAACAAAAGGTTCATCGAGAATTAATAATTTTGGTTGATGAATCAAAGCTGAAATCACAGCTAGTTTTTGTTTCATTCCATGTGAGTATGTTGAGATAGAATCACCCAGATTTTGAGTTAATTCAAAATCATCTCCATATTGACGAATAAGTGTTTCTCTTAATCGTGCTTCCACATTAAATAAATCACCGATAAAGTTTAAATATTGTATACCAGTAAGAGATTCATATAAATCTGGATTATCAGGTATATAGGCTAATTGGCGTTTACATTCCATAGGCTTCTCTTTAATTGATTGAGAATTAATTAAAATATCTCCTTCTTCAAAATCAAGAATACCAACAATACTTTTAATGGTTGTTGTTTTTCCTGCACCATTATGACCAATAAAGCCAAATATTTCACCATCTTCTACTTTTAAATTTAAGTGATTGACAACAACTTTATCGCCATAACTTTTTTTATAGTTCTTAATTTCCAACATTTTTTTCTACCTCTTTTTTCTTTCTAAAGAATAAATATGAATACACAAATGGAATTAAAGCCATAGCCATAACTAAGATGAACATTAGCTTACTTTGTATTTCTTTTGGAACAAAGATGAGGAGCATCGTAAACAATCCTCCAACAAACCAAACACGGCCTCCTAAACGATGAGTATAATTCCAGTTTTCTTCATCATTCAATGCCCAAGGAGTTTTAATTCCTAAAAAGTAGTTTGCTTTTACTTTAGGAAAGAAATTACCTAATACTACAAATAGTAACCCCATATATATAGGCATAAAACTAACTACATTAATTTCTAGTGATTGCATAATGCATATGGTTTGAATACCAATAAACAGAATCATTAAAATAATATGAACCATTTTATAAGTCTTATCAAATCGGCTATAGTTTTTTCCTAATGGATCAATTTTTGGTAATACTTCTGCTAATAATAACTGTCCGAGTAAAAGAGTCGGAAACATCAAAATTGTCCATTTTGAGCCATACCCATCAGCTACCCAGTTGATATCAAAATGTGTAGGTATTCGATCAGGTAATGAAGATATCAAAGCAAGACAAATCAGATAGTCAAAGAAAGGCACTAAATATAACCATTTATTTAAATATCGTTTTTTCATTAATCATTCCTCCAATTCAATTTCCTTCTCATTTCTTATTATTGAGATTTACTAGCCAATTTAAGCATTCTTCCACAACACTTAAATTAATCTCATAAAATATATATTTACCCACTTTTTCATCTGTAATTAATCCAGCATTTTTTAAAATGGCTAAATGATGGGAGATAGTAGCATTACTCACATTAAAACGATTAACAATGTCTCCTGGACTTAACCTACCAACCTTTAGAAGCTCTAGAATTTCTCGCCGAGTTGGATCAGATAAAGCCTTAAATGTATCTTGAAATATCACTACCTCACCTCCTAGAGTAAGTATATATAATCTTATATTCGTTGTCAATAACATTTAGACATTTATCTAAATGATGACTAAAGTGTCACTTCAATTCTTTGATTTGACCGTAACTCTAAGAATCATACAAACTAAAAATATAGCACAACAATCAATAAGGACATCGATTAAGGAAGCAGTTCTTCCCGGTGTATAGGCTTGTATTAATTCATCAAAGATAGCAATCACAGGTGTTATCAATAGTAAAAGATAGATCGAAAGTCGATAGGGTTTAATGAATCCTTGATATAACACAAAAGTTAAAAGAGTATATTCAAGAATATGACCCGCTTTTCTCACAAGTAAATGTAGAATATGGAAAGATGTATTTGATTGAGAAAAGAGGTTTTGAGTAAGAACTGTTGAAAGATAGTTTGATTGTTTACCAATAATTGATGAATTCCACCAGATGAATAAAATCAATAGGATAGCTAGTATTTGAAATATACGTTTCTTCATAAGTCACCTTCTTTTATATTATTATAGCTTATACATGAATACTAAACAAATTTATTGTATCTTATATAAAGATGTCTTATAATAATATAGTAATTACGTTGCATCTTATTTAAGAGTGACAGTAAAGGAGTTTTATGAAAAATATGAATAAAACAAAGCGTTTAGCTTTATTAAGTTTATTTATTGCGATTGAACTTGTGCTTATGTTAACACCTCTTGGTTATATTCCAATAGGACCACTCAAAGCAACTACCCTGCATATACCTGTAATCTTAATCACCCTCCTCTTATCATGGAAGGAAGGGGCTATCATAGGGGCTGTTTTTGGATTCACTAGTGTTGTGATGAATACAATTACACCTACACCAGTTTCTTTTGTATTCTCTCCCTTCTATTCATTAGGTGAGTTTCAAGGTAATTTTTCTTCATTAATTATTGCGATAATACCAAGAATAGCCATTGCCTTTGTAGCTTATGGTGTTTTTGTATATCTAAAGAAATGGAAAGTAAAGGAATCATTATCCGTCATTTTAGCGAGTATAGCGGGTTCTTTATGTAATACAATTTTAGTAATGAGTGGAATCTTCATTTTCTTTGGGCAGAGTTATGCAGCTGCGAAAGAAATTGCCTTTGATTCACTGTTTGCCTTGATAGCGACAACCATTACCACGAATGGTGTCTTAGAGGCAGTATGTGGTGCATTTATTATTGGTTCAATTTACCAAGCATTAAAAATACGTAAATAAAGGAGCATTATTATGAAAAAAACAATTATTGTCGGTGTTTCTGGAGGAATTGCAGCTTTTAAATCAGTACAATTAGTGTCCGATTTAGTTAAGAAGGGCTATGACGTTGAAGTAATCATGAGTAAAAATGCTTGTGAGTTTATTCAGCCTTTATCCTTTGAAGCATTAACAAATCATAGTGTAATGATTGAAACCTTTGATCAACGATTTGAAAAGTCTACGCAACATATTAGTATCGCAAAAAGAGCTGATTTGTTTATTATCGTCCCGGCAACTGCGAATGTCTTAGCTAAGGTTGTTCATGGTATTGCTGATGATATGCTTACGACTACCTTCTTGGCTTGCACATGCCCAAAACTGATTGCCTTAGGTATGAATACCAACATGCTGAATAACCCCATCACCCAATCAAATATCAAGTTAGCCAAAGAATATGATATACATATTATTGAGAGTCAAGTTGGTTATCTTGCTTGTGGTGATATTGGAGCTGGTAAACTTGCTGACTTAGATGTTCTTATGAATGCAATTGAGGCTTCACTTCAAGACTCTCATGAATTAGCAGGTAAAAAGATTCTGATTAGTGCTGGAGCAACCATAGAACCTATTGATCCAGTACGTTTCATCTCGAATCATTCTTCAGGTAAAATGGGAATTGCCCTTGCAAAACAAGCCAAAGCCATGGGGGGAGATGTAACCCTCATATGTGGTAAGCTTACTGTTGATAAACCACAAGGAATTAAGTGCGTTGATGCCTTTAACGCTTTGAGTATGTATGATGAAGTAACTACACGATTTAATGATTGTGATATTCTAATAATGGCCGCTGCGATTAGCGATTATCGAGTAAAGGATATTGCTGATCATAAAATCAAGAAGAATCAAGAGACGATGATGATTGAATTAATTAAGAACCCTGATATTTTAGCAAAATGTGGTGAACTTAAAACCCATCAAACCTTAATCGGTTTTGCGATGGAAAGTGAAAACTTAATTGAAAATGCTAGAACTAAATGTATAAAAAAGAACTGCGATTTTATCGTTGCCAATAATATTAAAGAGGAAGGTGCTGGTTTTATGGGTGATACGAATATAATTAGTCTTATCAATCAATCACAAGTAAAATCTTATACCCTTCTAAGTAAAGATGAATGTGCTAAAGTTATTCTAACCCATTCACTAGATAAAGGAGCCAATTTATGTTAATGGTCGTTGATATTGGAAATACGAATATTACTCTAGGTATTTATGAGGAACAAGAACTGAAAGTAACCTTTCGAATGACAACAAAAATGCCAAGAACCTCTGATGAATTCGGAAGTACTTTAATCAACTTCTTACACGCCTCTTCAATTAGAGTCGCTGAAATTGATGATGTTATCATTTCATCCGTTGTACCTAAAATCATGCATGCTTTCACAAATAGCATCCGCCGTTATGTCTTAAAAGAGCCCATCATTATTGGTCCTGGTGTAAAAACTGGAATATCTGTGAAAACCGATTCACCAAGAGATGTAGGAGCTGATCGTATTGTTGATTTAGCTGGTTGCTTCTATAACTATGGTGGAAACGCACTTGTGATTGATTTTGGTACTGCCACAACCTATGACTACATTTCAGCCGATGGAACCTTCCAATATGGTGTTACAGCCCCAGGGCTTGAGATATCAGCTCAAGCATTATGGACACAAGCAGCAAAACTCCCTGAGATTGAAATCAAATTGCCTGCAAGTATTTTAGCGAAGAATACCATTACTTCAATGCAAGCAGGTCTAGTCTATGGCTATATTGGACAATGTGAGTATATTATTAATGCCTTTAAGAAAGAATTAGGGCTTAAAGAGATGCGAGTAATTGCGACTGGTGGATTAGGTAAATTAATTTATTCTAATACCGATTTGATTGAGACCTATGATAGTGAACTAACCTTTAAAGGATTACGTGATATCTATTATCGTAACAAAGATAAATAGTCCTAGGATTTCCATTTAAGAATACGAACTAATACAATTACTAATGAAAAAACATACCTTTTTGTATTATCAATAGGGTGCATTAGTATATCCTTTTTTCATAAAAGTTAACATTAGCAAACCTGCTATATATAAGCTTCAATTGGGTATAAGAAAAGCAATTCATTGAATTGCTTTTTTGATATGCATTATTTAATAAATAAAACTGAATATAAGGTAATTATCGATAAAAAGACGAGCAAGACAATACCAATAATGATCCATATCCGTAAGAACTTTTTCGCATTGTTTACATCATCATAGATTGAAGTAATTTTATCATTACTTAAATTCTTTTCTCTTACTTCCTGTACATCAATCCCTTTAACTAATTCATCCAATGTTAAGCCAAAATAATCGCTCAGCAAGACAAGTCTTTGAAAGTCAGGATAAGACTGACATGATTCCCATTTAGATACAGTTTGACGAGATACTTTTAATTCTGCACCTAATTCCTCTTGTGATAATCCTTTTGTTTTTCTTAAATCAATTAACTTTTCATTAAAATTCATAAATAGACCTCCTTTGTTTGTGATCACATCCAAAGTATAGCAAAGACATATTCTCTTCTCTACCAAGAATGGTTGGCAATTTGTCAATCAATGTTAACACTTTTAAAATAGTCTATTTTTGTATTTTTTCTTTTATCCTTAAACACGCTTCAACGTGCATAATCCAATGTCTTGAAAGTGGCATTTTGATAAGTCCTTTTACATCCTTGTTTATCCAATAATCAATTAACCAATTTACTTTTTCATCATCACTAACAACATTTAAATTTTGAATCCTCTTTTTCGCATCCTTGTCAAACTTCACTTTTAAATCAGCGAAATTTACACAGCGAAGCCAACAATCAGTACATTCTTTTACCTCTTTGATATACTGATATAATTCATCAAGATTTAATTGCTTTGAGAATTCTTCAATTTGTTTTTTATTTAACTCATTACCCGTTGTAATAATCGGAGCATTCATCTTTTTTTTGATAATCTTTAGCGACAAAAATCTGTTCATCATTTAAAATGTGGGTATGTACTACAATATCCTCTATTCTAAAAACATGCCATAATGAATACGCTAATGTTTTATTATGATAACCTTTAGCATTTATAAAAGGCATTCTTTGATAGTTCGCTCTTCCATGAAGTTATCTCATTCATTAACAAATTACGTAGTTCAATCAAGGTATTAATTCCCTCTGAATACGATTCTTTTTTAAGTTGTAATTGTGACTTTTTAATTAGTTCAGACCCTTCTTTGTTCATCATTTAATCTCCACAATTTATACTCATCCATCGAGTTTATTAAATATTACTGTTTGTTCCTTTAATGATATTTTACCAACTTCATAGCCATATTCCTTACATTCTTTCTTATAGTTCAAAAAAGAATGATCAATCGGAATTCCTGCAATCTTCGCAATTTCATTAACGGTTAATTTGAATGTTTGGGTTCCATTCTTTTTCGCATAATCCCATAATAGATTATATTTACTCATCTTGGTGCTCCTTTTAATTTTGATTAACATCAATCGCTATAAGATCTGCTTCTTCATAACGATTATGTCCTGGTAATTGTTTCTTATATTTCCAACATTTGATGGCATCTTCTAATGACTTCCCTTGGTTATCAGCAAAGAAATCTCGGATATAAGTATTGTACTCAAATTGTTTATCAATTTTAGTTTTACCTGTTTTCTTATCTTCTAAAATTTGATAATAAGCAGAAATAGCTTCCTTATAGGTTTTCCCAGTATTACTCTTTAGCCAGTTTTGAAAAGCTACATTAAAAGAAAAGCTATGACCAATCTGCTCTTTGAAGAAGGTTCTATGTTTCTGTGAACAAACAAAATCAGACTCAATCTTTGTATCTATAAAAATCTTTTCAAGAACGACTGGTTTTTTCTTAACACTTAAGATTGTTAAATGTTTACCTGTTTCAAGAAAGTAAGCAATTCTATTTGTGATTTCTATTTTACCACCCGTCGTTGATAATTTATTTTTACGACAAAAGTCCTCTAGTTCTTCTTTTAAATAATAATACTCCTTAAATATTCTACTGTCTAGATTTTTAGCTAGTAATGGTCTTTCTTTCATAGGATACCCTTTCATTATATACAATTTATACTTCAATCCAATCTCTACACTATTGTATTCATATAAAGGTTATAAGAATACAGGGGGGATTAACCAAGTAGATATGAGTTGCACACTTTAAGCATGATCATGATTCATACGTCTTGGTTCATTAAACAACCGAAGCTTTGAATAGATATTGATAACCAAAAATAGCACAGGTAAACCAAAGGCTACCAATGCTTTAGGTTCGTAGTTATCTGCGACTCCTGCATTATTCCAGTGGACAGGAATTTGAGAAGGAAGGTCACTGTCTAGTACTATTGACAACAAGATAGGCAATAGACACATCAGTGAAGGTATAATAATTAATTGATTATTTTTTTGTTTCATCATTTGTACCTCCATTAAACTGTGATAACCAGTTCATGACTTCCTCAAAAACGGGAATATTTAATTCATAAAAAATAAAATTCTTATACTTTGTTTCATAGACTAATCCTGATTTCTTGAGTTGTGCTAAATGATAGGATATTGTTGCTCCACTCATATTAAACTGCTGACCAATTTCACCTGCTGATTTCCGCCCTTCTTTTAATTGAACAAGAATCTCTCTTCGCACAGGATCAGAAAGGACTTTAAATGTTTCTTGAAACCCCATACGCATCGCCTCTATTTCGATATTTATCTAAATAGATTGTAGCACTCTCTTTCGTCTATTTCAATAGCTATTTAGATTGTTTTCTAAATACAGCTCCATGAGATATAGAAAAACACTGGGAAACTATTGTTAACCAGTGCTTTAGTATAAGTCATACCATTAATTTTAACCAGACTTCCATCCTCGCTGTTTGTGGCGTATGGCTTTCATAACGCTCAGCAGAGAAAGGTTCTGTTTGTAGCTTGTGGCTAGGAAGCCATGTACCAAAAAGGTATTGCTGAGCCTTGTACAGTGCATCCATAACAAGTGCCTCGAAACTCTCTGCCTCAAAGGTACAGACAACGTATTCGCCCTCTAGCAACTCCCAGTGAGTGAATCCATGAGGAATCATAGCGCTATCCACTTTTGTTCCCGCAAAATAGACAAAGTATCCCGGCTCCATGCAGGGGTGTGAAACACCGATCTCCTCGGAATTATTATCCATCCACTTCTCAGAAACTTTTTGTTTATGTAAATCATTCCAAAGCGTATCCAAGGGATCAACACCTGATGAAGTACCTAGACCTTCCACAAACTGTACAGGCATCTTTTTCTCTAGACCGGCAAAGTGCAGGGGTGAATTAAGTTGCACTCTGTTTATCTCGAGAATAATGCCCTCTGCTATCAGAGGCACTCCCTCATCCACCAAGGTATAGCGCAACAACAGCTCTGGCTTATTCATTCGATTGAGTCTCTGGGGGTTCTTGCGGTATTCCTCTGGTGTCATGTCAAAGGTACTCTTAAAGATACGTGTAAAGTGTTCATGAGAAGAAAATCCCAACGCCAAGGCTACATCTAAAATACGCTGCTCTTTTTCTAGTAACAACTCAGATGCTTTTGCCATACGGCGCAATCTCACATATTCAGCCACAGGCTTTTTAACCAAGCGACTAAATAGCCGTTGATAATAAAACGGCGATAACGCTGCCATTTTTGCTAGAGAATCAATATTAATTTCTTCATTCAAATGATCTTCAATATATTCTATAGTCTCTTGTATTTGTTTCCATGCGTGCATAATTTGCACCTCCCTTGACTATAGGATACCACAGTAGTGGTAAGCTTCGCTTGTCTGCGTATGCCCTATTTAATTGAATGAGAATCCCTCACTTTGTCTTTATTTTGATTCTCTTCAACGCAGTTTATCCATTAAAAAAACTCCTAATTTTGGATAACCAGAATCAGGAGTTTTCTTCATATCATTAATTAAACATTAATACTCATTAAGTAACTATTTCCTTCAAATTCATCATCCCAGTATTCTAAGTAATCAAATACGAATGATTTTATATCTCTTGGAACGACATAAATTAATAAACCAGATGCTGTATCTCCTTTATCAATATTATATTCTTCAGGGAATTGGTTTTCAACAAATGGTTTTTCTACATAAAGAGGTTCTCCCGTTTGTCCTTCCCATCTTAATACAAAGTCGCCATCAAACATAGGAATAAAATCTGTATCACTGAATGTATTTGTAATCGAAACATCTAATACTAAAAAAACATCTGTTTCAACATTAGGAACATATTCTTCAATTTCATCTAGAAGTTGAACATTATTTACTTTTAAATCAAAGAAAGTAGGATTCATAATTTCATCTTGAGTAAAGTTGTATGTTTGACCATACTCACGTCCCTCTGATTTTACTTCTTTTTCGATTTCTTGGATTTTCTCTTCAACTTTATTACATCCACCAACACTAACCCCTAAACATAACATTAAACATAAAGCTATCTTTTTCATTCTGTTTCTCCTTTAAAATAATATCTATATGATAATCGATATTAAACTCAAAGTGAAGTAAAATGTAAAAAAAAACCGTTAAATTCGATAATTCGGAAATAACGGTTAATTTCATTATAAATCAGATAAGTATTCGTACTTTTCAAAAGCTTCAGTTTCAGCTATAACTAGTAGATGATCATCTGCTTCTATTTCATATTCAGCAGAAGGAGAAATTCTTAATTTAGTATCCGTAATTTTTCTAATTCCTAAAACATTGATTCCAAAACGACGGCGAGCATCTAAATCAATCAGTGATTTTCCTACCCATGATTTAGGAGCATTTAATTCAACAATTGAGAAAGTTGAGTCAATATCGATTAATTCAATAATATTTTCACTCAATAACCCTTTTGCAACACGTTCTCCCATTTCTTTCTCAGGTCGTATAATCTTATCAGCACCAATAGCAGAAAGAATTTGCATATACTTCTTATTTTTAGCTTTAGCGACAATATATGGCACATTCAACTCTTTACAGTTTAATACTGCCATAATACTTTCTTCTAAGTGTGAACCAACGGCTACAATAGCTACGTCACAGTCCTCTACACCACTCGCTCTTAAAGTATCGACATTAGTAATATCACCTTGAGTTGCGTTGGTACAAACATCAGCCATACGCTCAACACACTCTATATCTAAGTCAACAGCAATGACTTCACAGCCATACACACTAAGTGTTTTAGCTATTGTTGAGCCAAAGACACCAAGTCCTAATACTGCATAAATTTTCTTTTTAGATTTCTTCATTTTTTTCTCCTAACCGACAATAACATTTCCATTTGGATACGCTACTGCTTTAACTGACGATTTCCCTTTAATCATGGAAATCAGTAAAGTCATAATACCAATTCTACCTACAAACATCAAGGTAATAATAACTAATTTACCCATAATACTTAATAATGGAGTTAAATTAGCCGATAATCCAACGGTTGCCATTGCTGATACAGCTTCAAATACTATATGAATGAACGGTTGTTGTTCAGTGATTGTTAAGATAAAGATACCCGTTAATAAAGTAACTAAGTTAATAGTAACAATGGTTACTGAACGAATTAACACATGAGGGTTGATACTTCTTTTAAAGACCACAACTTCATCACCTTTTTTAAGTTGAGAGAGAACAACCAATAACACTAAAGCAATGGTCGTAGTTTTAACTCCTCCCGCCGTTCCTCCAGGTGAACCACCAATGAACATACAAATAATCATCAAGAATTCAGTTCCTTGTCTTAAAGCGCCCATATTAATGGATGCGAATCCAGCAGTACGCAAGGTAACTGATTGGAATAAACTAGCCATTGTTTTTTCTAAGAAGTTTAAATTTCCAATTGTTTCAGGATTATTGTATTCAATCATTAGAATAAGGATAGCAGGAACAATAATTAAAACAAGGGTCATAATCAATACAATCTTTGTATGCAAAGACAATGATTTCCATAAGCGATGCAATGAAATTGATTTACCCTTCATTTGACTTACTTTTAATTTAAGATCAAACCAAACAGCAAATCCAAGTCCACCTAATATGATTAAAGCCATAACTGTGAAATTAATAAGTGGATCATTTACATAAGGAACTAATGAGTTGAATGAATATGTATCAAATCCTGCATTACAGAAAGCTGAAACAGCTGTAAAGAGACTATTAAATATTCCTTGAACTAATCCAAATTCAGGAATAAAACGAATCATAAATAAGATAGCGCCAATTCCTTCAAAAATAAATGTATATTTAATGATATTCCGTATAAAACGGTGCATATCAAAGAGTGAGTCCTGATTGAGCATTTCCTTCATAGCCATTTTTTCATTTAAAGATAAACGATTCTTTACCTGAATAACAAAGACAGCTGCAATGGTCATTAATCCAAGTCCACCGACTTGAATGAGACACATAATAACTATGTGACCTAAGATATTGAATTGCTCCATGGTTGTAACGGTAACTAGTCCGGTTACACAAGTTGCACTCGTAGCTGTAAATAAAGCATCTAATGCATTTAGACCAATTCCACTTCGATTGGTAATAGGTAGCATTAACAAGAGTGTACCTAATAAGATAACTAAAACAAAGCTTAGCGCTATCTTCTGTGGTGCAGACAATTTTGTTAATAGTTTATTCACTAATTCCATGTCGATACCCCTTCTTCAAAATAATCATTTGAATCTGCTACATCGCGTAACTTCTATTTTACACATTTAAAATTATAAATCAATACAAACTCAACTTATTCTTTTTTTCACATAGATTCAACTTAACATAATTAGCTATAAAATCCGTTCTAATCAAAAAAAGTGCCGAAGCACTTTCCATTTTCTTAGTAATTTTGTGCGTCAATTTGGAAGTATGCTTGAGGATGATCACAAACAGGACATACTTCAGGAGCAATCGTTCCAATGTGCAAATGTCCACAGTTTAAGCATTCCCAAACTACGACACCATCTTTAGCGAAAATAACATTTCCTTCAATGTTACTTGCTAACTTCAAGTATCTTTCTTCATGGTGTTTTTCAATTTTTGCTACACCTTCCATCATTTCAGCGATGTCTTCGAATCCTTCTTCTCTTGCTTCTTTAGCGAAAGTAGCATACATATCTGTCCACTCATAGTTTTCACCAGCAGCAGCATCTTTCAAGTTTTCGATCGTTGAAGGCATACCGTGTAATAATTTGAACCATAGTTTCGCATGTTCCATTTCATTATTGGCAGTTTTTAAGAAAAGTTGAGAGATTTGTTCATACCCTTCTTTTTTTGCTTTACTTGCATAATAAGTGTATTTATTGCGAGCTTGTGATTCTCCAGCAAATGCAGCCATTAGATTTTGTTCTGTCTTAGTTCCTTTTAAATTCATAATTACCTCTTTCTTGGATAAAGTTATCATTTGTTATCCTTTAATCTATTTCTATTATAAATCAATTCCCTTAAAAATTAAAGGATATCTTTTATTAAAATAAAGCGTCAGTGTTTTAGATATTTTGATGTTATTTTCATTTTAAATCTAATATATTTAAATATTTTTAATATTTCCTTTACTTTTTCTATTTTTTTACTTATGTTAGTTTACTTTTTTTACTTTTTACCGTATATTCATACTATTGGAGGATTAATTATGAATGAAAAACACCCTTTTGATGATTTTGGTATCAATTTATTTAGTGAAAGTGTAATGAAAGAATGCTTACCGCATCCTATTTATAATAAATGGAAAACAGCGATTCGTAAAGAAGATGCCTTAGATCGCCCTACGGCTGATGCGATTGCACACGCTATGAAAGTTTGGGCAATGGAAAAAGGGGTTACTCATTATTCTCATTGGTTCCAACCGATGAGTGGTAATACAGCTGAGAAGCATGATAGTTTTGTAGAACCAGGTGATTTCCAAGCCATATCACGCTTTAGTGGTAAATCACTCATCAAAGGTGAAGGAGATGCTTCAAGTTTCCCTAATGGCGGCTTACGTGCGACTTTTGAGGCTCGTGGCTATACATATTGGGATTGTACATCACCTGCCTTTATTAGAGATAATGTGTTATGTATTCCTACTATCTTTGTTTCATATAACGGTGAAACATTAGATAAAAAAGCCCCTTTATTAAAATCATTAGAAGCACTTAATCTACAAGCAACGAGAATTGTTAACGCTTTTAAAGATAAAGATATAAAACGTGTTACTGCCATGGTTGGTCTTGAACAAGAATATTTTTTGATTGATAAGCAACTTTACCAACAACGTAGTGATTTAATCAATACAGGTAGAACTTTATTTGGTAATGTTCCACCTATTGGTCAAGATTTAGCTGAACATTATTTTGGTTCAATTCCTCATCGCGTTAAATCTTTCATGAAAGATGTGAATGCTGAGTTATGGAAATTAGGGATTTATGCTAAGACTGAGCATAATGAAGCAGCCCCTTGTCAATTTGAATTAGCTCCTTTATTCGCTGATGCAAATATTGCGGTAGACCAAAATCAAATTATCATGGATGTTTTAAAGAAAACAGCCGATATTCATAACCTTGCTTGTATCTTCCATGAAAAGCCTTTTAAAGGAGTGAATGGTAGTGGTAAACATAACAATTGGTCACTTGTTACTGATGATGGACAAAACTTATTAGAGCCTGGTGATAAACCTCATGAAAATATCCGTTTCCTTTTATTTGTTTGTGCTGTAATTAAAGCAGTTGATACATATCCTGAATTATTAAGAATGGCTTCCTCTGACATCAACAATGATTTACGCCTTGGAGCTAACGAAGCGCCTCCTGCTATTATTTCAATCTGTATGGGGCATGAATTAGAAGAAATTTTATTCCAATTAGAGAAAAGTACAAAGCTAGAAAATAACAATGAAACGACCCCTTTCTCAATTAGTAATTTGTCTTATGTTCCAAAAGATACCAGTGATCGTAATCGTACTTCTCCCTTTGCTTTTACCGGTAATAAATTTGAATTTAGAATGCTAGGCTCAAGTTTATCTGCTGCCACAACAAACATCGTCTTGAATACAATTATAGCTGATAGTTTAAGTGAAATTGCTTTAGAATTAGAAACCTTAAAATATATTCAAGATGTACGTGATAAAGCCTTATTAATCTGTCAAAAGATTATTCGTGAACATAAACGCATCTTATTTAGTGGAGATGGTTATTCCCCTGAATGGCTAGAGGAAGCTAATCACCGTGGATTGCCTAATATTCCTGCTTATATTTATTCTATTGAATCACTGATCTCAGAGAAATCAATTTCGTTATTCTCACGTAATAAAGTTCTATTTCCAAATGAATTACATGCAAGAGCTGATGTGCTTTTTGAACAGTATTATAAAAAAGTACTGATTGAATCCAATACTTTAATGGCTATTACCAAGAAAATATTGTTACCAGCACTTATTCAAGAAATTAAATTTTATAGTGATGCTTATAATTCACTTCATAGAGAAAATGCTTATTACCAAGATAAAATTAATCGTTTATTAGAAATCTTAGACTTAATACAAGTTTGTTATCATAAGCTTGAATCACTTGTTTCTTCGCTACAAAAAACAAGTAGTAATCGTGAAAAAGGATTTTATGCTTATGAATCGATTGTTTCTGCTCGTCATGATTTAAGAAAAGCGGTTGATCGAATTGAAAGTGAAATATCAAAAGATAATTTTCCTGTCCCTTCTTACGAAGAAATGTTTATATCTATTTTATAGTAAAAGAGTCCAGATCAATTGACCTGGACTTTGCTTTATTCACTCTTTGGTAATAATAAGTTTAAGAATACACCTACAAAGGCTGATAACGCTGTGCCTGACAACACTAAACCACCTAGAGGTAGAACAGCTCCTCCTAATCCAATGACAAGCATGGCAGAGGCTATAATCAAGTTACGTTGTTTAGAGAAATCAATTTGATTATCAATGAGAACACGTAAACCATTACTAGCAATAACTCCGTATAATAGAATACTCATTCCTCCTAAGACTGATGATGGAATGGTTTCAATTAAAGCCGAAACAATATTGAAACAAGAAAGTAGAATAGCTAAACATGCTGCACCCGCTGTCACATAAACAGAGGCTACACGAGTCATCCCAATAACACCTGTATTTTCGCCATAGGTTGTATTGGCAGGTCCACCAATTAATGCTGATACCGATGTAGCAATACCATCACCCATTAATGTGCGATCTAATCCTGGCTCTTTTAAGAAATTCTTTCCACAGATTTTCCCAAGGACGGTATGATCCCCAATATGTTCAGAAATAGTAACAATAGCTACTGGTAAAATGGCTAATGCTTCTGGGCCAAAATAGAAATCATAGGTTTCAAACATGCCACCTGTACTGAATGGTAGAATAAAGTCTGGCAATGAGAAGAAACGTCCTTCAGCAATGACATTCATGACTGGCGAGAAATCAACGATACCTAAAGCAAAAGCAAATAAGTAACCAAGAATAATACCAATTAAGAAAGGTATAATTTTCATGAAACCTTTCGCTTTCGTTGAGATTAAGGCAACTGTTACAAAAGTAAAGACAGCAGCAAGCATCCCTCGCCAATCTCCACCTTCAATGAATTGAGCATTTCCTACTGCATTGGCAGCTAACCCTAAACCAATAACAGCAATCATTGGACCAATTACAATTGGAGGTAATAATTTATCAATCCAGTTCTTTCCAATGACTTTGATTAATAAAGCCACGCCCACATAGATTAACCCGACTAAGACTAAACCTGTTTGAGCCGCATTGATACTACCACCCATTGCTTCTTTTGCAAGCAATACAGCACTGATATAAGCAAACGATGAACCCAAAAAAACAGGCACTTTGAATTTAGTACATACAGTATAAATTAATGTACCTAACCCTGAGGCAAATAATGCAACAGATACAGGTAACCCTGTAATCATTGGCACTAAAATTGTCGCTCCAAACATTGCAAAAACGTGTTGGAAACTGAGCAATAACCATTGAGCAGGTTTTGGTTTTTCCTGCACATCGAGCAATAAATTTGTTTTGTTTTCCATATTCTCTCCTTGTTCATAGGAATAAAAAAATAGACCATGTAGATCTATTCCTTCGGCAAAAAAATGGTGTTTGCCTTGTAAACCTCTCTGGATTTACTTAAAGACCTATGTTTCTATTAGTTTATCATACTTTAAAAGAAAAAACACGTTTTTTTTAACTTAATGTGTTTTAGCAAACCATTTGCTTATCTCATTAACAATAATGGTAGAGCTAGATAAGGCAAAGATTAAACCCCATTGTATGAAAGATAAAGGTGTTGTTTTTAGAATACTGTTTAATAAAGGAAGATGGCATACACTGACTTGTAATAGAATACCAAATACTGCTGTTAGTAATAACCATTTGTTTTTAAAGAAACCAATATTGAAAATTGATTCATTTTGACTTCGACAATTCAATGAATGAAATAATTGTGACATTGATAAAACCATAAATGACATAGTTTGTGCCACATTGTCACTGAACTGTAATCCATATTTAAAAGCTACTAAGGATAAAGTCCCTATTAATAAGCCATTACAAATAATGAAACTATAGCCACCATGAGCAAATAAACTCTCCTTAGGATGACGAGGTTTATTATTCATAACATGAGGATCATCGGGTTCAACGCCTAAGGCTAAAGCAGGGAAAGCATCTGTAACAAGATTCACCCAGAGAATTTGAATAGCGCATAATGGAGGTATTCCATGAGGTAATAAGACAACTGCTAAGAATAAAGTCATGATTTCTCCTAGATTGCATGATAAGAGATAGAAGACTGCTTTTTGTATCTTTAAATAGATGTTTCTTCCTGCTTCAATCGCATTCACAATTGTAGCAAAATTGTCATCGACTAACAAGATATCTGCGGCACTCTTACAGACATCACTGCCTCCTTTCCCCATAGCAATGCCAATATCAGCCGTTTTAAGCGCAGGCGCATCATTTACCCCATCACCACTCATGGCAACAATATGCCCATGACTTTTAAAGCTCTCTACGAGTCGTACTTTATGGAGAGGAGAAACACGGGCAAACACTTTTACGCTCTTACATCGTTCAATTAAACGCTGGTCACTACAAGCATCAATCTCATCGCCACTCATTACCTCTTCTTCACGACTGGCTAGATTCAACTGCTTCGCAATAGCAAAAGCCGTAATGGGAGAATCGCCTGTTATCATGACCGTTCTTATTCCCGCAATGTTACATCGTTCAATGGCATTCTTTGCTTCTTCTTTCGGAGGATCAATTAAACCTGCTAATCCAATAAAGATACTATCTTTTTCGTATGATTCTTCGCTTAAATGCTTACCACGTTTAATAGCTAAAGCCAAAACACGTAGAGCATCTTTTGCCATTTTCTTATTAGCTTCATTAATACGCTGTTTTTCATAACTACTTAAAGGCATAATTTTTCCATGTTTTAAAATATGATTACACTGCTCAAGAATATGATCAGGAGCACCTTTACTTAAAACAACCATGTCTTGATCTATTTGATGAACTGTACTCATCTTTTTACGCATAGAATCAAAAGGCACTTCATCAATTTTAATATATTCACATTCAATATTTCTCTTATTAATGCCTTGATCAAGGGCGAACTCAACTAACGCTTTTTCACTTGGATCACCCACCATTTTTTCTCCATCACTACTCACATGGTTACATAAGATACAAACATCAAGGAATTCCTTAGATATGCTAGTATCAAACTCATGATTACAATACGTAGAAACCACATGCATCTTATTTTGAGTGAGAGTTCCTGTCTTATCACTACAAATGACACTCACCGATCCTAATGTTTCTACTGCATGGAGTTTTCTTACAATCGCATATTGATTGGACATCGCTGTAACGCCCATTGCCTGTACAATCGTAACAACTGCTGGCAAGCCTTCAGGAATGGCTGCTACAGCGAGAGATATGGCTATCAGCAACATATCAAAGAAGGCTTTCCCTTGAATCATCGCTATAATAAACATTATGACACATAATAAAATAGAGAAGAAACCCAATAGTTTACCCATTTCACCCATTCTTCGCTGTAAAGGTGTCATTTCTTCTTTTTCTTGATTTAATAGATTAGCAATTTTGCCCACTTCACTCTTCATTCCACAAGCAACTGCAATTCCTCTACCTCTTCCACTACTTACATATGTAGACATAAATGCCATATTGATTTGATCAGCAACAGCCTTTTCCCTATCAAACACCAGTTGTTCATTTTTTTGTGAGGGTTCACTTTCCCCTGTTAATAAACTTTCATCAATTTTAAGTCGTGTTGTTTCAATTAAACGCACATCACAGGGAATACAATCTCCTGCCGCAAATTCAAGGATATCACCAACTACACATTCATTACTGTTTATTTCTTTAATTTTACCATCTCGAAGTACTTTACAAGTAGGATGAATTAAGTGTTTTAATGCTTCTAACGCTTTTTCACTCTTTATAACTTGAGTTGTCCCGATTACAGCATTCATGGTAATAACAAAGAGAATAATCAAGGCATCCATCTTCTCACCTAAGAAAACCGACAAAGCAGCCCCTATGATTAAGATTAAGACCATCGGATCTTTAAACTGTTCAAAGAATACACTCGTAATTGGTTTCTTTTTTTCTTCAACCAATTCATTTAATCCATCTCTTAATAATCGTTTATCTGCTTCAAATTGATTCAACCCTTGATGAATGTCCGTATTGGTTTTCACAGCAACATCAAAAAAACGGTCGCGATAAGCCATATTCACGCTCCTTTACCTCTAATTTATGCAAATAGATTCAACTTAGAACAAAAAGCAATGAACACAATATAAATAATCTTTGCCTCGTTTGCATTACCCCTTATTTCCCTTGTTTTTTCCCTTATCAGAAATCTACAAGGGAAAATGTGTTTTCAAGTCAAGCAGTAGCCACTTTGAGAAGCATCACAGAGTTCCGCTTTGATTCTCCTGTAGCATGGGCATAGATGTTCATGGTGGTGTTAATATCTGAATGACCTAACAGCTCCTGTACATCTTTTGGTGCAGCTCCATTGGAAAGATGCTTACTGGTGTATGGGTGTCTGAGCTGATGAAAGTGGAAATCATCTAAGCCGTCTACTCTTTTTTCGAAGCGTTGCTCATTCCTGTAATCGCACTCATAGGAGCTGTTGTATTCGCCCTCGTTTGTTTTGTCGGGACTTTCGCATAATCGGTGCGGTCAGCAAGGCAGTCTGCAATGGATTTTCCTTTGTTTGGGTGCATGGCAATTAAGCGTGTGGTGGCGATAATAACACCTCCTTTGGGCAAGAAAAAAGAGCTGCCTTGTGGCAACTATTATGTAAATATTCTATTGTATGTTATTTGCAATCAGTCCGACAAACTGAGATTTGCCAGCATCTCGTCATAAATGATAATACTATTCTCTATTGTTTTCTCCCCAAACACATAGTTGGTCTAAAACATCCATTAAAGATTTCCCTCTGTCACTTAGGCTATATTCAACCTTTGGTGGTATCTGAGGATATTCTTTTCTCATAATGAGTCTGTCTGACTCAAGCTCTTTCAAATTATTGCTAAGTGTTTTATCTGTCACATTTTTTAGGTATCGTTTTAATTCATTAAACCTTACAATTTTAAACTCCATAAGGCAGTAAAGAATAACCATCTTGTGCTTGCCAGATATCATTGATAGCGTATAGCTGAATCCTGAATCTCCAAAATTTGCATTCTTAATATAATTCTTTATCATTTTACACTTTCCTTTACGATAGTACCTATCAAAAAGGATGGTACTTGTTTTTATTCTGGTACACGCTACAATTATATATAAGAACACAGGTTATGTCAATCCAAACCAGAAATGAGGTAATTACAATGAGAAAAAAGCTCAAAATCACAGAAGGTATTTTTCCAATGCCAGTTTTAATGGTGGCAACTTACAATGAAGATGGCAGCATTAATGTAATGAATGCTGCATGGGGTACCATGCAGGAAAGAGGCACTGTCGCTCTTAATTTAACAGAGTCACACAAGACAGTAAAGAACATCAAGGCGAGAGGTGCTTTTACGGTAAGCATTGCCGATGCTGCCCACGTGGTTGAAGCAGATTATTTTGGTGTTGAGTCAGGCAACAGAGTTCTAAATAAATTTGAAAACAGCGGTCTTACTGCAAGCAAATCTGAGATTCTGGATGCACCGATTATTAATGAATTTCCGCTATGCTTAGAGTGTGAGTTTATTGAGTATCAGAATGGCGAATATGGATGTGGAGTTATCGGTAAAGTGCTAAATGTCACAGCAGATGAAAGCGTTATGGTTGGCGATAAGATAGATATGTCCTTAGTAAACGCTATCGCTTTTGACCCCTATACACATGGCTACTATAAAGTGACTGAAAGAGTAGGCGAAGCCTTCAAAGATGGTTTGCAGCTTAAAAAGTAATATCCCCTTGCACGGTCTCTCAGAAATGAGGGACCGTGTTTGAGTCAAGGAAACTTATCAGGTAACTACACAACAAAGTGCCTTTAGGTCAATAAGATTACGTGAAAAATTACACGCTCTAATACTAACCTCCTTTTCTTTGAGATAAGCATAGCAGGGTGGTTTTTTTCTGTCCACGATACAGATTTCAAATCGCCGCAAGCCAGAGCATAATTTCCTCCGCAGCAGCCGATGGCGATTACCTTTGCGTTCAAGTTTCACTTCCTCCTTTCGATTTTGGGTAATATAAAAAACACCCCAAATTTGAGGTGTTATGATAATTTCTTAATATTTTTAAGTCCTATTGTTTCCTTCAAGAAACTCTCAAGTTCCTTTACAGTGAAAACACGGTTAATTACATTTTGTCTTTCTTGATAAAAAATATCTAGATAATATCTTGAGCAAGCTATTGTTTGCCCATCCGTATCGATTTGAACATATGAATAAGGTACAGCTTCAATTAAGTGATCATTAATAACACAATGACTCTCGGCTAAAATTCCATGAATATGACCAAAGCGAATTTCCTTATCTTCGATAACATGGATATCCACATCTTGAAGATAAATCAAGAAACTTTGATAATCGTTATGTAGTTTAGCTATATCTGATGCACTGATTAAAATAATATCCGGTTCATTATCTCTTAATCGTTGAATTAAACGCATAAGCATATCTTTAGCTTTCGTAGATTCAAGAAAAAAGGATTGATCGATATAATAAAGCTTCATACACTATCTTCTGAAGAAGTTAGGAATCGTTCCAGGTTCGTTTTCTTCAACAACACTTTCGCGGAACTGTTGAGGATTTTCACGAGTAGGAATAGGTGTTGCGGATGGTCGAGAATTTGCTCTAGGCATTTCTTCAACTTCATCAAAACCTGTAGCAATCACTGTAACAATAATCGCATCACCTAGATTTTTATTAATGGCTACCCCAAAGATAGCATCAATGTCATTCCCTGCTGCTTCACGGATTAATGCAGTCGCATCTTCCGCATCAAATAAAGTAATTGATTCTCCACCTGTGACATTAATAATCGCATTCTTAGCACCAGAAATTTGAGCTTCGAGTAAAGGTGATTGAATTGCTTTTTCAGCAGCATTACGCGCTTTATCTTCGCCCTCAGCCATACCAATACCAATTAAGGCAGAACCTTGATTTTCCATAATTGTTCTAACATCAGCAAAATCCAAATTGATTAAAGCAGGTACTGCAATTAAGTCAGTAATTGTTTGAACACCTTGACGTAATACATTGTCAGCTGCTTGGAATGCTTCCGGAATTGGTTTACGTCCAATAACTTCTAAGAGGTTATTGTTTGATACAATAATTAATGAATCAACGAATTGTTTTAATTCTGCTAATCCACTAGTTGCTGAGCTTTCACGTTTACGCCCTTCAAATTTAAAAGGTTTAGTAACAATTCCTACGGTTAAAGCACCTTCATCTTTGGCAATCTTAGCAAATAAAGGGGCAGCTCCCGTTCCCGTTCCTCCACCAAGTCCTGCTGTAATGAATACCATATCAGCACCCTTAATAGCTTCACGAATTTCTGATTCATTTTCTTGTGCAGCTTTACGTCCTATTTCAGGATCCGCTCCAGCACCTAATCCCTTAGTTACTTCACGTCCTAAAACGATTTTATTAGCAACAGGCGAGATATTCAAAGCTTGTAAATCTGTGTTAGCTACATAGAACTCAACACCCTTTACACCTTCGTTAACCATACGATTAACTGCATTACAGCCAGCGCCACCAATGCCAAATACTTTAATATTAGCAACTTGTTCAAATTGTAATCCACTCATAATTTGTCCTCACTTTTCTATTTTTCATTCAACAAAATGTTTTTTAGTTTTTTTGTAAATCCATGCTCTTCGTCAATCTGATTCTTAGATCCCTGAATTCCCACTTCAATTTGACCTTGGTCAGCACATGTGCGCGAATCATGACGAATTTCATTCGCTGTTTTCCATGCATAGAATAGTCCAAGACATACACTCAACGAACATGAACGTCCACCTACTGTTTGAGGTATATAGATGCTCGCTAAAGCATTAAACCTCGACAATAGATTACTTAACCCTTGAACTTCGAAGCCTTCGCCAGTTAAGATATATTTCATATTGCCCATTTCCTTAATCGGAGCACAAGCAAGATTGACTTCCTCAATCCATTCGTATACTTTAGGAGTAACAATTTCATTTAATTCAGAATTACTTAGTGTTTTTTGTTCTCCATGATCAGACCATAAGAAGATAGGTCTTTTTTGTATTTCATAATCCTTAAACGTTGCATTATCACTAAGTAAACGGAAAGCATTTTCTGTTTGTATTCCCGTAGCGTCTTTTAATGCCGAAACCCATTTGCCATAACCACCCTCAAGACTCTCACAACTTAACAGTTTACCATGTGAGAATAAAGAAAGTGTCGTATTCTGACGAGTTAAGTTAACTAATACAACATAGTTTTCAATTGTTTGTTCGAAGATAGCTGCTTCTTCAGCTATCGCATAAGAATCAATACAAATATCTAAGATCTCAAGTCCTGCTTGTTCAACACAACGGACATAGGAATATATAATTTTTTTATCAGCGAAAAATAAATCAATATCGATGGTAAATTGATCACAATTTTCATTCAACGGTAACTTACGAGAACTGATTCCATTGGTTATGTATTTAATACATCCAATATTAACTAATTCTAAGTCCTCTTCAGGATGAAATCTAATTGCTTCATTAATTCCTCTTTGAATATCTGATAATTGAACTTGGTTTCTTCCATTCATAACCGGAACATTGACTTTGCGTCCATGTCTTTTCACATTAGCACAAGGTATTGCTAGTAAAACTCTCTCTATCCGATACCCTAATATATTTGATGCATTCTCGCAAGCCTTCATTATGGCAGCAACGACATTGCTCTCATTGGTGATAACATGATTTTCGATTCCACTGAAACGAACTTTCTCAACTCTTAAGATATTAAAGCGGGTTTCGTAAAATTCACCTACTACAAAACGAATTTCATGATCTGCTATTTCTACAGCAGCATAAATCTGCTTACTCGCCATTTAGGAAGCCCCCTAACTTTTGTTCTATTCTATATTATAATAACATATTTATGTTGCTTTAAAAATAGCGAATTGCGCTTTTCATAGCAAAATTAATAAAAAAATTCTAAAGAAGAGCCGACTACGTTAAATGTCGGTCCCTCTTTTCATTTATTGTAAGATTCCACTTGCATTAAATGTGTAACTTTTTCCATCAATGGTTTGACTTCCAGTAGCCATAATTCCACTTTGATTACAGTAATAATCAGCACCATCAACTTTTATCCATCCTGTTTGCATAATTCCATTTGCTGGATTCATATAGTACCAAGATTTGCCATCAGCAATCCATCCAGTACGCATTTCTCCAGTATTATAATCAAGCAAATACCAACAGCCTTTTTCACCTAACCATCCTTTGAATAAACTTTCATCACTCAATACATAAGTATACTTTGAATTTTCAAGTTTCCAAGTTCCATTTAAATCTTGATTTGGTTTTGATGGTTCTACAGGTGTTTCTGGGTCCACTGGTTTTTCCGGATCAACGGGTGTTTCAGGATCCATTGGTTTTTCTGGATCAACAGGTGTTTCTGGATCCACTGGATTTTCAGGAGTTACTGGTTTTTCAGGTTCTTCAGTTTCACCATTATCTGGAGGTGTTACCCCTTCTAAATAAACGCCACTATCATTGAAAGCGTACATCACACCATCAATTTTTTGATTCCCTGTACGCATTGCTCCATCTTTTCCTAAATAGTATTTAGATGAACCAATTGTAATCCAATTTGTTTGCATAATCCCATTCGCAGGATTTAAGTAATACCATGTTTTACCATTTGCTCTCCAGCCAGTTAACATACTGCCATTTGAATAATCCAAGAAGTACCAAGCACCTGCTTTATCTGCTGCCCAGCCTCTTGCCATAACGCCATTGTCTTTAAATAAGTACCAGATATTGTTAACTTGTAGCCAACCTGTTACAAGCTTGCCATTGTCTACATAAAGCCACTCACCACCACTTTGCTGCCATCCATTTTTACTCAAATCAGCAGTAACATTATTCAGTGATAATTGTCCATTAAATACGCCAACAGCGCCTGATAGTTTCACATCAAAGCTAACCACTATTTTAGAAGCGCCTTTTGCTTTAACCTTTAGTTGCCCTGTTGAATGATCATAAGTAAAATCACAAACCTTGTCATCACAAGTTACTTCAGCCTCACTTAAATCGACGCTCTTGCCTCTTGAATCAATCAAAGGATTATTAATCAAACTATAGTCACCTTCATTTTTGACTTGAACGGTAATTTTTTGATTACTTAAAGTAACACTCTTACTTGCATAATCAGCAAAGATTGAAGCATCACTAATACTTCCTCCATTCACTGTCAATGAATTAAAATGCGTTAAATCTGGAAGGTCTTTGAGTGAAGTTGTAATCATTAAGTCCAACTTAGTATCAATAGAATCGATGAGTGTCCATTGATTAGTACTATGAATATGTACATTAACAACACTTAATTTCTTACAGTTTTCCAATTCACTTAAATCTGCATTATTCTTTACATTCACTAGTTCAATTTCTTCTAATGCTTTTAATTGAGAAATACCTTCAAGTGAACTTAAATTAGAATCATCAATTTTAAGTGTTTTTAAACTTAATCCTTCTTTAGTAGTAATCACTTGATCAGCCGCGCGTGAACTTGAAAGTGCAGCATTAATTGCCTTACGTAAAGCACTATCAGTGAAACTTAATTCCTTAGAATCGTCAACGCCGCCTTGACTTATATTTCCAGCAGTGACAATATCTACATCACTTTTAGCGATATATCCATAGTTATTGTCAGTATCGAAGGGTTCAAACCATAAACTTGCATCATGCTTTAATATATTACGATCAGCATCAACATGGAAATCTAACAATACTTTATAGTAACGTCCGTCTTCTTCCAAAACGACATATGGAAGATTACTGATTGTGGAAACACTACCAATGGTCTTAGATGAAGTATTAGCATCTTTTTTAATATCCATCTTAGCTGAATTTCTTCGTAACGCTATTTCATAAGTCCCATAGTCAACCAGACCATTTGCCTTATCGGCTTTATAATAATAACTCGCTGCTTTTTCTCCCCAATAAGGATCCGATGCATAACGAACATTAATTCCACTATTCTTATCCCCGACATGGCCACCATTATAACGCCAATCATTATAATCTAAGAAACCCCAATTCATATGCACACTGGCAAAAGACTCGATGCCTTTTTCAATAGAATCAAAAGAACTTGCTTTATTTGGGTCAGCATCAAAGGCGCCTAAACCAAATAAGTTATTTCTTTCAATAGCATATTGAGAAACCCCTGCCGATTCATTCATCGCAATGCCGAACATCACCATAGCATTGGTTCCATAAATATCTTGTACAGAGAAAAAACTATCCCCTGTTTCATATAACATCGATTGATTATTCTTTTTTCCACTATAGCTTGAAGGAATTGAAGTATAACCTAAATTATTTTCTATATAACTATCTAATTTACGTCCGCCTATATTTGATTGTGTATGTAAAGGTAAATATTGGTAGTAATTATAATAGGGTTCATCTGCATTTTCAGCATTTTCGAAAGTATCATTCATATAGTCTTCTACCATAACTCCATAATCAGTGTAGAAATAATTACCATCATAACTAAAATAAGTAACCCCTTTTTCCATAAAACCTGGATTAGGTCCTAAAATTAAAGTTGATAGATAAGTATTATTGATTGGATTACTTGAAATACGATGATAGATTTCATCATAATCATTTAGTTTATAAAATGAAGGACTTTTAAGTTCATCATAACTCAATAAACTTAAACCACTTCCCTTTTTAATCCAGCCTGTTAATCCAGCTACTCTTATCTTATAAGCATTGCTTGATTCTTCAAGAAAAGCAACTTCACCGCCATAAGTATTCGACCCTGTGATATAGGATAAAGCAGTTCCAGATAAAGAATCATCCTTATATATATTGATTGTACCTGAGCCACTTAAACGAACTGCCACAGGATCATTGCCACTTCTACCTCGATTTTTTGCACTTACTTGTTGCGTAGTAAAACCTAGAAGTAAACTCACACATAATAATAATTTTAAGTATGTTTTGATTTTTTTCATAAAAAACCTCCATAACGTAAATATTGTACCAAATTTCGCTAATAAAGTATAGATTTAGACAAACTTTCACATAATAACTATGATTATAATCATTTATTAAATATCATTGAACTCCCCTTATTTAAGCACTCTTTTATACCTAAGCTTTTTTTCACAAAAATGATATTTTATGCTTGCAATTACAATCTAATAATGATATAGTTAGTAAGCAAATTATGTACAAGTAAGTCGAAAGGGGGCTACGGTATGTCAAAAGTTTGTGCAATCACTGGTAAAGGTCCTTTATCAGGTAATAAACGTTCTCACTCATTACGTGCAACGCGTCGTAAATGGAATGTGAATTTACAAAAAGTTAGTGTTATGGTAGATGGAAAACCACAGAAACTCCGTATTTCCGCTCGTGCATTAAAAACATTAAAAGCTAAACAAGCAATTTAAAAACAGGGCAACCTGTTTTTTTATTGTTTAAAACCCTGTCTTTTTCAATTGCGAAAAGCAGGGTTTACAATTTATAGACAAAATTGTTGCGATATAAAAGTTGGCATACTGTACTAAAAGTAACCCACCCTCACGGTATCAAGGTAATACCGTGAAGGTGGATAGTTGTACGATTCTATAAAATATAAGGCAGACTGTACGGACAATTCCGATGTAGCCTGCCTTTTTCATTCAGATAATAATACCATTACAGTGGTCGATTTCGTGTTGAATAATCTGCGCTGTAAATCCATTGAAGTTTTTCAGTCGTGTTTGCAACTCTGTATTTTGATACCTTACCTTAATAGCTTTATACCGCTTAGTAGGGCGTGTCCCTATTAGTGATAGACAGGATTCCTCTGTTTGGTATGGCTCACTTTGTTTAATTATTTCAGGATTAAGCATCACCAGTGGGTTGCCCTCATCATCTACTATAATGATGCGCTTTAATACACCCACCATGTTGGCAGCAAGCCCCACACAGTTCTTCGAGTTAGCGGCGAGGGTGTCTAGCAAATCCTGCGCTACGGATAAATCTTTATCAGTTGCAGGCATTGAGGGCTGGCGCAAAAAGTCCTCGTCCTTGATTATAGGTTGTATCATGGTGTCCTCTCTTAAATTCTAATTTCCATTTTTTTATTGCTCATCATCACGAAAATAATGTAGCATCTTTTTGAAGGCTTCCAATCTCACCTAACTTCGTTAAAGTCTTGAATGATGGATTAGGGATATGCTCATTTTACGCATCCAAATTATTTATCTGAAAACTCTAATGTGACAACCTGAACCAAATCCATCTCTAAAAACTTTGACGGCTCAAAGTAATCTTGTAAAGAGTAGCTTCTCATACTTGTGCCGCTATCATATACCATTAAAGCAACCGGTATCTCTGTGTTTATAGTAATGTCTTGAAACTCCTGCAAGAAGCCTTTTGTTGATGCTAATACCTCTTTATTCAGTACAATCTCATCAGTTTTGTAGGATGCCGCTCCACCGGCATTAATGAAAAAATCAATTGCGTAATTTTCTCTTAGTTGCATACTAAACGTTCCAGTTAACTGCTCTATTGGCTCTCTATCTGTTCCAATAGAGATACCACCTCCACCTACGTTGCTCCATGTTTCATCGTCCTCAAGACGATAAACATTTACATTCAAGTTGATTGCCTCTTTTGGGGCATTAAAAGCAATCATTTGTGATGTGCCATCCATGCCAAAAGACTGCAATATATATTTTTCGCTTTCTGACAATTCATAAGGAGCTATCCCCTCTTTGGATAAAAGCTTTTGTGAATCAGTTTTGCCTGAACAGGCACTCAACGTTAATATTATTGTGATAAGTAAAGCTGATGAAATAAATCTTCTCATAATGTTTTTCTCCCATGTCAAATATTAATACTCGGCATTATGCCATTTTTTCATTTTTTCGGGATTATCAATCTAACCCCTTACACATATATTGTATCATGCGTAAGTCGAAAATAATAGCGGTTTCTTTTTGATTCACAAAGTAAAAAAAGGGGTTGCAAACCTAATTTTATCAGAATTTACAACCTCACCTAACTTCTATCAAGTATTGAATGATGGATAATATTCAAAGTTGAATTACATTCTACGACTTTGGGTTTCAAATTTAAATAGTTCCCTTCTAATCATTACATTCAATCATAATAAATGATCCTGAATGGACTGTAATTTCAGCTTCTTCAAGGATTTCATTGCTTGTCGTATATAAATCATCAAGTCTAATATTTTGTTTACTCAATGGATAAGCAACACCACATTCACTAATAACACTGTCTTCCATAGGAATAAATGATAAATATTTATATTCTTTCTTGATATGATAAATACCTTCTTTTATATAAGAACAACGGTTATTCTCATTCATGAGTTGAATTGGATAATGATAAAGCATCATTCTTAAATTGACTAATTCATGATCTAGTCGTCCACCCAATCCTCCATAGAGAATAATTTCATCATAGTTAAGCTCCATGGCTTTACGAATTGCCATTTCACTGTCTGTTTCGTTCTTATGTGCGGGTAGTTGAATTAGCTCACAGGTTTGAGCAATTGCCTGTAATTGATCTTCACTGATTGAATCAAAATCGCCAATCGCTAGACGCATTTTCTTGCCACTCTTATAACAAAGATATGCCCCTCTATCAACGCCGATTAAATCACCATCAAAATCAGGTATAGATTTAGCCATACCAGCAATGAGCATTACTTTAGGCATTTTAATGAAGCAATATTTTCGATAATATTTCCATTAAATACATAGCTTCCAGCAACTAATACATCAACACCTGATTCAACGGCTAATTTAGCTGTTTCAGCATTGATGCCACCATCAATTTCAATGACACAATCCAATTTTTTCTTATCAATGATTTGGCGTAAATGTGTGACTTTCTTCAACATATCTGCCATGAATGATTGACCACCAAAGCCTGGTTCTACTGACATAATGAGAACTAAATCAAGATAAGGTAATAATTCATCAAGCTTTTCTACACGAGTATTTGGTTTCATTGAGATACCTGCTTTTACACCTAAATCATGGAGTTCTTTTATAAAATCAATCATCTTTGATGTTTCATTAAATACTTCATAATGAAATGTAATAATATCAGCGCCTGCTTCGATGAAGCGCTTTGCAAATAAAGTAGGTTCTTCAACCATAAGATGAACATCCATGATTTGCCTACAAGTTTGTTTGAATCCTTTTAGTAAATCAGGTCCAAAGGTTAGGTTGGGAACAAAGTGACCATCCATTACATCAAAATGTAGCCAATTAGCTTCACTTTGATTAAGTATTTCGCATTGTTCATTAAATTTCGCATAGTTCAATGATAGAACCGATGGCGCTATTTCTAATTTTCTCATATTTTACCTCCTAGAATTTGGTTTTATTCTGTTTAATTAAATTAGTTAAGTCAACATAATTCTGATAACGAATCGCTGACACTTCCTTGTTTTCTACACCTTGTTTTACAGCGCAGTCTGGCTCATTTAAATGTACACAATCACGGAATCGGCATTTTGCCGATACTTCTTTAAAATCAGGTATCGCTTTAGCTAAGTCACTTAATTCTAGTCTTGAAAAATCAAGAGAAGAAAATCCTGGAGTATCAGCCACCCACCCTTGTCCAATAGGATAGAGTTGACAGTGTCTTGTTGTGTGTTTACCACGTCCTAAAGCCTTAGAAATGGCTTGTGTATGCAATTCAAAGCCCGGGTTGATTCGATTAAGAAGACTTGACTTCCCTGCGCCACTCTGGCCAGTAAGTACCGTTATCTTATGATTGAAACAAGCAATTAATGCTTCCTCATCAAAATCAGTCCCACTCACATAGACTTCATAACCACTTTTACGGTAATCATTAATTGCTTCATGAATCGGATCATCATCACTCACTAAATCCATTTTAGATACACATAAAACTGGTGTAATATTAGCCAATGAAATTAAGAAGATAAGACGATCAACCAACACCGTTGAAAAGTCTGGATCTTTACTAGACATAACAATTAAAGCCTGATCAACATTTGCAATCGCAGGTCGTAATAAATAATTCTTTCTTTCTTCAATCTTTTGAATACCATCTTGATGTTCAAATTTCTCTACTTGAACATAATCACCAACTAATGGTTTACGGTCTTGTCTTAACTTACCCATAGCGACGCATAAACGTTCATCGCCATTTTCCATTAATACCACATATTGATTCGATATATTCTTGATAATTGTTCCTTTTTCCATATTAATAATAGTAAAGGATGATAACTTTTCCCTCGGATTGTTGGTAATAAGTACCACTTTCCGGAGAAGAATGATCAACCACTCCTCGAACTAACTGTAAAATTTCTTCGTCATTCATATCATCAGTTGACATAGGATTCAATACAACCGTAGCACCTAATGCCTCTAACTCAGCTTTTACCTCTTCGATGGATCTTCCTACAATGTTTTGTGGGATAACAAATTCAGGAGCTGACACATAAGTTAAACGGATACGATTGGTGCGTGAAGTAGGATCAACCTTATCCCCTGCTAATAAATATTCTTGAGAGATGATAGTACCTGGTGTTTTCCCAACAGATTGAATGGCGGTACTACTTACCTGTATTCCCTGAGCAACGAGTACTGCCTTAACCTCTTCAAATGACTTCCCTGTATAGTCTTCAACATGAAAGTAAGGGCCTTTTGATACGGTTAAGGTAACAACGTCATTCCGATTCCCTTCACTCTCACCCTCAGGATACATCGAAATAACTTTATCTATTTCTACTTCATCGTTATTCTCTTTGACTATTTCATTCAAATTGACAACAAATCCAGCCTCTTGTAAAGATTGAATAGCCTCATTAACATTAAGTGAAACAACATTAGGAATGACCAATGGTTTCGTATTGGTTATAGTCCCCATCAAACCTGAGAAGTATAAGACTGCCGCAATCACAACTACGGATATTAGCACTAAAAGTAAACCGATAATGGTTGATGACTTACTTGGTTTGCTACCCTCTTGGTCCTCATTATTGGCTTGTGAGACATGAGTTAACATAACTGTTTTATCACTCTCTGTTTCTTCCAACATAAAATCTAAAGGAGCATCATCCATTCGCTCTTCATTAAGACACTCATTTAAATCTTCTAACATTTCACTTGATTTTTTATATCGTTGAGCACGATTCTTCACTGTTGCCTTAACAATGATATTCTCAATTGATTGAGGTAATGTAGGATTAAATTCACGAACACTAGGAATTTCTTCACTAAGATGTTTCATGGCAATTTGAACAGGATTATCACCACGGAAAGGAACATCACCAGTTAATAATTCATAAAAGACAATTCCCATCGCATAAATATCAATTTGATTCGTTGCTGGTTCACCTCGAGTCGTTTCAGGTGCTAGATAATGAGCAGAGCCAAGGACTGAATCACTTTGTGTTAATTGCACAGCATCGTGAGCTAACGCAATTCCAAAGTCTGTTATCTTAATCGTTCCATCATCTTTAACCATAATATTTTGAGGTTTAATATCTCGATGAATAATGTTATTTTCATGAGCATTCATCACAGCAGCGACAATTTGCTTCATGATATTGACGGCTTCTTCTTTATGTAGAGCACCGCGAAGTTGAATAAGTTGTTTCAACGTTCTACCACGAACATGCTCCATAACAATATAATGACGTCCGGCTGATTCACCCACATCATATACTTGGACTACATTAGGATGATTCAGTTTACTAGCTGCATTGGCCTCTCTTTGAAAGCGCAATAAGGTAACAGGGTCATTACTTAATTCTCCACGAAGGACCTTCACAGCAACTTCTCGGTTAAGAATGGTATCGACAGCAAGATAAACATCCGCCATTCCACCCTCACCAAGGCTCTTAATTATTGTGTATCGTTCGGCTATCATCTTACTCATAGCACTTCACACTCCAATTTATCAATTAATATAGCTGTGACATTATCAAAACCACCAGCATTCAATGAAGCTTGTATTAATGTCTTTGCTTTTTCCTTCATACTAAGTTCACTCAATAAAATCTTCTTGAGCAATTCTTCACTCACATACCCATGAAGACCATCACTACAGATTAAGAGTTGTGAATAATCATCTTTAATTCGGGCAATATCAACTTTCACATCATTCCAAATTCCTAATGCATTAGTTAACACATTGCGTTGAGGATGCGTCTTAGCTTGATTTTCACTTAACTCCCCTGCCTTGATTAAATCATGAAGTAAATTATGATCTTCTGTCAGGCAAATTAAATCTTCATAGATAGCATAAGCGCGAGAGTCTCCAATATTAAAAATATAAGAGTGATGCTTATTTACTAATAAACCAACCATGGTTGTTCCCATTCCATTTTGGGCTTTAACACTACTTGATTGAGAAAATATTAAATCATTGGTTGATTGAATCGCTTCACTCAACCATTGTTTTACTTCATCATCGTTATTCAAGGATGGATTTTTTAAGAAAGCGTTGCGCATGCTTTCACAACCCATTAAACTAGCCACATCACCTGCTTTTCCACCTCCAATCCCATCACAAACAATGGCAATGAAATCATTGTTTAAATTATAAGTAGCACAAAAACTATCTTGATTAATTTTTCGTACTAATCCAATATCACTTAGACCATAGAATCGCATTTCTCATTTCCCCTCTCTATTCTTTTCATGTTTAGCTCGTAACTGTCCACAAGCAGCGTCAATATCGCCACCATGTTCTTTACGAATCGTACAACGAACCTTTAATTTCATTAATTTATCATAAAACAGTAATGCTGTTTTCTTATCAACACTGCGGTAACCATGTTCATCCACTTCGTTGTAAGGAATTAAGTTCACATATGCATTCAATCCTTTTAATAGTTTAGCCAATTGATTTGCATGTAATTCTTGATCATTGATTCCTTTTAATAGAATATATTCAAAGGTTAAGCGACGGTTATTTTTTTCACTATAATAAGCCAGTGAATCCATTAATACCTCTAAAGGATAAGCCTTATTGATTGGCATCAATTGATCCCTTAATTGATTATTGGGAGCATGAAGGGATATCGCTAAATTGTACTGTGTCATCGCATCAGCAAACATTTTAATTTTAGGCACAATACCACATGTTGATATTGTAATATGGCGAGCACCAATGCCTAATCCTTGATCATCATTAATAATGTTACAGAAATTCATGACATTTTCATAATTATCAAAAGGTTCACCCGTACCCATGATCACAACATGAGACAGACGATCTTGCGTTTCATCTAAATCTTTTTGTACAGATAAGACTTGTGCCACCATTTCTCCAGCTGTAAGGTCTCGCTTCTTTTTTAATAATCCTGATGCGCAAAAATCACATCCCATGTTACAACCAACTTGTGAAGTAACACAAATGCTTTTTCCATAATCATATACCATTAAAACACTTTCTATACTTGAGCCATCACTCAACTCAAATAAGTATTTAGTTGTTCCATCACTTGAAACTTGTTTTTCAAGTAATTGGCATGGATTTATCATATAGTTTGCCTTTAATAAGTCTCTCGTATCCATACTCAAGTCACTCATCTCATCGATATTTTGGACTCTTTTACGATATAACCATTGAAATATTTGATGGCCTCTAAATTTCTTCCAACCATTCTCAACGGCAAACTCTTGAATTTGTTTGTAATTAAAATCATATAAACTTTTCATCATATCACCGTTTCCATTTTAACATATTTTCCACCTTAGAGTGTGCTTTTTTACTCATAAAAAGAAAAAGAAGAAGCGACATCTCTTATCGTTGCCGCCTCTTTGTCTTTATTCTTTATTTGCGTTAGGATAATCAGCCTTGATAACTTGAGCACAACGATCACACAGACCCTCTTCATGAGTTCCTTGGTGAATGTTCCAACATCTAGGACAGATGACTCCATCGCACTTCTCAACACGGATACCACATACTTCATAACGTTGGCAATCAGTGTTTGTTAATTCTGCTTTAGAGACAATTAACCATTGAGCTAATTTTTCACCTAATAGTTCATCAATCAGCTTTACATCTTCTTCTTCAAGTTGAATGGATACATGAGCTTCAAGCGATTTACCTATAACTTTATTTACACGAGCATCCTCAAGTGCTTTGAAAACATCACTGCGGATAGCATTTAAACGTTCCATATCACTTAGAATCTTATCCGAATTATCAATCTTGATACATTCAGGGAATGTTTGAAGATGAATACTACCTTTTTCAGGTGCAAAGAAATCATTAATTTCTTCTGTAGTATGAACAAGGATAGGTTCCCATAACTTCATAAGTGCATCACAACAGGAATACATAACAGATTGAACATGACGACGAACTACATCATTTTTACGTTCAATATAAAGAATATCTTTTGTGTAGTCTAAATAATAAGCACTTAATTCATTACTCATAAAGTTAGTTAAAGTTGCTGTAACATTAGCAAAATCATAATTGTTATAAGCTTTACGTACTTCCGTAATTACTTGATTTAAACGTACTAAGATATACTTATCCAGTGGTTTAAGTTCACTAACATCAACTAAATCAGCAAGTGTAAAGTCTTCAGAATTCAGGTTTGCTAATAAGAAACGGAATGTATTACGTACTTTTCGATAGTTCTCAGCACATTGTTTAAGGATATCTTCTGATACCTTAACATCTGCTTGATAATCAATACTAGCAGCCCATAATCTTAGAATATCAGCACCGTATTGTTCCATAACTTTTGAAGGATAAATTGAATTTCCTCCAGATTTAGACATCTTTTCTCCTTTAGCGTCAAGAATGAAGCCATGAGATAAAACTTGTTTATAAGGAGCAATTCCATACATTGCTACTGATATAACCAGGGATGAATTAAACCAACCACGGTATTGATCACTACCCTCAAGATATAAATCAGCAGGGAATTTCATACCACGCTCTTTTAATACACTTGTGTGTGATGAACCTGAGTCAAACCATACATCCATGGTATCCATTTCCTTACGGAAGATATGATTAGGTGATTGAGGATGAGTATAGCCTTGTGGTAATAAGTCTTTAGCTTCTCTTTCAAACCAAACATTTGAACCAAATTCTCTGAATAAATTAGCAACATGATCAAATACATTTTGATCCATAATTGGTGAATTATCTTCAGCATAGAAAATAGGAATTGGTACTCCCCAAGCTCTTTGACGAGAAATACACCAGTCACCGCGGTCACGAATCATGTTGAAAAGGCGTGTTTCTCCCCATGCTGGCATCCAATTAACTTTTTTGATTTCTTCTAAAAGAACATCTCTTATTTTATCAATGGAAGCAAACCATTGGTCCGTAGCTCTAAAAATAATAGGCTTTTTTGTTCTCCAATCATGTGGATAAGAATGGGTGATCCATTCCATTTTCATTAAAGCACCTAATTCATCTAACATTTTAACGACTGTTTTATTAGCGTCATCTACAAATTGACCTTTTAATGCTTCACCAGCTTCTTCACTTAGACATCCATGTTCATCAACAGGACAGTAAGCAGGTAATCCATATTTACTACCAATCATAAAGTCATCACTACCATGGCCTGGAGCCGTATGTACACAACCTGTTCCTGCATCAGCAGTTACATGGTCACCTAGAATTATCATGCTTGTACGCTCATATAAAGGGTGTTTACAAGTAATTAATTCTAATTCTCTTCCTTTAAATGTTTTAAGTACTGTTTTTTCTTCTAAGCCAAACTTTTCCCAAAGTGAATCCACTAATTCACTTAAAACAACAAGATTTCCTTTTTCACACTTAACCAATGAATATTCTAATCTTTCATTTAAACAAATCGCTAAGTTAGCAGGAATGGTCCATGGTGTTGTTGTCCAAATAACGAATGAATCTTCATTACTTAAGACACCTTTACCATCAACAACATCAAACTTAACAAAGATTGTTGGCGATTTAATATCATGATATTCAATTTCAGCTTCAGCAAGGGCACTTTCACTTGAAGGTGACCAATAAACTGGTTTCAAACCTTTATAGATTAAGCCATCCATTGCCATCTTACCAAAAATAGCAATTTGATTACTTTCAAATTCTTTTTGTAAAGTAATATAAGGATGATCATAATCAGCAATTGTACCTAAAGAAATTTGATCAGCTCTTTGAATATCTACTTGTTTAAGAGCATAATCATAACATTTACTACGGAAATCAGCCAAAGACATTTCCTTACGGTTGAATCCAAGCTTTTGCATTGCATTTTCAATAGGTAAACCATGAGTATCCCATCCAGGAACATATTCTACACGAAAACCTTCCATGAATTTAGAACGATTAATCATATCCTTTAATGTTTTATTTAAAGCATGACCAATGTGCATGGCTCCATTAGCATAAGGAGGCCCATCATGTAGAATAAACGTTTCAGCGCCTTCTCTTTTTTCAAGCATTCTCTCATACAAACCTAATTCAGCCCAACGTGCTTGAAAACCTGGTTCTTTAGTTGGAAGTTTCCCTCTCATTTCAAAATCGGTTTTTGGCATTAATAATGTGTCTTTGTAATCCATTTTATTTTCCTCCTATTAATAAAAAAAGTCCTTATTGCTAAGGACGTAGTTATACGCGGTACCACCTTAGTTCACAAGTTCCCCTGTGCCCTCAAAACTATAACGCTAGTTGTTTGCGAGTCTTCCTACTCTATTTTAGAAGACCTACTCCTAAGTGATATCTTAAAGTAATCCGTATCGACTTTCACCAAATCATCGACTCTCTACAACTTCATATACTTTAAGCATGTCTTATTCATCGTATTTATTCATCATTTAATAAACTTGTATCTGGTAGAGGTGGAACTTCAAAGTTCTGTAAAGTTCTCGTTAAATCATCAAGTTGATCCATCATACGATCCTTTATTTCACCTGTTTCCTCACCCAATTTGCTTACTTCAATCAAAATCATTTTGGCACTTGACAAGGCTTCACTCACAATCACATCAGCATTGTTTTGAGCCGTTGAGACAATAACATTCGCTTCCTTCAAAGCAATTCTAGCTATATCCTCGGCAGCTTTTTCTTTTATTCGAAGATCACCAACGAGGGTTAAGTATTTATCTTTGAAATCTTTTACTTGTTCTTCTAATAATTCACTACGGGTTTGATACAATTCTAGTTTCTTACGCAAAGATTCGTTTTCTTCACTCATCCTTGTTAACTGGTCATCCACTTGATAACGGTTGTAACCATTTCTCATTGTTTCAAACTGTTTTTTCTCCATAATTGTACTCACCCCTTACTGATAGATGCCAATGGCTATCACATAGTTATCTTTCTTAGTTTTTTTAAGAACTCCTTGATATACAAAACGTCCATAACCACGTATAGAAAGCACAGCATTATTATTACACAATGTCGAACAATCTTCAAGCGGAAGATGGTTTACTTGAACGAAACCACCCTTAATTAAATCCACTGCTTTACTTCGTGCTAGATTACAACACGCTGCTACAAGGATATCAAGGCGTGTTCCTGACACAATCTTTTCAATCGTTACTATTTTTCGAGTCACTGATAATTGTTTTTCAGATGCTTTAAAAGCAACTGGAGCATGTTTAATTTTAGTAACCGTTGAAATAATGTAATCCATGACATCAGCGTTCACATAAACATAGATGGATTCATCCACTAAAACAATATCACCAAATTGATCATTACGAAGCCCACAGTTATAAAGTGCTCCCATGCAATCTCGGAAAGATAATTCATGATATTGACTAGCATAGGTAGCGTGAAGTAACACGATAGCAAAAGGTGTATCGCCTTCTCCCAACTTAGCCCTTCTTTTTTCCGCAGCTACATGCCCTCCCTCAAAACACAGGGGACATCGACTTCCAACAACTTGTGTTAGTATATTACATTCTGCTTCATTTAAAAACGGCGTGAAATATTCACGCTGCGTTCTTGTGACTAAATCTACACAATCATCCATTCTCTTAGCAAATTCTTCGTAGCCTTTAAAATGTTTAAGCCAATCGTTAGATTTCGTCTTCTTCTGAATCGACATTGATTTTTCCATTAACACCGATTGATTTAGGCGCACACAGGATAACATTTTGACCAATTTTTTGAATTGAACCATCTAGTGCAAATACAACACCAGTCAAAAAATCAATCGTACGTTGTGCGTAATCGCGTTGTAATTTATGTAAATTGATTACAGCTGCTCTGTTTTCTTTTAAACGACGACCAATTTCTTGTGCTTCGTCAAAAGAACGTGGTTCAAAAAGAACCATTTTTGTATCGAAATTAGCATTAGATACCGATTTAGACTTAGGCGATTCATACTTACTAATCGCTTGAGCCTCTTCTTCATTTAACTCTAATACTTCTTCATCATCCATTGGAGCAATGAATTCCTTAAATTTGTCTTTGATACCCATAATAGAACCCTCCATACTTTCTCTATTATAACATAGTCATTTAACTAAAAAAAAGAGAAAGTTTATAATTTATCAATCCTTTCTCATTTCCTTCGTCATAATTCACTTTATCGCGACAATTTACAATTCTTTTTTCACTAAAATCACATCAGTACCGATCGTTGTTATTCGATCAACACCAATTTTTTCATAGTTTTCTTTAAATAACCACGGAATAAGTGAAGCAAAACAACCTTTTTTCTCACCAACAAAAATAGAAGTTACAGTTAATTCAGCGTTCATTTCTAAATCTTGAACATTACCTAACGATTTACCTTCATTCATTGCTATAACTTTTTTACTCACAAGTTCACTATATCTCATTTTAATCACCTAATACAGTCTATGTAGTTTTGCTTAAAATGTTAATCAAATTCTTTCTTTAAACAAGCAATAGCACTTTTTTCTAGTCTTGATACCTGTGCTTGCGATATTCCAAGTTCTCTCGCTATTTCACTTTGCGTATAATCAAGATAATAACGTTTACGTAAAATATCTAATTCTTTTGAATTTAATTGTCTCATACTTTTCTTTAAAGTTAAGACATTACTTAATAATTCAATTTCATTTCGGTTATCTTTAATCTGATCCACAAGTAACATTTCATCTCCATCACTATTGTACATTGGTTCAAAAATAGAAATAACACTTTGGACAGAATCAAGGGCTTCCACAACATCTTTATTCTTAACATTACATTCATTCGCTAAATACTCAATGCTAGGTTCTTCACTATACTCATGGAGATATGCTTCCTTAATTCGAAAGATTTGATAAGCTAAATCTTTACAATGACGAGAAACACGTATCACTTGATTATCACGCAAATAACGTTTAATCTCTCCCATAATCATGGGAACTGCGTAGGTTGAAAATCTTACTTCATGTTTTAAATCAAAGTTATCAATACTCTTAATTAAACCAATACATCCTACTTGAAATAAATCATCCATATTGTCACATCGTGTCGCAAATCGTTGCACAATGCTTAGTACTAATTTTAAGTTTCCTTGAATTAATTCTTCTTTGGCACTTAAATCACCATTTTGTAAATTCAAGAATAATTCTGTCATTTTGGCATTAGTTAGAACTTTTATTTCGCTTGTATTTATTCCACTAATTTCCACCTTATAACGACTCATGCTATCCCTCCTCATGTATATTCATTTTCCCCAAACGAGTCGTGAATATTCATGAAATAAGGGATTTCCTTTTATTGACAACAAGAAAAAAAGAACCTTTAAAAAGATTCTTAGTTCTCTAATTCATTACTTAAACTTTAATACCCTATGATTCATGAAATAATAACTTAATATACTTCGTTTTTAATTATTTACTATGATTTAATTGTGTTTTTAATTGCGCTATAATTCGCTTTTCTAATCGAGAAATATAGCTTTGAGATATACCTAGCTTAATTGCAATATCTTTTTGTGTGCATTCATCATGTTCAATTCCATAACGCATTTGTAGGATTAATTTCTCACGATCTTTTAATGTATTTAATGCTTTCATCAATTCCCTTTTATTCTCATTCTTCTCAAATTCCTTTGTTACTAAATCACCCTCTGTACCAATGATATCACTAAGTAATAATTCATTCCCATCATAATCAACATTCAAAGGTTCATCGAGTGATATTTCACCTCTTCGCCTACTTTTCTTTCTTAAGAACATTAATATCTCATTCTCAATACAACGGGAAGCATAAGTAACCAGCTTAATGTTCTTATCCGATTTAAAGGTGTTTACAGCCTTAATTAGACCGATTGAACCAATACTAATCAAATCCTCCATAAAAATAGGATTCGTTTCATAACGCTTCGCTATGTACACAACCAAGCGTAAATTATGTTCAATCAATAGATTTCTAGCTTCCATATCCCCATTTTCAAATCGTTGAACCGCTTCTTTTTCTTCCTTTGCACTTAAAGGTTGAGGTAATACATCACTTCCTTGAATATAGTAAACATTGATATCATCCTTGCGCTTAAATAAAAACTCATACAATCTTCTTAGTAGGTTCATAATTTCTCCATTCTTGTCATCTGATTTAAATTTAATAGGCATTCACATCTTAAAGGAAAATGATCACAACTCGCTATCACAATAACTTCATTCACTTGACTGCCTGGTATCAATGCATTAACAACCTTTCCACTAAATTCGCTATTATATCCTATTGTATGCAGATTTCCCGACACAATATGCCTACTCACACAAGTTCTATAGAGTGATTCTGAGACAAAAAGGATTGGATATCCTTCCCACATAGCATTGTTTCCACTATCTAAATAACCTCTTGTTTTATAATCATCAAATTTGATTTCATATACAAAACTCGCTTGAGTTAAAAGATGACCCCATTTACTTAAAAGCAAAGTAACAATGAAAATCATAAATAACCAAATAAAGATTGGATTATAATGAACAGGTGGGAAATACGTATAATTAGTAAAGGTACCTCCGATAAATAAATAAAGGGTCAGCATCATCAAAATATGCAAGCATAATCCACAACAATACATTGCAATAGCTTTATTAAATAAGGTGAGAAAGCAAGCTAGTTCAAGAAGAATATAAAGGGTTGGTATCCATTCATTAAAGAAGCAACAACTTATTAAACTTAGAATGAATGAATAAAGCATGAGTGATTTTACTTCAATAACACGACCCGTTGCATAACCCGCGATTAAACACGCTAAGAAATGGTTGAGAAAGGATTGAATGAGTGCGATCTCTACATAACTCTCCATACCTCACGCTCCTATTTATAGTATAGCGAAACTGAATGAAATTCTTTGTCACATTAAGGAGTTCATACAAAAAAACTGCGACGAATTAAGTCACAGTTCTATTGGAAGATTGATAAGAAAGCATTAAATATTGAAACGATTGTATTAGTAATTGTTTGGTAAATAACCTTGATTACCTGATTAATACCTTGAATAATTGCACTTACCGATTCTAATAAGTTATCTACAAAACTAGCATTACTTGGTATTTCTTCTTCATTCTTAATACTTTCAATCACTTTTTCTTTATTGACAGGCTTTATTTCCTCTTTGATAATTGGAGTTACAATATAATCTTGCTTAAGTTGTTCTTGTTTTTCATAAAATACAACACTTTCTTCATCCTTATTGACTAATACTTCTTCAACCTTTGGCGGTATAAAAGTGATTGTCTCATCGCTAATTACTTCTTCTGCTTTTGGGAAAGGGACATCATCGTTCGTTTCACGATCACTCTCATCTCTCCCACCACCTCCAGTAGTTTCATCAATATCTTCATTTCCAGGGCGTGGTGGCTTAGGGGGTGGTAATTTAATTGTGCTACCGATTGGAATCTCGATTATAGGAGCAAGTCGTGAGTTCTTCGTTTTTACTCTTATAACATCATCATCATGAAGTTCAAAATCTAGTATATAATAAGCTTCCCCATTATTTATCAAATTCGGATATAATTCATAATAAGAAGAATCATAATCTTCAATAAGCGTTTCTTTTTTTGATGATTCACAGTATATATATGCGTCAAAATCCGTAAAATAATGCTGCTTAAAGTAAATAATTAGTTTATTGCCCTCTTCATTCTTATCATAATAACTCTCAAAAAGCTGACTTGTATAAATTGGCTCATCATAAATCAAATAAATATACAACTCTTCAAAACCATATAACCCTATCTCTGTATAGTCATTATAACTAGTTGGATTTAATTTGACAACATTCCCTTGATAAGCATCTTCACTTGCTTGAAAAGACGACACTTCAACATTAAACTGAGTAGTTCTCTCTATTTGTTTTTTAATCTCTTCATCAATATGAATCATATCCTGATTGTTAATAATGTTGGTATCATAAGTTAAAAATTTAGGTATCATATCCTCATAATTATCATAATTCTCCTTGGTAACATGAAAATTAAGTTGTGAAGAAATTGGCTCAAATAGCCGTTTAACAACATAATATTCATTGTTTATTGAACTGGTAAAAATTGTATCATCAACACTACACAAGTCAATAATTGTCATACCACTTCCCTTATTAAAAATTGTATGATAATTATAATAGTTATCCATCAACACAGAAGATTGTATCAAAATAGGTTGACTTGAATTAAAGAAAGCAGCCCCCGTTGAGTGAATGGTTATTTGATTTAAATAAAGAATTTCACTGGTTGAAGTAAAACTAATTGCACTCCCCACACCATTCATTATAATTGTTGGATTATAATCACTATGGACAACCTCATTAAAGCTATTACTTGTGTTTATTAATTTAGAATATGAATGGATTGTGATAGTAGCACGCTCTTCGTCCTCTGTAAGACCAGAAACAGACCCAGACTTAAAGTCCAAAATAGCACCATTAAATAAGTTGATTACTTCATTATTTGCATTGATACTCATGTTCTCAAGGGTTAACGTTGGAACTTCTTCTTTTAAACTCAACAGATAATCGAGGATAGCTAACCATTCTTGATTAGGAGCTAGAGAAATTTGAATTTTTGTCTTTATTTCATTAAGTTTATCTACCATATCATCCATTGATGATTCAGAACTAGCTGTTAAGATAGAACTCCAATCAAGTCGCAATCCCTCTTCGATAATGTTTAGTTCATCTAATAATTGATTACACTGATTTAATGCGATAAACAGTTTTGGTATAACATAAATTGAATATTCATCAAAACTTACATTCGTTTTACGATCAAGTGTTGTATCCTCAAAAATATACAAATCTCGATCAACAATAATTTGTTTATCTTCAGTATCTCCCATTATCAAGCGAGAGGAAGAATTGGCTTGAATTAAATTGATTGTTTGGATACTGTCACTAAAGATATTCTCAGTCTTAGCTTTTATTGAGTCTGAGTAAGGATAGGAAGGTTGGAGTGAAACATCAAGTTCTTCACTTATTAACTCTTCCTTTGCTTCTTCTACCCAATACTCTTCATTTTCTAGGGGTAAGGTTTCGATGATTGACTCTTCTTCAGGTGTGGGTTCCTCTATCGCATAAACACTTAAAGGAGATGTGAATAAAGCAAATATGACGATGAATAGAGCCGTTATTCTCATGATTTGTCCCTCCAATTATGAAAAACATATATATAAATTATATCACAGTATTCCACAATAGTTTCACAAACTCAAGATATCAAAAAAATCCTTGATTGCCCAAAGATTTATAATTGTTTTTTTCTAATTCGCAAATGACGTACTAGTAAAAATATTACGGCAGCACTCACACTTGTATAAAGACTATATTTAGAAGATAGTAATTCAAATAAATAGTCAGCATCAATATCTTCCATCGCATAAAACTCATAAATCCCTAATGTTTCTCCTGCTAAGGAAATCGTTAGTTTCTGAATCAAATCACCTTGGTGAATAGGAGCATTTATTTTATTCCATTCATAGTAGTATTCTAAATCACTTCGGCTCTTATCCTTTTCCATCAAGAAGCTAATTTCTTCATGAGCTTTTACACTTACCTTTGTATCTTCTAACTTACGACCAATCGGTAATTGTTGAAGTTCTTCATTCATTGATATCGCTTTAACTCGATGATATTCACTAAAGGCTTGCTCATACAAAGTTTTAGCGTCTAATAAATGAAGAGGTTGATAGCCAAGTTCCGCAGGAGCATGCGCTGTTACTAAGATTAAATCCATACCATCCTGTGTTGCTGTACTAGCTAAACATAATCCTGCTTCTAAAGTAAAACCAGTTTTACCACCTTGAATATATGTCATACCCTCTTCTGCCGCAGCAAATGTTGTGCTTGTTAAATAAAGACCCTTTGTATGGAAATTGGAAGGAGTTGTTGTGTATGTTTTAGATTCAAAGATAGCTTTAAACGTTGGATTATTCAAGGCTACTTTAAGTAATGTAGCAATATCACTTACAGATGAAACATGGTTATTATTATGTAATCCAGTCGCATTAGTAAAATGGGTATTCACCATGCCTAATTCTTCTGCTTTCTTATTCATTTCTTTTACGAAATCTACTTCACTTCCACTTACTCTTTGCGCAATGGCTTCACACGCATCAGCACCTGAGGGTAAGATAATACCATAGAGTAGATCTTTAATTGTTATGGCTTCACCAACCTTAAAACCAGCTACAGAGGCATTTGCTTCTTTTAATCCTATGAGTACCGTAGGATTAATAACAACGACTTCTTCATAGTCATCTAGAAACTCTAATGCAACAAGCAACGTCATTATTTTAGTCATACTTGCAGGATAGATAATTTCATCTTTTCCTAATTCATATAACACGTCTCCGCTTTTAACTTCAATCATTATATAATTACTACTATAAATTATTTCTTCTGCTCGAAGGTCTATTTTCCAAAAACTGATACTACAAAGGATAACGAATAAGAAAATTAATGTTTTTTTCATATTGACCTCCTTCTATAAAGATAATCTATCTTGAATATTATACTATATATATACGCATTATTTGGCATAAATTCTGAATTTTATTCGTTTCTTCATCCATTCTTCACAATTATATGGCATAATATTAAAAAGAGGTGAATTTAATGGGAAAATTACTCGTTGTCGATGATGAAGAAAAGATTCGTGCATTGATTAAAAAATATGCTATCTTTGACGGCTATGAAGTTGATGAAGCAGCTAATGGTTTTGATGCTATCCAACTTGTTTTTAAAAATACCTATGACTGTATTATTATGGATGTGATGATGCCTGAACTCGATGGTTTTTCAGCTTGTAAAGAAATACGCAAGACTAGTAAAACGCCCATCATTATGCTATCGGCTAAAGGTGAAGAATATGATCGTATCCATGGTTTTGAATTAGGTGTCGATGATTATGTAGTAAAGCCCTTTTCAAGTAAAGAATTAATGATGAGAATACAAGCCATTATCAAAAGAACACAAGGCAATGAAAATGATTGCTTTCTATATAAAGGTTTATCCATTGATTTTTCAGCACGAATTGTCCGTGTAGATAAGCAAAAATTACATCTTTCACCTAAAGAGTATGATTTATTATTCTATTTAGTTCGCAATATTGGTATTGCTCTTTCTCGTGAACAATGTATTTCTCAAGTATGGGGATATGACTTCTATGGAGATGATCGAACTTTGGATACACATGTGAAAACACTAAGAAAGAATTTGGGTTTATATGGTGATTGCATTGTCACTTGTCGAGGGGTAGGTTACCGTTTTGAAGTTGAATAGCTACTATAATCAAATCAAGAATAAACTTAAACGTTTCCACTTTGTTAATGCATCCATCCGATTCAAAATCCCTCTTTATCTATTAATCTTCGTATCAAGTATGCTTATTGTCTTATGGTTGAGTGAAGTTGTCTTTCTTAATGACATTTATAAATTAATTAAAACAAATTCTATCACAAATGCCGGTAATGATATTGTTGAAGAAATTGATCGTAAGCATATTGATAAAATGATTCAAAAAGTAGCTCGTGATAATGGTGCCTGCGTAACTGTTACTGATGATTTTGGTAATATTCTATATAAAGGTGACTTTAATAATAGTTGTGCCACACAGCTATCATTAAGTGAGTTTACAACAAGAATCAATAAAGCTCTTGAGAATAGAAATACTTATGTTGATAAAACCCAAAGAGAAGAACACTTCGTAAGTGAAATACTCCCTAATTTTGATGTGAAAATGGGAACTAGAATTATTAATGAAATTAAATATACAGGTATTAGCATGAAAGACAATCAAACTTACTTTGTCTTTGTCGATGCGGTTATTACACCTTTAAGTGAAACCGTTGATGTTATTCGAAAAGTAATCTTCTTTGTTACCTTAATTATGAGTGTCCTTGCGGTGATTATTGGTGTCTTCTTAAGTAAATTCATCACAAAACCAATCATTCAAATTCATGAACAATCAAAGCATTTATTAAACCCTGATGTAAAGCAAGAAACAGTTAAAGGATATAAAGAGGTTAATGAATTATCGAAAACATTACAAGAAACTTCTATCGAATTACAAAAGGTTGAAACTTTACGTAATGAATTAATTGCCAACATTTCTCATGATTTAAGAACACCCTTAACCATGATGGGTGGCTATGCTGAAATGATGGGTGACTTACCTAATGAAAACAATCCAGAAAACCTTAAAATTATCTTAGATGAAACTCGCCACTTAACACGTTTAGTTAATGATGTCTTAGATTTATCTAAAATGAAATCAGGTAATCAAGCATTGAATTTAGTTTCATTCTCTATCACTGAATTGATCGAACAATTATGTCATCGATTAAATGCGATGAAGACAGTTCATGGGGTTAAGATTGAATTTATTCATAGTGAAGATATTCATGTTGAAGCCGATGAAATGAAAATAAGTCAAGTTCTCTATAACTTGATTAGTAACGCTATTAATTACTCAGGAGAAAGTAAGGTTGTTGAAATCAAACAAACTCGCATGAACAATGAAGTTCTCATTGAAGTCATCGATCATGGTCCTGGTATTGAAGAGGAAGCTCTATCCACAATCTGGGAGCGTTATTATCGAAGTAATAACAATCATGTACGTAGTTCTATTGGTAGTGGATTAGGCTTAAGCATTGTGCGTGAAGCCCTCATTGCCCACCAAGCAAACTATGGTGTACATTCCACCGTGGGTGTAGGTTCAACCTTCTATTTCTCATTAAAAGTAAATCAATAAAGGCAATCATTCAATGAATTGCCTTTTTTTCACGGCATTCTTCTCATTAATTCAAAGAATCTTCGTGTAATGTTCAAGTAATCTTCACATCACTCTTTTATACTATTATCAAGGTGGTGAACAAATGAAAGCACGTCATGAATTGAAATACAAAATATCTAATTTTGATGCCGAGATACTAAAGAGTCGGATTCGAAAAATCTTAGAAATTGATAAACACGCTAGCCAAGATGGTTATATTGTTCGTAGTTTATACTTTGACAATGTTTATGATCAAGCATATTTTGAGAAATTGAATGGACTTGAGAAGCGTGATAAATTTCGAATAAGAATGTACAACTATGATACAACTTATATACGCTTAGAAAAGAAGAGTAAGCAAGGAACAAGTACAATGAAAAGTAGTGTTACTTTAAATAAAGAAGAAGTTAATCGAATCTTAGTTCTTGATTATGAATGGATGAAAGATAAAATTGAACCTTTATTTCATGAATTCTATCTTAAATTAACTAACAATTTATTACGACCTAAAGTTATCATCGATTATCAAAGAATTCCTTTTATCTATCATTACGGAAACATTCGTATTACCTTTGATTCAAAGATAAAATTTAATTCAACAACCCTTGATTTCTTAAATCCTAATTGTATTATGCAATCTTTCCCTTTCTCACAAGGTAGTATTCTTGAAGTAAAATATGATGAATATATACCCCGATTAATTACACATTTGCTTCAATGTGATAGTGCTTCACATCAAGCCTTTTCCAAGTATTGTACTTGTAGAAACTCATTATAAAGGAGAGTAACAACATGAATTTTGACGATATATTTAAATCCAGTTTTTTAGAGAAAACAACTTCTTTCTCACTTATTGATACTTTAATTGCCTTTGTTTTAGCTTTTATCTTAGGCTTATTTATCTATACAATCTATAAAAAAACCTATAAAGGAGTCATGTATTCCTCCGCCTTTGCTACTTCCCTACTCGCCATGACTTGTATCACCACTCTGATTATATTAGCCGTTACAAGCAATGTAATCCTATCATTAGGGATGGTAGGTGCTCTTTCAATTGTTCGTTTCAGAACAGCAGTCAAAGAGAGTATGGATATCTGTTTTATTTTCTGGTCAATCTCTGTTGGTATTGTATTAGGTGCAGGTCTAATTCCTTTGGCAGTCTTAGGTTCACTATTTATTGGTATCACAATGATTATTTTCCTAAATAAACATGAACGAGTGAACCCATATTTATGTATCCTACAAATTGTAGATAGTGAGTGTGAAGTCATGGCTATTGATCATATTAAAAATAGTGTTAAGAAGCAACTCTTAAAGGCTAAGAATATGAATAGTGATGGTATTGAGTTAACACTAGAGATTCAATTAAGGAATGAAGATGCTAGTTTTATTAAGAGTTTAATGGCAATGCAAGGAATTAAGAATGTTTCTTTATTAAGTTATAATGGAGAGTATATGAGTTAGTATGAATAAGCCAAAAAGTGACTTTAAGTTATTTGCCATTATCTTAATGATTCTAGCTGTATGCTTTACTTTAATCTTTACCTACTATCCCAAAATACTTCCAATGAGTGAAGCGGAGAATCAATTTACTTATCAAAGTCAAATATTTGATGAAGATGCGCTATTAAAAATTAACATCCTTGTTGATGAAACATCATGGCAGGAAATGTTAGATACTGCTAATGAAGAAAATTATATTCAAGCAGATATAATGATTAACAATGAAGTATTTAATCATGTAGGAATTCGTCCTAAAGGAAACTCTTCATTAAGTAGTGTTTATAGTTCCGATTCTGATCGATATAGCTTTAAGATTGAATTTGATCACTACCAGGATGGTAAAAATGCCTATGGCTTAGATAAGCTTGTCCTCAATAACATCCAATCAGACGCCTCATATTTAAAAGAGTTTATGAGCTATGACCTCTTTCGCTTTATGGATGTGCCAGCAAGTTATGCGGTAATGAGTGAAGTGTATTTGAATGGTGAATATTGGGGTTGTTACGTAGCCTTAGAGGCCATTGAAGAATCCTTTGCCATGCGTAACTTCCAAGCAAGCTATGGGCAGTTTTATAAGCCTGAGAATACAATGGGAATGCGAGGAGGTGAATCTACGCAAAACAATGAAGGAACTGATTTAGCTTATATCGATGACAATGTATCTAGTTATTCCACGCTTCTAGATGCCGCTATCTTCGATCAAGATGCAGTGAGTGAACAACGTGTCATCGCTGCCTTAAAAGCTTTATCAACAGGTGAGAATCTTGAAGAAAGCTTCGATGTAGAAGAAATTATACGCTATATTGCTTGTAATACTTTCCTTAATAACATGGATTCCTATTTTGGAAATATGCTTCATAACTATTATTTATATGAAGAAAAGGGTCTTCTTCAAATGATTCCATGGGATTACAACTTAGCCTTTGGAGGTTTCCAACAAAACGATGAATCTAGCGTAATAAATCTTGCGATTGATACGCCCATTTCAGGAATAACCATAGATAAAAGACCTTTAATTAATCAATTATTAAGTAATTATGAATATAAAGCATATTATTATGAACAGTTACAGAAAATCGTCGATGAGTATATTAACTCAAACGTGTTTAGTAATAAGATCACTGAAATGGCTTCATTAATTGATCATTCCGTAGCAAATGATCCAACTTCTTTCACTAGTTATGAAGAATTCACTAATGCTATCCCTACCCTAATTAAGTATGGTGAATTAAGAGCTAAAAGCATACAAGGACAACTTGATGGAATTATCCCATCAACGACTAAGGAACAAAATGAAGCAAGCGAATCATTAATAGATGTTAGTGATTTCAGCCTTTCCAACTTGGGAACCCAAGGAGGACGTGGTAATATAAAAAATGAATTAGCCCCTTCAGACAAACCTGAGGGTGATGATGAAATGCAAGATAAACCCATCGGATTTAATCCCGAATTAATGAAACAGGCTCGTTCTATTTTAGAAAATACTACCGAAATAAGTGATGAGCAAAAACACCAACTTTATGACTTAGGTCTAGATGATGAACAAATCAGTGAAATATTTGATATGCAACAAAATATGGATAAAAAAGATCGAGGTGAAATGCCTGAGGGCGGAGGTGAATCACCAACTGCAAGAACAACAACGATTGATAAAACCCAGCTTGTCCTTGTAGGAGGTTGCCTTATCCTATCTATTCTAATCTGTAGGGTTGCCATGAAGTATAAGCGAAAATAAAAGATGACTCACTTAGGTCATCTTTTTAACATATAATCGATATTATGAATTTAGATAAGCAATTAATGGCTCTAAATAAGCAGAATCACTCCAATCACAATCAGTTCCACCATTAATATAGTTCCACATTTTAGGATCAACAGATGCTTCTCCTTTTTTAAGATTCGACTTATTAATCATCTTACATACTGTGCGATCAAAAAAATTCATATTCGCTACATCAAAAATACCTCTACCATAGAATAAAGGTATCTTATCACTTAATTCTTTCAAGTTATCATCCTTTAATTTCTTTAATTCTTCTTCATTATATATACCTGCTCCATTAGCAAATACAGCAATTTTCTTGTCCTTAATTTTCTCATAATTCTTCTTCAAAAAATCAACCCCTGCAATCCCGGATGCATGGATTCCACCAGCAATTACAATCGAATCATAGTTTTCTAAGTTTACTTGTTCAGTTTGAGCATATTCAATTAGATCACCGTTAATTCTTTCACTTAACCATGTTGCATATTTCTTAGTTGCTCCATATTTTGACTTATAAATTATAACCATTTTCATATCCTTTTTACCTTTCTTAAGAGTTTATACCTCTTTTAATTGTTCAACACTTTTATGCATACCCATCATTAACTTAAATAGCATCTGAATTTCTTCATCAGTATATGAACTAAATAGATTAGCTAAACACTGGTTATGATGCTCAGCTATCTCTTCAAAATAATCATGAAGCTTAGGTGTAGAAATCATTGAGTATGTTCTAACATCTAATGGATTATTTTCAATAACCACATATCCTTTCTTTTCTAATACAATTGCCAGTTTCTTAATATTTTGTCTTGAACAGCCTAGTAACTGTCCTAGCTTAGTCAATGTTAATGGAGCTTGTGATTGTCTAATCATAGTCAACAACATAAACTGTTTTAATGAAATATCACTACTATCATAATCGAAGATTGTCTGTAATTTATTACTTATAATAAACAAAGAACTAAAAATTGCTTTTTCTTGTTTCTCTCTTGATCCTGAAAATGCTTGAATTAAATGATTTAACTCCATGCTTCCTCCTTTTACGTAACTTGTTACTATTATAATAACAGTGAACGACTATCTTGTCAATAATAAAAAACCTAATCCCAGATAGAGATTAGGCTTATTGTTTGATTACAATTAACTTTGTTTTTGTATTGCTTGTTCAAGTTCTTTCTTCTTATTCTTGAAATTGCGTTGTTGAATATATAATATTCCAATAACTACAACAAGAACAATGAATGCTGGAAGATCCCATGAACAAAATCCTAAACTCATATTTTCGAACATATTGATTCTCCTTTTCTAGTTAAGATTTTTGCTTAACTTTTCTAATTCTTTTTTGTTTTCTCTGTTCTTGAAGATTGTATAAGCAGCAATAACAAGAGCTATTAATAGAATAATCCAATGTAGAATACAATTACCTTCACCTTCTTGACCAAAGTCTGGTTTTTGAACATCTTCAGCATTGTCATTATCATCATTTTCTGGAGTGATAATTACTGATGGTTCATCAGGAGTAACTGGTGCTACAGGAGCAGGGTTAACTGGGTTTGTATCAGGATTTACAACTGGAACATTAATTTCTGGTTGAACTGGTACAACTGGAGTAACTGGTAATACAGGGACTTCTGGAGTCGTTGGATTAGCAGGCTCAATAGGAGTTGGATCAACTTCTGGTTTTGGGTCCGGTTTTGGGTCCGGTTTTGGATTCGGTTTTGGATTCGGTGTTTGATCCGGTGTTGGATCTGGTGTTGGATCCGGTGTTGGATCTGGCGTTGGGTCCGGTGTTGGATCTGGCGTTGGATCTGGCGTTGGATCTGGCGTTGGGTCCGGTGTTGGATCTGGCGTTGGATCTGGCGTTGGGTCTACTACAGGTTTCTTTTCAAAACGTGCTTCATAAGTAGTATCATTTGTAATTACTTCTTTAGATAAATTCGCTACTTTAGTATTTTCATTATACCAACCGATAAAATCAGCATTTTCATTAGCAATTGCCTTAGCAGCTGCAGTACCAATCATTTTGTTTTCTTCAATAACAGTTGAATTTTTATCTACACTACCTAAATCATTATCACTATTGCGAACTGTAAAGTTAACTGTGTATTCGTTAATTTCAGGAGCAACGTAATTTTCATCAATTGCAAATCTAGCTTCGAATGTGCGATTCTTAAACCATTGAGTTGATTTTAAAATATCGAGATTCTGTTCATTTCCAAGACCAACTGCCGGTGGTGCAAAGTACCAACCAACAAATTTTCCGCCTGGTTTAGCATTAGCAGTTACATTAGCAGAGCTAATAGATTCACCCTGTTTGATTCGTGCGTAAGGTTCACTAACTTCACCTAGGTGTTCATCCCCTTGACGTACTACGAAATTAAAGTCATATGAATGAATACCAGAATATACTACTTTATATCTATCAGATTCAGTTAGTCTATGAGTTCTAGCTTCATCAGCTAATATTTCAGTCCCACGATCACTCTCATCATGATTTTTTATAAAACCTGAGAGGTATCCGTATTTAGCATTTTCAAAGGTAACCCCTGCATCATATAACAAAGTACCAGCAGGAACCGTAACAGTTACTGAATCAATACCTCCGTTAATATAACCTAACGAATCTGTCCCATCTTCTGTCAGTGATCCACTGTCTAAGAAGAATGTTATATCGATTAAATTAGTAGGTTCAGCATTAACTTCAGAAGTATCACCTTCTGTAGGATTAATTGTATCTAGAGTTGTATCCATCTCTTCTTTAACGGTTTCGTCTGTATTATCTGTAGATAATTCAGCATCCTCAATGATGTCTTCAACGATGACGTCATCACTTGGAGTTACAATCCCTTCTGCTAAGATGCTGTGTGTTGAATTACAGAATAGTGCAAAGGCAAGTAATAAGGTAGTAAATTTTCTTAGATTTTTGTTTTTCATATTCATATCCTCCTTAGATTGATATTTGAATTGTTCTTTAACAATTTATTTACAGGTAATTATTCGTTTGTTAATTACATGCATATAATATACGATTGACCTTATCTTTTGTATTCAATTGTAATAAATTTGTAGCGAATTGTTATGAAACTTAATCAAATAAATGGCACTTGCAATAAACGACTTCAAAAGCGTAATAATCGACTTTAATCGAAAATATGGGTAAAACTTGTAAATATTTCTATCTAAATTAACGAGATTAAATGATTTCTATTAAAGAATTGATTTATTTAATAATTAAAGACTTTTAAACCTTATCTTTAAATTGAAAATTATGGGAATTTATAATATAATATATTAGGAAAGAATTACATATTGATTTATTATTCATGTATCCATTAAAGTTAATCATAAAACAGATAGAAGGGAGTATAGGAATGCATCTAAATGAAATGGCTGAATTAGTTATTCACACCAAGAATAATAATAGCCAAGCCTTCACTCTTCTTTTTGAAAATACATATCAGAAATTATATTATTTATCTTTATCAATGCTTAAGAATACACAGGGAGCTAAAGAGGCATTGCAGGAAGTCTATATTAAAGTATTAGGTGATATTAACACTTTAGATGACCCTAAATCGTTTATGGTTTGGAGTCATAAAATAGCTTATGATGTTTGTAATGAAAAGTTAGATAAACGCAGTGAGATAAACAATAGTGATGATTATCAGGTTTTAAATAACCAAATGAAAACTGAAAAAGAACGAGCGATGATGCGAATCATTGACTCATTGCCAATAGAACTAAAGAGTCCATTAGTTTTTAAGTATTATGTACGCTTAAAAGATAAAGAAATCTCAGAAATTATGGGATGTAGTGAAGATATCATCAAGTCGAGTTTAGTAAGTGCAAGAAGTAAGATAAAGTCAGAGATGAGTCAAAAGTATAAAACGATTAGTTTCTTTGGTATTACTCAGTTTCAACTAATTACTAAAGCTTTATATGCTTCTTCTTTACAGCACTCCTTTAATTCAGGAACAGCATTACAGATTCTAACCAAATCATTAGTTGCTAATCAGTTAGCCTCTGCCGTTAATTTTACGCCTGTGAGTGTGCAATCTCCTCCTTTGATGTCTATGGGTCAAGTTATTGGGATTGGGTCTGTTGCGCTTCTTATAACAAGCACAGCAACGATTACGCTTTATGCAGCTTATAATAAATTACCTGAGTTTGTGAATGTTTCTTTTACCAGTGAATATACGACTAGTCCTATTCAAGTATCGGCGGAGCTAACTCAGATCCATCATATTCAGGAATTTTATGCTGTTTCAAAAACTCATCAAGAATATTACGGGACGCTTATTAATGAGACTACTTATCTTGTTGATGTACCCGATAATGGTGATTATATCCTTTATGCAATTACGGATAATAAAAAAGAAGTTACTGCTGCAATTACAGTGACTTCAATTGACGACGATTTACCAGTCGTTAAGAATTATATTATAGAAAATAAAGAACTTAAAATATATCTTGAAGATATTACCTCTGGCATTGATTATTCAAGCATCTATGCTTTAAAAGCCGATGATACAAAGGTCCTTCCGATTCGTACGAATATTGAAACTAGCGAAATCATCTTTGACTTCCCTGATTCCACATTCAATTTATATGTAAGTGATTTAGCTGGGAATATTTCTAAGCATCGAGTTGAAGTCGTCTAAGAGTACTTGTTTACTTATAAACGGTACCCTTCACCATTTTGCTATAAACCATGTACATATCTTGTGTCGCCTCGGCTCCTTGAATGATAGGATAGCAAGTCATCAATGTTACTGAATAGGGTTGTGAGTCTTGATAAGCGACTTCATTCCAATCATCGACAAGATGATCATAGATTCTGTTTCCAAGCACTTCATAGATAAAGATTTCTTGTTCAGTTTCAATTAAGAACAAATCACCTTCTTGAAGTTCAGGTAAACGAGTAAATAATTGGTAGTTATGAGCGCCTACTACAGCACGCCCTTCCTCGCCAAACATATTCCAGTTTCCAAGATATCCTGCAGTGGATATTTGCCAGTTATTATTAAATTTATTTGAACCATAGTAAATTGGCATTTCATAGTAATCCATTTTTGGAATCGTGATGGTTCCAACAATTTTCCCAGATTCTAGGTTTAAAGAAGGATAAGGATTAGGAGCCTCGTTAATGGTTCTATCCTCCCATACATCTTTGTACTTTTCCATCGTTGCCTCTGCGTTTTGTCGAGACTGAGTGAAAGTAAATGCATCGATAGCGAAACGATCGAAACCAAGAACTGCCATTAATGATAAAGTAATACATAAAGCAATGAATAATTTAATTCTCACGAGTCTCACTCACTTTCATATTTAATCCTTAGGAGGTAAAAAATGATACATATATATTTATGCGATGACAACGAAATATTGTTAAGAAAGTATCAGGAAATGCTGACAAGTATCGCAAAGAAACATTCCATAGAAATAGCTATTCGCACTTTCACTAGTGGTGAACAAATGTTATTCCATGTGGAAGCAGAACCCAATGAATCAGACATAATCTATCTTGATATCATCATGAAAGAATTAACGGGTATTGAAACAGCAAAGAAACTTAAAAAGTTGGATTGCCAAGCGGAAATTATCTTTCTAACTTCTAGTGAAGAGTTTGTATTTGATTCTTTTGATGTTTCCCCACTTCATTATCTTATCAAGGATGCAGTCGGTAGTAACAAATTTGAAGAAGTATTTCTTCGAGCTGTGAAAATCAGTTCAGAGAAAATCAATACGATGTTCTTCTGTGAAACACGTTACGCTAAGAAGCAAATTCCAGTGAATAAAATCTCTTATTTCGAAGTAAATGGGCGATTAATGAATGTCCATTATGAAAAGAATTCCTTTGAATTTTATTCTACCATAGACAAGATTGAGCTGTCAATGAGTAAGCATTCATTCGTTCGTTGTCACCGTTCCTTCCTCATAAACCTTAATTTTGTGGATGAAATTGGCAAAAATGAGATTACTTTAATCAATGGTGATATTATTCCTCTTGGAGCTACTTACTTAAAGGATGTTAAGTTAGCCTTCTCAACCTACTTATCTAATTCCTTTATCAAGGATTCATCATGGAAAAATTAGATATGATTATGTCTGCAATTTTACTTATTGCGACAGCCATCTATGCATGGACATTTTATAAAACGGCTGCTTTATTTTGGAAACCTAAATTTGGTAAACGTCTTGCTCCCCTTTTTGTATCTATTTTAGGGGCAATCACTATTTATGCACTTACCTATCTCAAGAATGAACCCATTATTTATTTAGCTTATTTAATGTTTGATACGATTATATTATTAATATTCTTCCGAATTTCAATAACTGCTGCTACTTTCGCATCACTCTTTGCTTCAATCAATACGATTTGTATTAAGGGTGTTCTATTAGGCATTGTTTCATTGTTTATGAAGAGTAATCTTTATCAAACAATCAATACACCGAATGTTGAAATTGCTATTCTTGCTATTATTGTTATTATAAAGACGATTATTTTTAGAAACTTCAGAAATGCAAATAATCGAGAACGAAGTAAGTACTTCTTTGATTCACCAAAGCAATTGAATACGACAGTAGTCATTCATTCAGTCTTATTTGTGTTTATGTTATTTTATAGCTACAATTATTACTATAATTTAGATTTGATTTGGTTTTCATTTGCACAGACCTTACTTTCTGCCTTAATATTGATGATTTTCTACATCATCTTAATTTCACAAATACAAGTAAGTACCCTTATTTATAATGATATTCGAAATAAGCATGTTAGTGAACTTACTCAAGTTCGTTTAGCTCAGTATAAGCAACATGAAAATACTATTTCTAGTCTTACTAAGTTTAAACATTCTTATCATGAAATGATCTTATCAACGCAGTATTTGCTAGAAAAAAATGAAGTGAGTAAAGCTTATGAATATTTAAATACCAACGCTACTAAGTTCTTAGATACCTTACCTGTTTTTAAAGAGTACTCAAACAATCGTGTCTGTGACTCAATCATTTATGAATGGACTAATTTATGTGAACTCGCTGAGGTTGGCTTCACAGGTGATATATACATCCCTGATGATACCCATTTGGATTTACAAGCTATCTATGATGCGCTGCAATACCTTCAGGAAATATTCTCTCCGTTAGCTATGAATATGAAAAACCCACAAGAGGCTAAGATTTCATTATCAAGTTCTTATGAGAATAACTGGTTAGTTATCACTTGTAAAGGTACGTATAACGGAGTTATAGAAATACGTGATGATATTCCTTACTTCATAACTGAACAAGGTGTAGATATCAAGACAAGTTATCGACGCTTAATCACACTTACAGAAGCGAACAAGCGATTATTGACTTTTACGATTAATCCAACGCAAAAAATCTTTACTGTTGAAATATCGATGTATAATTAGGTGCAATTCAATAAAAAAAGATCTGTCAGATTTGACAGATTTTCTTTTGCATTCACTTAATTATGTTTAATCACATCACATAACATGAAAGTCAAAGTAAAGAATCCTTCACTATACCCTTTTTGTAGAACACCATGGTATTTATCAACAATACTTGCGATATTCTTTAGACCAAAACCATGGTTTTGACTATCTTCTTTCGATGTTTGGATATCTCCTAAATCATCAATTTTTGGTTCATTAGCAGTATTCGATAAAACAACATTCAATATTTTACGATGCGTTTTTAATTGAAAACGAATTATTTTTTCTTGATCACTTTCAATTGAAAGACAAGCTTCAATAGCATTATCAAACGCATTCCCAAATAGTACACAGATATCAAAGTTATCCATATCTAATTTGCTTGTTAAAAGGACTTGAGCATCTACTGTAATTCCATTCTTTTTAGCGTAACTTACTTTATCACTAATTAGCGAATCAAAGAGTGGATTTCCCGTATTCAAAATATAATTTCTAGGTTCAGAAACCATTTTTGATATAGAATTTAGATATTCTTTTGCTGAATCAATTTTATTCTCTTCAAGTAGATTATAAAGAGATAAATAATGATTTTTAATATCATGTCTAAACTTCCTTAATTCTAAATGAACTTCTTGAATCTTATCATAATATTCAATTTGGTGAGTAACTTGTTCACTCAGCATATAATTTTGTTGTTCAAGATTTTTCTTTTCCAATTCAGAATTACGTTTTTGTAGAATTTCACGAACTTCGATTTCAGTAATCATTTGATTAAACACTCGTGAATAATCACCCAAGAACTCAACCTTATTGCTGAAATCTCCTTGACTTAATCTTTCCATTTGCCACAACATGTGACGAAGACTCGATTGTAGATCTTTTAAAGGTCCCAAAAACATGTTTCTTCGTTTTGAAGAAACACTTAAGTTTCCATCAGCTAAATTAAGCATAAAAGAATTAGCATCCATAACATCAGCAGCTAATTCTTGAATATCATTCTGTAAGTCTTTATCATCAAATTCAAGATCATCTATCTTTGAATAGTCAAATTGCCTTGAGCGAATCATTTTAATCAAAGAAGTAATTCTTTCGATATCACTCATTTTCTATCTCCTTATTTGTTAGGTGTCGCAACAAATCGACAAACTCGATCCCCTTTTGCCCAACAATCTACTTCAATAGCTGTATAAGCAGTCTTAGAATATTCTTGGAAGATACCTTCTAAAAAACCTTCATCATAGTTACAAACGGCTTCTCCTAAAACAGGTAATCCTGAACAGTCTAAATCTTCACTGATTGTTAAAGTTATTTTTCCATCATCTTCAATACTTTCAATTCTTAATATTCCAATTTTCAATTCATTGAGTACACCTTGTAAAGATGAAACAAATTGATTGAATTCAAGAGTAATATCAAGTGCATTCTTTGTAAACGCATGCCCTGCGACACGCCCAGCCTCTCTTAGTATTTCAGCACATTCTTCTTTTCCATAGCGCGAAGTTAAGACTTCTCTCACGCTTAGCTCAAACAAACGATAAACAACTACAGGAACATCTCTGCCAAGGTTAGCCCTACCTATATTAACCTCTCCAAGCATCTCCCACTCGAAATGGTAATTATCTATTTTGTTTTCCATAACCAATCCCTTTCTATTTAAAGCAGCTACCTGCTAATTAGACTTACAAATATATACCTATAGTGAATTTAATAAAAGTTTAGCCATTTGAGCTACACTTAGTAAAGGTGACAAGAAATCCCCTTGTCCATGGTCACAACCTAAAGCTTCTAGTTTTTCAAGTTCAACTAATGAATCAATACCATTACAAGAGAACTCAATGGTCATGTTTCTACATGCATGAATAATTTCTTCAAGTACCATTCTATCTTCTTTAGAGAACTGAATCTTATTTAAAAATACACTGTCTATTTTGATTCCATCACACTTCATCTTATCTAAAAGTAAAGGTAAAGAGGAATCATAACTATTGCCATTTAGAATAATAGGAACTTGGTTAGCCTTAACATAAGATAAGCATTTATTTAATCCCATCGTATTCTGTAATAAACCTCTTGTATTAATAGCAATTCTAATAGCATTTTCAGGTAATTTATATTCTTTCAAACATAAGACAATATCATAAATTAAATAAGGATTATTTAAAATATCGAAAGTGAAGTTTATAACTAGCGGAACATAATTAACATGCGATTCAATCCAATTTTTTTGCCATTTACAAGTTTCATGAAGCATCCACAATTCAAAAGAACCAACTATCTTTGCTTTTTCATAAGAGCTTAAAAATTCAATCTCTTTAAATGTTGGCATTTCTTTATTAGCTAATAATAATGAAACTTCAACACTAGAAATTCTCTTCGTTAGAAGATGATATCTAGGTTTGAAAAACAATTCGATATTTTCACAATTCATATATTTACTTAAGGAATCGCTCCGCATATAAAACCCTCGCTTTTTTTCTACTATAATTGTAACTTGCTTTCAAGTGATAAACAACTGAGTTGGCATAAAGAACCGTTTTCATGTAATAAACTAACCGTTTTTATATAAAATGTAATATTTTATAGCAGAATTTATTGAACTTTTTAATACAACTGATATCATTATCCCACTCTAAGAACACTAAGTCAAGAATGAACTAATTATCGAAAACAAACGTATAATTATTACTATTGAGATTCGTCAACCTTTCTTCTCTCACTATTTGTTAAAGTCTTATAAGCTAGTGAATAAGACATATCAATCCAAGTTGATATAATCTCATCACTTATTTGTTCACTCAAGCAATCAATCATATTCCAATGGATTTTATCCATGTAGTAATCTTGCTTCATCTCTGGATATAAAAATCGAATATGCTGAGTTAATTTCGGATCTAATTTCAGCAATAAAATAGCTCGTTGACTTGAATCAATCATTTCAATTGCAAAACAACGATGACTAATTAAATATCGGTAAACATTTAACTCACTATTATACTCTAGAAGTACCCCTTGTTTCGATAGCAGGTATTCATCCACATATTGGATATTCATAATAACACCTTCTTTTAATTAGTATAACATGCTTTCCATTTTTTGTGCTATAATAGCTTTCATAAAGGAGGTTTCTCATGAAAAAAGAGTATCAAAAAAACCGCCGTACTGCCTTAATCTTATGGGGTTCTTGTTTTGTATTAACCATGATTTTTAGAATGCAAGGGATTGCCTTCTTAACCTATTTCTTTGGAATAATATCCTGTTTCTTTTTGGTTATTAGTTCTATTTTTCAATATCGCATTCGTGAAATTGATCGAAACTCCCATAATTAGACAATGATGAATGGATTTAATTAAATGAAAAAATATTATATAGGAGTCTTAGTAGGGACTCTTGGAGCAACATGGAATACTGTTTTCTTGTTGATGGCATCAGGTATTAATAATAATGTCTATATTTCAATATTTTTGATGTGGATATGTATTGGTATATTAATCTCTGCCTGTGATTTTAAATTAAATGGAGCTATCAACAAATAAAACCCCAAGCACTTTAGTTTGGGGTTTTATAGTTTCACTATGAATTTTAAATAATCTTATTCTGTTTCAATTAATCCATAACCGCCATCATGGCGTTTGTATACAACAGCAACTGCTTTAGTTTCTTCATCTAAGTAAATAAAGAATGAATGACCTAACATCTCCATACGCATTGTTGCTTCTTCTAAATCCATTTCAGTAGGAATAATCGTCTTAGTCTTTACTAAAATATCACCATCACTTTCATTCTCATCAGAATCAATAAATGCTAGAGCTAGTTTGTCTTTATGTTTCCTCTCTAATCGAGTTTTTTGTCTTCGAATTTGATCTTCTAATTTATCAATGACCAAGTCAACTGCAGCATAGAAATCATCATGTGATACTTCTGCTCTTAATACTGCCATTTTTGTTGGAATTGTAACCTCAATTTTAATGTCTTTTGTGTGTACTTTTACTAACACATTTGCTGTTACATTTTCATCAATAATAAAATACTTTTCAAGAAATTTAAGTTTTGTTTCAACCTTTTCCTGCATACCAGGAGTTATTGCAACATTCTTACCGTAGATTTGGACTTTCATCATAAATCCCTCCTTATCTATACTTATATTATATGCTATATAAACTTAACTATAAGTCTATTCTTTTATTAAGAAATGTTGTATAATTAATACGCAAGGGAAATTTCATATTCATTGATAATCACACAGTGGCTCATAATTGTGTTTTTTTTATAGCTAAAAGGCTGATAAACTTAATTGTTATCAGCCTTTATTTCTATAAGTAAGCACTAAATTTTTCAACAACATTTTTATAACATACTCTCTCTATCTCTGTTTCATTAAACCCAACTTGTCTTAATGCTTCAACAAAGTTTTGAGCATCACTAGCTTTCATTAAGTCCTTACATAAGATATCATCGCAATCATCAAAGAAATCCATGAAGTCAAAGCCACAGGCTATCGTATCAATACCAACTAAGTCCTTTAAATAAACAGCATGCTTCGCTAATGTAAGTGCCGTTTGTTTCTCTTTATCTTCATCAATAAATATTGAGGTCGCATTTAACCCAATGAGTCCACCTTTTTTCGCAATAGCTAAACATTGTTCATCATCAAGATTACGAGGATGATTACATAAAGTGCGTGCATTGCTATGTGAAGCAATAACTAAACCTTTAGACAAGTTCATAATATCCCAGAAGGTTCGCTCATTCGCATGAGAGACGTCCACAATCATATGCAGTTGATTCATGCGATACAACGCATTTTTACCTGCGCTACTTAATCCTCTGCTTATATCGCCACGTACACCCGTTCCAAGAGCATTTTCATCATTCCATGTAAAGCTGGCTAATCGGATACCTTGATGATATAACCAATTAATCTTATTCACTTCATCATCCTTAATCCCACACATTCCCTCAACCGACATCAAAGCTAAAGGTTGAGTAGATAACAAATCACTCCCAGTTAATAATTGATGAAAGTGAGATGTTTCATTAAGTTCATTTTTAAGGGTTATTATTTCATCCTGCATCGTTTGCCAATCCTCTTCACCAGCAAAATAACTAGCCATACAAACACCCATAATTTCGCCCTTAGACAGTTTATCTACATGATGATTCAATAATATATTCTTATTTCCTAATCGATGTTGACGAAAAACATCATCACCTAAATCGGCATGCAAATCAAATATTTTCATTCGTTATCCTCATAGATACAATCAAAAGCTATCATTTCTTTATCACCCTTTATACCTTTATCATATGAGCGATCATCTAATATTTGCATCAATTTTTCTTCATTATCTATAGCATTAATACAATCCAAGGCTAAATCAATTGCTTGATTGAATAAATCCATAAAAGAAGCCATTGATTTAATTGAAGGGTCAACTGGATAAACCCATTCACGATGCTCATTATTTAAAATATCATAAGTCTCATCCACATGAATAGGAATAATATTCCCACTATATAAATAAGGATGCTTCTTTGCTTTTTCATATACCTTTAGCACTTTAGTTTTCCAACCTTTAGGATCATACGTCAACTTAAGTAACTTTTCCCATTCTCCTAAACAGTCACGAACTTCTTCTTTACCACATTGAACATTAAATAATTGTTTAGCAACAGGTTGATATATATTGGATATAACTCGATCACTAATTAAACCACTTCTAGCTAATGAGTAATAAGGAAATTTTCGTATATCCGTATTTAATAAATTCTTCAGCATCATCGCATCCATCATCGATTCAAAACGATGATGAGTCGCACCAGCATCACTAATGCCATCTCCACTACGATAGAATATATAGGGATGAGTTACTGAATCAAGCGCCCAATGGCATAGATGCCCCGCTAAATAGGACAACATCGCTTGTTTCACATCAGGGTCTCTTTCCTTTTGATAGGAATTAAGAGCAATATGATAAAAATCATTAATATGAAACTTATGTAACTCATTTCCCATTTCTCTTATTTTAATGTAATTCGTATCTTTACTAAAAAAATGATAGAAAAAAAGAAAATCAGGACCATTACTTCCAATTGTATATTCTTGTGGATATTCCTTAATTGCCATTAAAACTTCTTCATTGTTTAGTTTATTTTTAACGCTTGTAGCAAAAAGATAATGTGTAATTATATTTGGCATATTTTCACCTCGTAAATAGTTTACATCATATCCCTTTAATTTGCACCTGTTTTTAACTATTTGGTAGGCATTTCACCTTTGCCCTTATTCATCCCTATCATAATCTAGTTTAGGAGGTGAATTATGGCAATCGGCTATTTACAAATTATGACAACTTACTCTAATTCAGAACAGCCTTTATCAAATGTGTTGATTACTTTAACAAAAGAACTCAACCAAGAAGTTGTTTATAAGTATTTCACAATAAGTGATCAAAATGGTAAAACAGAAGTTATTCATTGTATGTGCCCTTCAGCTGATTCACTAAAACCATCTTATGCAATCTATCATGTGGAATTAAAGAAGAACGGTTATCGACCACTTTCTATTCAATATGTGAAAATAGTCGAAGGTATTACTAATAGTTTAGAGATTGATATGATTCCTTTAAAGAATGATAACAAGATAGATTCTAAATCTGATTTCCCGGGTCATACTATGAGTAAAGAAGAATTAATTAATATACAGAAAAAAATGAATCGAATAGCACAAGAACTTGTTGAAATCCCAGTCCATGATGAATATGGATTCATGGATGAAAATATGATTAAGAGTATCACTGCTTTTCAAGAACACTTCAAACTTGATTTAACTGGCTCAATTGATTTAATTACTTACAATAAAATCATCGAAATCTATCATCAGTTAAATGATGGAACAAGAAATTCATTAATTTATCCTCCATTTCCAGGTACAATACTAAGAATTGGAAGTCACGGTAGCGATGTTTCATTCATACAAAGCCGATTAAAATTCTTATCTATGTACTATAAATCATTACCTATTATCATTGAAGATGGCTATTATGGCTCTCTCAGTGAGCGATGTATTATTGCTTTTCAATCAATGTTAGGTATTGAAGAAGATGGTTTAGTTGGAATGATGACATGGAATAAAATAATGGGTATCTATAATGAATTAAATAGTTTATAAGAGTACTTTAATAAAGGTTTCATCCTTATTAGGTGTAATAAAAGGTGCATTTCAGTTAGAAACTAAACATGCACCTTTTAACTTTTTATACTTCTTCAGGTTTAACCCATAAATGTAAATTAACACGGTTGACATCAGTTAACAATATTTCAAAAAAATCTCCCTTGTCATATTTATCGACATCAACTACAAGTTTATTATTGCTTGAAGAATAAGTAAACTCTTGGTATTCTTCATAACCCTCAACATTTTTCATTTTTATCAAAAAGGTAATCTCTTCCCCAGAAAATAAGGCTTCATTTCTTCTAGAAAATTCAACAGTCAAGCATTTTTCATCAACACTTTGATTCACTTCGATTTGGGTAATAAACAGCACTGATTCAAATTGGGATAGATTTTCTTGGTTTGGTGTCCACTTTGGTTCTTTGAAATAATAAAACATTAAACATACATTTAAGGCAACAAGTCCTCCAATTATCCATTTGTTTTTCATACTATTGCCACCATTTTGGTAAATAATCCCACCTGACTTCTACCATACTTATCCGTAATTTTAATTGTCAATTCAACTTTTTTATCTTTCATTAAACTAAAATACAACTCTTGATTATTTTTATTAAAATCAGTACTAATTTCAATATTTATAGGTTCGCCTTTAAACTTATAATCTTTATCAAAAGATAAAATTACTGAACTAATGTTAACAGTATACTCTTCTCTAAATTTTGAAGGGTCGATACCACCTTCAAAATTAGCATAATATGAAAACCAAAAGAACAGATTCAATTCATCTGCACTAAATTCAACACTTTTTTTAGATAATGAAAAGGTCGTAACATGCAAATTCTCTTTTGATAAGTATTCTTCTATTTGCTTATATTCTCCTACAGTAATAATTACCAAAAACAAAGCTAATAACACATAGATTACTTTCTTCATTTGTAAATTCAATTAGAGAAAAAACCCATAAATTCAATGTATTGGCCAACAGAATAGTCAGCATTTACTTTTTTTGATGTCTCATTACAAAAAGAATCATAGGTTATAATTTTCCCTTGCGTCAATAATGTTTCAGAACCTGTTTTAAAATATGCATAACTATTAGGCGGAATGTTTGTTATATTTGCTGAGACAGCCAAAGTTTCTTCTTTACCTATCGAAACTTCTGCGTCAACCCCTACTTTAGCAACAACTAAATCAAATTCAGCACTTCCTCCACCAGTAAAAGTCAAATATGCTGTTCGCGAGCCACTCGCACTTCCGGAGCTTAAAACAGTATTAGATCTATTTATGATTCTAGCAGTTCCTCCTTGTTTACTAGAATGTCTAGTTATTGCTTCCTCATAGTAGCTATAGCTACTCATTCCAAATGGACAAACTTCACTTCCTTTAGATTCGTTTTCATTCGCTTTAATGCTAGTTTGCATTCCCATGCCGAGCATAATACTACAAACTAAACACAATATTACTTTTTTCATCTTGTTCTCCTCAGATCAAAAGATCTCTTTTATTCATAATTTTAAATAACGTTGTAAATCATCAAATTAATAAATTACTTTTTCAGTGATTAGTTACGGTCCCGTATCTTAAGTAATAAAGTGATTGTATTCAGATAGTTGGCTAATCACTTATGTTAGCCTATCAATTTAAAACCTTTAAGTCAAATAATTTTTAACGCTAATTCTTCCTCTTAAATAATAAAAAACCATTGTTCTTATGTAAATTTGAATGATACACAACATTATTCGAATATTAATTAACTTTTTAAGAATTAATGACTGAAACAGAAATAGAAAAATTTAGTTGATAATGTTCGCTAAATCCTGAATATATTTAATATAAAGTAATTATATATGAATAACCTAAAAAATTCTTTAATAGATAAACAGTTGTAATCACGGAGAAAAAACTAATTTTGTAGGCATAATATCTAAAAGTAGGAGTATTAACAAATATGAGAAATTATTACAT
>F144_Wood_Sandpiper__coassemble_5_pt1 | contig 71011 bp, 68 predicted proteins | sample F144_Wood_Sandpiper__metabat2_low_PE_003 | metagenome-assembled genome bin F144_Wood_Sandpiper
ACTCATTTTCTTCCACCCGACGGTTTCTTCTCTTGAGCGCTTGTATATAATACCATGGTGGCAAGGTAGTGTCAATCATTTTTTAAAGGTTTTTTTGTTATTTCAATCTACCCTGTTTAAACCTTCCCAATAAGTCCTTTATTTATACATAATAAGTTAAAAATTGTCGATTATTATAAGAAAAAAAGGAATGAATAATTTCATCCCTTTTCAATTTAAACTTGTTCTTCAACCTCAACGACACTTAAGTCTTCATCAGCGATCGTTTCTTGAATAACTTCTTCAGTAACAACCTTTTCAGGAGCTACAAAATTCATTACTTCATTGTCATCATCACGACGATTACGTTCAATACGTTTACGTTTAAGTTCAGCAGCTAATTCAGCAATCTCGCGATTTGATTCACGATCAGCATTACAACCAGTTCCTGCTGGAATTAATTTACCGATAATTACATTTTCCTTCAATCCAATCAAGTAATCCTTCTTGCCTTTAATTGCAGCTTCCGTTAAAACTTTTGTTGTTTCTTGGAAAGATGCCGCAGATAAGAATGAATCAGTCTCAACTGAAGCTTTAGAAATACCTAATAAAACCGGAGAGAAAGTTGCTGGGTGTTTCCCTGACAACAAAGCATTACGGTTAATCTTAGTAATTTCAGTTAATGAAATCTGAACACCTGTATTAAGTTTAGTATCATTGCCTTCAAGAACAATTACTTTTCTTAACATTTGACGAATCATAACTTCAATATGTTTATCAGAAATATCAATACCTTGACTCGCATAAACCTTCTTTACTTCTTTTAGAATGTATTTTTCTACTTCCATAACTCCGGCAACACGTAATAATTCTTTTGGATCGATTGGACCTTCGGTAATTTTATCTCCAGCCTCAATCAAACTTCCTTCTTTTAACCAAGTACGAACACTTTGTGTTGGTCCTAGTTTGTGTTCTTTACTTTCTTTCTCATTCGTGATGATTACTTCAATTCCATTATTTGTTTCATTAGAATGAATCGATGTAATTTCTCCTGAGATTTGAGCAAGAACAGCTGCACCTTTAGGACAACGTGCTTCGAAAAGTTCTTCAACACGTGGTAACCCTTGAGTGATATCTCCACCACCCGCAGAGGCAACCCCTCCGGTATGGAATGTACGCATGGTTAACTGAGTTCCTGGTTCCCCAATAGATTGAGCAGCCATAACTCCAATAGATTCACCAATTTCAACAATTTTACCTGTTGCCATATTACGTCCATAACATTTTTTACATACTCCATAAATTGACTTACAAGTAAAGGCAGAACGAATATACATTCCTTCAATTCCTGTATCAACAATTTTTTGAGCAATGATTTCATCGATGAATTCATCAGAATTTACGATTACTTCATTAGTTTTAGGATCAGTCACTTGTTGTTTAGCATAACGACCAATTAAACGGTCCATTAAAGTTAACACATTTGTTCCTGTTTTACGATCCTTAACTGTTTCAACCCAGAATCCTTTGTCAGTACCACAATCTTCTTGTTTAACGACAACATCTTGAGCAACGTCAACTAAACGACGTGTTAAATATCCTGATTCAGCAGTCTTTAATGCTGTATCCGTCAATCCTTTACGAACCCCATGAGTTGAAATAAAGAATTCAGATACATTTAATCCTTCACGGAAACAACTATAGATTGGAACTTCAATAATTGAAGGTTGGTAACTCTTCGCTGATTTTGATTGCGAAGGTTTACTCATCAATCCACGCATCCCCGCTAACTGAGTAAAGTTTGATTTATTACCACGGGCTCCAGAAGTAGCCATCATGTTAATTGTATTCTTTCTATCTAAGTTATCCATTAGCTCATCACCAATTTCATTCTTAATAGAATCCCAAAGCTTATTTAAATGGGCTTCCCATTCTTGCATTGTTAATTTACCCTTACGACGTAAGCGCATTAAATCTTCTGCCTTGCGTTTACCGATTTCGATTTGTTCATCTTTATTCCCTACTACTTGGATATCAGATAAAGCAACCGTAATACCAGCAACTGTCGAATACTTGAATCCCATGTTCTTAATTTCATCAAGAATTTCAGAAGTCTTTTGAGTACTATAACGAGCAAACACTTGAGCAATAACTAATCCTAATTGTTTTTTCTTAACTTCAGGAATGATAGGTTGAGTAGCAATGATACTCTTAATATCTTGTCCCATTGGAATAAAGAAACGGTCAGGAGTAGCGATAAAGTTTTCATCTGAAACTTCATTCAAATAAGGGAAATCACTAGGGAACATATTGTTAAAGATAACTTTACCAACAGTAGTCATTAAATATTTTTTATTTTGTTCTTCAGTAAAAGTTAATTTACCTAATGATTTTGCTGCCACCGCAATTCTTGAATGCAAGTGAACAATCTTTTGATCATAAGCCATTAAGATTTCGTTAACATTTCTAAATACGTGACCTTCATTGTCCGCATAAGTATCCCAGATTAATGCTTCACGTTCACAACCAACACTACGGTAGCGTTCAGCTTCAGCACGGAATTCTTCAATTGTTTCTTCCATTGTTAAATAGAAGTTACCAAGAACCATATCCTGAGAAGGAGTAACGATTGGCTTACCATCTTTAGGACCCAAAATATTGTTTGAACCAAGCATTAAAACTAAAGCTTCAGCTCTTGCTTCTTCACTTAGAGGAACATGGACAGCCATTTGGTCACCATCGAAGTCGGCATTAAATGCTGTCGTTACAAGTGGATGCAAACGAATTGCACGTCCTTCAACTAATTTTGGTTTGAATGATTGAATACCAAGACGGTGCAATGTCGGAGCACGGTTTAATAAAACTGGGTACCCTTCAATAACATCTTCTACAATATCCCAAACTCGTGGATCTAAACGATCAATTAATTTTTCAGCTGTTTTTGGATTGCTGGCAATTTCACGATTTACAATTTCATTAATAACAAAAGGCTTAAATAATTGGATAGCCATTTCACGAGGAATACCACATTGGTACATCTTTAAGTCTGGTCCTACAGCAATAACTGAACGTCCAGAGAAGTCAACACGCTTTCCAAGTAAGTTTTGACGGAAACGCCCTTGTTTACCTTTTAATGAATGAGATAGTGATTTTAATGCACGACCTCCAGCACCACTAATTGGCTTAGAACGACGACCATTATCAATTAATGCATCGACAGCTTCTTGAAGCATACGTTTTTCATTTTGAACGATAATAGCAGGTGTTCCTAAATCCAATAATTTTTTCAAACGGTTGTTACGAGTAATAACACGACGATATAAGTCATTCAAATCACTTGTAGCAAAACGTCCACCATCCAATTGTAGCATCGGACGTAAATCAGGTGGAATTACCGGTAATACAGTTAATACCATCCATTCAGGACTATTATCAGAATTTCTAAATGCTTCTACTGTATCCAAACGTTTGATTAATTTCTTACGTTTTTCACCTTGAGCAGATTTTAACTCTAATTCAATTCCGTTGAATTCTTTTTCAAGATCAACTTCTTTTAATAATGTATTAACAGCCTCTGCTCCTGTTTGAGCAGAGAAAGAACCAGGACCGTAGATAGCTACATTTTCACGATATTCTTTTTCAGATAATACTTGTTTATACATTAGTTTTGTATCTTTTGGATTTGTTACAATCCAAGAAACGAAATAAACGACTTCTTCAAGTTGTTTAGGAGTTACATCTAATAGCAATGCCATTCTTGATGGTATTCCACGTAAATACCAGATGTGAGCAACAGGAGCAGCTAATTCAATGTGTCCCATTCTTTCACGTCTAACGGATGATTTCGTAATTTCTACTCCACATCGATCACAGACTACACCTTTGTATCTCACTTTTTTATACTTTCCACAATAACATTCCCAGTCTTTACTTGGACCAAAAATACGCTCGCAGAACAACCCATCTCTTTCCGGTTTTTGAGAACGATAATTAATCGTTTCCGGTTTCTTAACTTCCCCATGTGACCATTCTAGAATTCTCTTAGGCGAAGCTAATTGAATCTGGATTGAGGCAAAATTGTTAGTACTCATCTTTTACGCCTCCTTCTCTACTCAACTTCACTGTCTTCTAACAGTGATTCATCTTCTTCAGTTTCTTCAACATCATCAACATCGTCAACAATGTCACTATCATCAAGAGCAATATCATCGATAACTTCTAAATCTTCTTCAAGTTCTTCAGTTTTTGATTCATCAAATGGAAGAATTGGAGGCAATGCTACGTTTTGTTCTTCACCTTCAGGTTTAGAAATATCAACTTCATTACCATCAGCATCTAACATTCTTACATCAAGAGCTAACGCTTGTAATTCATGTTTTAATACTCTGAAAGATTCTGGAATTCCTGGTTCAGGAATATCTTTACCTTTAATAATTGCTTCATATGTCTTTGTACGTCCAACAATATCATCAGACTTAACAGTTAAGATTTCTTCTAATGTATGAGCAGCACCATAAGCTTCAAGTGCCCAAACTTCCATTTCTCCGAATCTTTGTCCACCATTTTGAGCTTTACCACCCAAAGGTTGTTGAGTAACTAAACTATAAGGTCCAGTTGCACGCGCATGTAACTTATCGTCAACCATGTGGGCTAACTTGATCATGTACATTACTCCGACTGAAATTCTTTCATCGAAAGCATCTCCAGTACGACCATCATAAAGAATAGTCTTACCATCTTTTGTCATATTAGCTTCTTCCATAATAGAAGCTAATTCATCATTGTTAATACCATCGAATACAGGAGTAGCAAATTTAACTCCTAATTGTTTCGCAGCAAATCCAAGATGAATTTCTAATACTTGTCCAATATTCATACGAGAAGGTACCCCGAATGGATTCAACATGATATCCACTGGTTTTCCATCTGGCATATATGGCATATCTTCAACTGGTAATATTTTAGAGATAACCCCTTTATTACCGTGACGTCCTGCCATCTTATCTCCTTCAGAGATTTTACGTTTTTGAACGATGTATACTTTAATTGTTTCATTAACTCCTGGAGGTAGTTCATGCCCTTCACTACGTTTAAATACACGCACTGAATGAACAATTCCCGCACCACCGTGAGGTACTTTTAATGAGTTATCACGAACTTCTCGTGATTTTTCTCCAAAGATAGCTAATAATAGTTTTTCTTCTGGTGAAATTTCACTTTGTCCTTTTGGCGTAACTTTCCCAACAAGGATATCGCCTTCCATAACTTCTGCTCCGACCATGATGATTCCACGAGAGTCCAAGTTACGACAAGCATTTTCACTTACGTTTGGAATATCACGAGTAATTTCTTCAGGCCCTAGTTTAGTTTCTCGGCAATCAATATCATATTCTTCAATATGAATAGAAGTATAAACATCATCACGTACTAGACGTTCTGACATAATAATAGCATCTTCATAGTTATAACCATTCCAAGTCATATACGCAATTGTTACGTTTTGTCCAAGAGCTAATTCACCATTTTCCATTGAAGGTCCATCGACTAAAATATCTCCTTTTTCAACACGTTCACCTTTGCGAACAATTGGTACTTGGTTAATACTTGTTCCTGCATTAGAACGGTGGAATTTACGTATTTTATATTCACGTTTATTTCCATCATCTTCAGCAACAATAACATGAGCGGCATCAACATATTCAACCATACCGTCACCTTTACATACAATACCACTACCTGAATCCTTCGCAACACGGTATTCAATACCAGTTCCTACATAAGGAGAGTGAGGTTTAATTAAAGGTACAGCTTGACGTTGCATGTTCGCACCCATCAAGGCACGAGAAGCATCATCGTTTTCCAAGAATGGAATACAAGCCGTTGCTACTGAAATAATTTGTTTTGGCGAAACGTCAGCTAATTCTATACGTTCACGACGAGCAAGAATAGTTTCTCCATTATAACGAGCTACCACTTGTTCGTTAATTAAACGACCACCAACAACCTCATTCGCTTGGGCAATCATATAATCAGATTCTTCATCAGCTGATAAGTAAATAGCTTCTTCAAGTACACTTCCATCTTTCATAACTTTACGATAAGGTGTTTGAATAAATCCATATTCATTAATCTTTCCATAAGATGTTAAGTTGGAAATCAACCCAATGTTCGGTCCTTCTGGTGTTTCAATTGGACAGATACGACCATAGTGAGATGAATGAACGTCACGCACTTCGAAACCAGCACGATCACGAGTTAATCCCCCTGGACCTAATGCCGAAATACGACGTTTGTTAGTTAATTCAGCCAATGGATTTTGTTGATCCATGAATTGTGACAACTGACTTGAAGAGAAGAACTCTTTAATAGCCGCTGTTAATGGACGAATATTTGTTAATTTTTTAGGAGTTAAAGTTTCAATTTCAGCAATTGACATTCTTTCTTTAACAACTCTTTCCATACGACTTAAACCGATACGGAATTGATTTTGAATTAATTCACCTACAGAACGGATACGACGATTCCCTAACATATCGATATCATCTGTTTCTCCGACACCTTCCATAACATTTAAGTTATAGTCATAGAAAGCATACATATCAGAAATAGTAATGGTATGTTTGTTAGCAAATGGATCGTTACCAATAATTTTTACTAGATTTTCATCATCATCACGTACTAGAATTTCTTGTACTGCAGCTCCTACTAACCATAGGCAAACTGTTTCCTTATTTCTTACACGTGCTTTAATTTCATCTATTTGTTCGCTTAGTAATCCATCAAATTTAACTTTTGGTGTAAATCCATCAGCGTATGTACTTCCGTTTTCACCAAATAAATCATTTCCTGCTTCATCAGTTACACGACCTAATGTGTATAAACGTTGTCCATAGTTTAATAAAGCATTTACATTGTCAGGAGTACATACCACTTTTTTAGCGATAACGCCACCTTGAATGTTTACTTTCTCACATGCCTTAACCAATTTAGCTAAAACTGTTTCAGTAATAACTTCACCTGTATAGAATGTTTCATCATCTAGTTCCACATCATTTGCAAGAACACGTCCAAGTAATCCTATGTTATTAGCAGTTTCAATAGCCACAACATCCTCATGTGAGAATAATGGATTGAATGGGAAAGCAGTTACATAAAGACCTTTTTTAAGTTCTGCCTTTAGTGCTTCACGTTCATCTCTACCAACCAAAGTTCCACTTGGCATGAACACTTTACCATCAACTCCAACAATGTCTTGAGCAAGGTGTTTGTGTTCAATACGGTTAATAGCATTTAATTTCTTACCTAATTTATAACGACCTGCTTTTGTTAAGTCATAACGACGACGATCAAAGAACTTAGTATTCATTAATGTAATTGAACCATCTAAAGTTGGAATTTCATCAGAACGTTGATTTTCATAGATTGATAATAACGCTTCTTGAGTTGTTTTAACTTTATCTCCCATTAATGTATTTTCAATGTCTTCGTATTTGCCAAAATAAGCAGAATACAATGTTAAATATAAATTCAAAAATTCACGGTTTTCAGTATCCTCTGGTAAATCAGTCACAATATTTCTTCCCATTGCTTTCAGGAAAGTTTCAATTTGTGATGTTTCAAAAGGATCGTCACTGCGATCCATATCTAATGCCATACCAATTGCTTTAAACAAAATTGTTGACATCATTTTACGTTTACGGTCAATACTAACTGTTAATGAACGACCATTAACTGGTTTCTTCGTTTCAGTGAAAAATTCTAACCAAGTACCACGACTTGGAATAAGTTCACAGTTGAAAATTTCTTTTCCTGTTTTTTCTTCATATCCACTTGAATAGTAGGCTCCAGGAGAACGAACGATTTGTGAAACAATAACACGTTCTGCTCCATTAATAATAAAAGTTCCTGTTTCTGTCATTAATGGGAAATCACCAAGAAATACGTCTTCCCATTTATTTAACACTTCACCTGTAGAATTATCTGTAATTTCTAACTCCATACGCGCTTTTAAAGGCGCAGCAAAATTACATTCACGAAATTGTGACTCTTCTGCGGTATATTTAGGCGCTCCAAATTCATAATTTATGAAGTTTAACTTAATGTTACCCCCATAGTTTGTAATCGGATAAATTTCGTTAAATACTTCTCCAATACCTTCTTGAATAAACCAGTTAAATGAATCTGTTTGAATTTCCACTAGATTTGGTAATTCTAAACTTCCACTCACCTTAGAATAGTTTCTTCTTTCGGCTTTTTTGCCTGAAGGCATGATTTGATAAGTCTTCTGTTCGTTCATGTACGCCATCCTTTCTACTGAATAAAGTGACAAAAAGGGGCACTTTATCCCATTTTAATTTTTAGTATTATGCAATTTAATATAATATCAAACAAATGTCAAGATGTCAATCTATTTTCTTGCATTTAAGATAAAATATCCCTTTTCTTTATTGATTATCTCACAATTTCCAAAAACTATACCTATTCTCTTTTGCGCAGATAATGCACCGTGTTGTTTTCGAATGACTACCCACAGATTTCCACCTGGCATTAAATGTTCATAAGCTTCTTCAAAAATCCTATAAATTATTTCTTTCCCGGCACGTATGGGTGGATTCGTAATAATATCTGTATAGTCATGATCATTGATTTCTTTATAGCAGTCACTTTCTTTTATATTGACTTCAACTTCATTATTTATAGCATTGATTTTAGCTAATTCAATAGCTCTTGGATTTATATCTACCATTGTTAATTGACTTGCTGGTTTTAACTTTTTTATGATAATCCCAAGGACACCATAGCCACACCCAACATCCAATATCTTATTTCCTAGTTCAGCATGTTCTAAAGTCTTTAGAAATGCATAAGAACCATAGTCAACTTCGCTTTTAGAGAACACGCCATTATCGCTTGTAAAGGAAAACGTAAAGCACGAAAACCGGAAAGGTAATTCCTTCCGGTTTTGTGCTAATTGACGATTATCTGTAAAATAATGATTCATAGTATCGCCTACCTTTTAGGTGACAAAAAGCCTTACGGCTCTTTGTGTTAAAATTTAGTTGTTTAAGTTAAAACTATCTAACTTCAACAGTTGCACCAGCTTCAATTAATTTAGCTTTGATTGCATCTGCTTCTTCAGGTTTGATGTTTTCTTTAATTGGAGATGGAGCAGCGTCAACTAATCCTTTAGCTTCAACTAATCCTAATCCAGTAATTTCTCTAACTGCTTTAATAACAGCAACTTTAGTAGCTCCAACTTCAGCAAGGATTACGCTTACTTCAGTAGGTCCTGTAGGTGCAGCTTCAGCAACGGCAGCAGCAGCAGCTGGTGCAGCAGCAGTAACTCCAAATTCTTCTTCGATTGCTTTGATTAAGTCATTTAATTCAAGAATTGTCATCTCTTTTAGAGAAGCAATAACATCTGTTGTTTTTAATTTAGCCATGATTGATTTCCTCCTAATGTTAATTTAGTTTTATTCGGCTGATTTTTGATCTGCAACTGCTTTCACAGCGCATGCGAAGCTACGTACTGGGGATTGTAAACATCCTAGTAACATAGAAATCATACCTTCGCGGTTTGGAAGTTTAGATAAAGTTTGAATTGTTGCCGCATCGACAACTTTACCTTCAACAGTTCCAGCTTTAACGATTAATTTGTCATGTTTCTTTGCAAATTTTGCAAGTACACGAGCGGGAGCCACAGCGTCTTTACCAAAGGCAAGGGCGTTAGGTCCGATTAGGGTTTCAGTTAATTCAGTATATCCTAGTTCTTCAGCAGCACGTTGAGCTAATGAATTCTTGTAAACTTTGAATTCAATATCTTCAGCGCGAAGTGAACGACGTAGTTCAGTTACTTCTTTAACAGTAAGCCCACGATATTCGACAACCACAGTAGATTGAGATTCACGCATTTTTGCGCTAATTTCATTAACAACGGCGATTTTACTATCGATGATCGTTTGGTTCATAGTTTTGCACCTCCTAGTTTCTATCTATCACAATATATCCAAAGGATTAAAAAACCCACGCCATAGACGTGAGTTCGAAAGTAAAAGTATTTTTTCTCTCTACCTCGGCAACCTGATTAAGCTCTAAGGCCGTTGCTGTCTGTGGTATATATTGATAACAGTCTGATTGTATACGATTTTAATTCTTTTGTCAATCTTTATTCAGCAATTTTAATGCCAGGTCCCATTGTTGATGAGATTACGACATTTTTCATATAAACACCTTTTACTGCCGCAGGGCGAGCACGTAGGATTACGTCATATAAAGCTTTGAAGTTTTCAACTAATTGTTCTTCAGTGAATGAAACTCTTCCTACTAATGTATTAATGTTTCCTTCTTTGTCAACACGGTATTCGATTTTACCTTTTTTAATATCTGAAACAGCTTTAGCTACATCCATTGTAACAGTTCCTGTTTTAGGGTTTGGCATTAATCCTTTAGGTCCTAGGACACGTCCTAATTTTCCTAATTCACCCATCATGCTTGGAATAGCAACGATAACATCGAAATCAAACCAGCCTTTACCAATTTTTTCGATCATTTCTTTTCCACCTACATAATCAGCTCCAGCATCAATTGCTTCTTGTTCTTTTGGTCCATTAGCGATAACACAAACTTTTTGTGTACGTCCTGTACCATTTGGAAGAACCATTGCTCCACGGATTTGTTGATCAGCGTGACGAGGGTCAACGTTTAATCTAAATGAAACTTCTACAGCTGCATCAAATTTTTCATAGCTCATTTTTTTAACTAGAGCCATTGCTTCGTCAGTTGTGTAAGTTTTGCTGCGGTCAAGAATTTTAGCAGCTTCTGAATATTTTTTTCCTAATTTTGCCATTATTTTGTCCTCAGCCTTTCTATTCCATTCCAGTTACTTTAACACCCATGTTACGAGCTGTACCAGCAATAATTTTCATCGCTGATTCAACGTCATTAGCGTTAAGGTCTGGCATTTTGTATTCTGCGATTTCACGAACTTGTTCAGCAGTAATAGTACCACTTGTTTGTTTTTGGTTCGCTGATGCTTTTTTGATTCCAGCTGCTTTTTTAATCATAATTGGCGCTGGTGTTGTTTTTAATACGAAGTCAAATGATTTGTCATCGTATGCAGTAATCAATACTGGTACTAAATCTCCAGCACGTTCTCTTGTAGCATCGTTAAATGCTGAACAGAATTGAGGCATATTAATACCTGCTGATGCTAGTGCTGGTCCTGGTTTTGCTTGCCCAGCTTGGAATTGCAATTTGCAAATTTTTGCAACTTTCTTACTCATAAGACACACCTCCTATATTTCTTTGTTGTCCTATGCTGTGGTTATTTGAGCGTTGCTGCTCTCCCACGCATGATAAAAGTACACTTACGTGCTTTATTATATTATCCTAAAATACTGATTAAAGCAAGCTTTATTTTACATTTTCGCCTTATTTTAGCGTTTTATTTATTCATTTCTTTCAATCGATCCGTACAAGCCTTCATTGCGCTTAAAATACTATCGCGAAATCCTGTTTCTTCTAGCTTAGCAACTGCTTCAATTGTAGTCCCTTTAGGCGAACAAACCATGTCCTTTAATTTCTCTGGATGAATACCACTTTCTAAAACCATTTTAGCTGAACCGAGTACTGCTTGTGCCGCAAACACTAAAGCCTGGTCTTTTGGCATGCCATCACGGACCGCACCATCACTCAAGGCATTGATCATCATAAATACATAAGCGGGTGAAGAACCACTCACAGCAGGTATAGCATCCATCATTCCTTCTGCTATCCACTCACAACGACCAAAACTGCTGAAAATGCTTGTTATTTCGTCAATATCATTTTGGCTACAATTACCATTAGCACAACAAGCGCTCATACCTTCTTTAACCATAACTGGGGTATTTGGCATTGTTCTTACAATTCTCGCAGTTTCACAACCACTCATTTTCAACATGTTACTTAAGCTTTGTCCTGCTGCTATTGAAACGAAGAGCTGATCTTTAATCACTGATTTAATTTCTTTAAAGATGATATCAAACATTTGAGGCTTAACCGCTAAAAATATCACATCACATTCACTTACAACATCCAAATTGCTTGATAAAAGATTAACTCCTAAGTTTTGATGTAGTTCATTCATCTTTGCTTGTGTTGAAGTGTGAACATAAATAGATTTAGCTTCATATAACCCCGCTGTTAATATCCCTTTTAAAATAGCTCCACCCATATTTCCACAACCAATAAATCCAATTTTCTTCATCTTGTCTTCTCCTTTCAAAAAAAGAGCCCATAAAGGTGCTCTTAGAATTCTGCTTTTTCTAAATCTCCGTAACCAATTTCTGTAGGTGTTTCACGACCAAACAGGATTGTTAATACAACGGCAACACGAGTATCGTTATTCAACGATTCAACGGTTCCTTCAACACCGGCAAACGGACCGGAAAGAATCTTTACACGATCTCCAACCGTATAATTAATTTGAATGATAGTTTCACTAACACCTAGGCGTTTTAGAATTCTATCCATTTCTTCTTCAGCCACTGGGAAAGGTTTAGCACCTCCACCTGATGAACCAATAAATCCTGTAACTCCTGGTGTATTACGAACAACATACCAAGCCTCATCTGTCATTTGCATTTCAACAAATAAGTATCCAGGGAATAGGTTATATACCTTTTCGATTTTTTTACCATTCTTGAATTCAATTTCTTTTTCTTCAGCTACGATAATTTGAAATAAGTATTCTTGTAAACCCATCGTATCAACACGACGTTGTAGATTTTCTTTAACACGGTTTTCATGCCCTGCATAAGTATTTACTACATACCATTCAGTTGCGATTATTTCTTTTTCTTCCATGGTCCACCTACATTCCAATAAAGCGAATAAAGGTTGCCGCTACTACTTCACATAATAGAAAGAACAATGCAAAAGCTGTCGTAAATAATAAAACACTTCCTGTTTGAGAGGCTAATTGTTTCGGAGTCGGCCAAAGGACACGACGTAATTCTTCAATAATACCTGATATACTTAACCATTTCATATAAAAATCCTCCTTACTTCGTTTCTTTATGAACTGTGTGTTCTCCGCACTTCTTGCAAAACTTCTTTAATTCCATGCGTTCAGTGTTTGTTTTTTTGTTTTTTGTTGTTGTATAGTTACGAGAAAGACAAACCGTGCAGGTTAATATTACTTTATTGACCATGTGCGTCACCTCTTTCGTATGCCTATTTACTTTATCACAATCGGGTTTCTTAGTCAATTAATCCCGATAAAATCTTTTTTATCTTAAGTGCTTTATACCCAACACGCTTTGGGTTTATATGTAATTCCTCAGCAATTTCATTATAAGAATAACCACCTCTTCGTCTTCTCCAGATGATTCTCTCTTCTTCAGTTAAATCTTTTTCTATGCTCCGAATCAAGACCAATGCTTCATCAACACGTTGATGATATAAGGGATCAAAATCACTATTCATGTTAGGCATCAAATCCATAAGATACCCTCCATTGTTTTCCTGCAATAATAAATCCAAAGAGGTACTAGTAGCAAAACTATGATTTGCATTCGAGCGTTGACGACGCAGTTCACTTCGGACTGTACTATCAATACACAAGCCTACATAATAAGAAAATTGACTACAATCCTCTCGATAGTTATCGATTATATCAGGGAAAGCAATCTGACATCGTTGATATAAATCACTTTGTCCATCGCTCGTAGAATAACGGAAATTGCTCGCACTCGTAAGTCGATACATAATTCCATATATTTTAGGTCGATACTTTTCCATTAACAAAGCTAAAGCTTCTTCATCCTTTTGACGCACTAAATATAGCAATTCATAATCATTGATTCCTTCCATAAAAGAAGCCTCCTGTTCTACAGTGGGTAACGTTTACTATTTATTTCGTAAAGCAAAATACCACATGCAACTGAAGCATTCAACGAAGTTACTTTTCCCTTCATTGGTAAAGAAATGCAATAATCACAGTTTTTTCTAACTAATTTTGAAATACCGAATCCTTCAGAACCGACAACAAGGAGTAATGGAACATCATATTGTCCCTCACGATAATCACGTGAATTCTCAATATCTGCACCAGCTACCCAATAACCTTTTTCTTTCAATGAATCGATTGTTTGAACAAGATTCGTTACGATAGCCACCTTAATTGTGTCAATAGCACCCGTTGATACCTTCGCAACCGTGGGTGTTAATTGAACACTACGATGTTTCCCAATAATAACGCCATCAACTCCGATACAATCACAGGTTCTAAGGATTGCCCCTAAGTTATGAGGGTCTTCTAAACCATCAAGCATGACAAGCAAAGGTTGTTTTCCTTGTGGAATTGCTTGAATAATTTCATCGACTGAATAAGTCTTATAATCATCAATACTTGCTGCAATACCTTGATGATTACTCGCATTTAGGAATTGATCCATTTTTTGACGTTTCATCACTTTCATTGGAATATTCGCTTTTTTTATTGATGCTTCTAATTCTTTGTCGCTCAATCCTTCTTGAATAAGTATTTCATAAATCTTTTTTTGCTCACTAATTAATTGGCGAACAACGTTTTTCCCATATACATATTGTGTCATACTATTGCCCTCCAAGCAAAACTATTTCGTGCCAAAGTTGTTCCATTCTCAACAACTCATTACTCAAATAATAATAACCCCAAATTGCTTCTAATCCTGTTGCCATCCGATAAGTAGCAACATCTGCATTTTTCGCAATCGTTTCAGTTCTTGAATTACGTCCACGTTTAATAATAACTAATTCTTCTTCTGTGAAAAAAGATTTTTCAAGTAAAGCTGATAAGAAATTAGCTTGTGCTCTTGCACTTACCCATTTTTCACTTTTTCTTTGAAGATCATTCGGCTTCTGGTAGCCTAGTTTTATAAGATGTTCACGAACCTTTAAACTCATTATCGCATCTCCTATAAAGGCTAAGGTAGTCCCATTGTAAGGCACTATTTCCATTATAGAATCCCTCTTTCGATAAGTTGTTGACGATATTCATCTGCTTTATTAAAGTCTTTCTCGCTCTTCGCTTTATTCCAACTTTCATAGCATTCTTTATCTGATTCACTTAATGAAGTTCTTTCTACCTTAATTCCTAGGACAACGAGCATTTTTTCCATAGTAACAAGAATATCGCTTACTCTTTGTAGATCAACTTCACGATTACGTAAAGATGCATTCAGTTGTTTATTCGTATCAAATAAACTCATGAAAGCATTCGGTGTATTCAAATCATCACTCATAGCATCTAAGAAAGTTTTCCACAATATCTCGTCGACTTGACCAATTAAATTCAAATTACTTAATGACAATTTAACACTTGCTTGCTTAATTGATGTTGAAATTTTTTCTAATTCTGTCTTCGCTGTTTCAATGGCTTGATCATTAATATTCAAAGGAGAACGATAATGAGCTGATAACATTAACCAACGAACCACATTCCCTCCTAACTGAGCCACAATATCTTTAACCCAAATAACGTTTCCAAAAGACTTTGACATCTTTTCTCCATCAATATTCAGCATTCCATTGTGTAACCAATAATTTGCAATTGTTGTATCGTAAGCCGCTATTGATTGCGCAATTTCATTTTCATGATGAGGAAATTTAAGGTCTAAGCCTCCTCCGTGAATATCAATAAGATGTTCATTAAATTCACGATTAATCATCACTACACATTCACTATGCCATCCCGGACGCCCTTTAGAGAAAGGTGAATCCCAATTAATACCTTCTGATGTTTTTTTCCACAAAGTAAAATCTAACGGGTTTTCTTTTAATATATTTTCATCAATGCGAGCACCAACAAGTAAATCATCAATTTGTTGATTACTTAATTGACCATATTCATGGACTTTACTCACACGGAAGTAAACATCACCATTCACTTCATAAGCATAACCCTTATCAACAAGCAGTTGAACAAAGTTAATAATATCATCCATGGTTTCAGTAACACGTGGCGTAGAGTCTGGTAAATCAGCATTAAGTGATTGACGATCAGCATTGTATGCGTTAATAAAGTGTTCAGTTATTTCTTTTTCATCAACCTTTTTTTCAATGGCAGATTTTATAATTTTATCATCTACATCAGTAAAATTGGAGACGAATTTCACTTGATAACCTAAGGCTTCAAATGTTTTTTTCAATGTATCAAAAACAATAATAGGTCGAGCATTTCCAATATGCGGGTAATTATAAACGGTAGGTCCACAGACATACATATTGACTACACCTTCATGAATGGTTTTAAATGGTTCAACCTGGTTGTGTAAGCTATTAAATAATTTCATAATTTCTTTCCTCACTTTAAATAAAAAAGCATCCCGATAGAGCGCAAGAACTAAATGTTGATCATTTCTTCTGTCTTATCTTCTTATTGAAGTTAAGAGTGCTTTCGGTATGCAACTTTGCATCCATTTTATTCTATCTTTAGATAAAACTATTTTTATTCCATCTATATATCAACCTCATTATATCATTATTCATAATGCCTATCAATATAAATTGAAAGTGACAAAAGGTGGCGCTTTCAATGCCACCTTTTTATAATGAATCAACCATTGCCTTTCTTGTGATAAAATAATGGTCAAATCCAGCATCACTTAAAGCTAAATCAATGATTTCTTCAGCACATTGTGTTGAATCATAATTTATAAAGCATTTATGATGTTGTTGATCAATTTGAATACATTCTATTCCTTGTACTTTCATCAAACTCTTTGAAAGCAAGGTTTTACCTTGTTCATTAGTGATAATAGGTACATAATAACTAATTTCTTTTAACATAAATTACCTCCTCAATATAGTATGCTCAGTTTTAGATTTGGCAATCGTCGAAATAAAAAAGACCATGTTTCCATGATCTCTTAATTAGTTAATTAAAATTTTGCGTGAGATGCAACGTATTTAGCTGTACGTACCATTTGGCTTACGTAAGAATTTTCGTTGTCATACCAAGATACAACTTTGATAAGTTGTTTGTCGCCAACTGTCATAACTTTAGTTTGTGTAGCATCGAATAATGATCCGTATGTAATTCCGATAACGTCGCTTGATACGATTTCATCTTCAGTATATCCGAATGATTCATTAGAAGCAGCTTTCATTGCAGCATTGATAGCTTCAACAGAAGCAGTTTTTTCACAGATACAAACTAATTCAGTTACTGAACCAGTGATTACTGGAACACGTTGAGCAGCTCCGTCTAATTTTCCTTTTAATGCAGGAATTACTAAACCGATAGCTTTTGCAGCTCCTGTAGTGTTAGGAACGATATTAGCAGCACAAGCACGAGCACGACGTAAGTCGCCTTTTTTGTGAGGTGCATCTAATGTATTTTGGTCATTAGTGTAAGCATGAATTGTAGTCATTAATCCTTCTACAATTGTAAATCCATCATTTAATGCTTTAGCCATTGGAGCTAAGCAGTTAGTTGTACAAGAAGCAGCAGAAATAACTGTTTCTGAACCATCTAATTCTTGGTGGTTTACGTTGTAAACGATTGTTTTAAGGTCACTTCCTGCTGGAGCAGAGATAATAACTTTTTTAGCACCTGCATTAATATGTGCAGAAGCTTTTTCTTTAGAAGCGAAGAATCCTGTACATTCTAATACTACATCTACATCTAAAGCCTTCCAAGGTAAATCAGCTGGGTTTTTTTCAGCTAAAATCTTGATTTCTTTACCGTCAACTACGATTGAGTTTTCAGTGTGTTTAACACTGTCGCTTCTCCAACGTCCTTGAGCTGAATCATATTTTAATAAGTGAGCTAGCGTTTTAGCATCCGTTAAGTCGTTGATTGCAACGATGTCAAATTCTGGTGAATCAAACATTTGGCGGAAAGCTAAACGTCCAATACGTCCAAATCCATTAATAGCAACTTTTACTGTCATTTGAAAAGTCCTCCTTTATAACAAGTTAATTATACGATATTTTATGGAAATGTCAATTGTGAATGCTTTCACTTAACACTTTTTATTCTTTTTCTGTATTAATCGACCATGTGTGTGCATAATTTATAAAGATTGGAGGGATTTTATGAGTTTTATACCCACTATAATTGAACGCTCTGCAAATATTGAACGTGTATATGATTTATATTCTTGTCTACTTAAAGAAAGAATTATTTTATGTACGGGTGAAATAAATGATGACTTAGCTGCTTCCATTACTGCTCAACTTTTATATTTATCGTCAATATCGAGTGAAGATATTCTTATGTACATTAATTCACCAGGTGGTAGTATTTCCTCAGGGTTAGCTATTCTAGATACCATGAATTATGTTAATTGTGACATTTCCACAATAGGAATGGGAAGTTGTGCAAGTATGGCATCCATATTGCTCGCTGCAGGGGCCAAAGACAAGCGTCTCATCACTTTAAACTGCGAAGTGATGATACACCAACCGATGGGCAATAGTCAAGGACAGGCAAGCGATATGGAGATAGCCACTAAACATATACTTAATGTGCAGAAGAAAATTTATCGGATACTCTCACAACTAACAGGACAAAGTATCAACACTATAAAAAAAGATTGCGATCGTGACACTTATCTTAGCAGTGATGAAGCAATCAGTTATGGAATTGTAGATAAAATAGTATAAAAAAAAGACACCTGTGCGAACCAGATGTCTTTTAATTTAGATAGATAATGTATCACTACATTAATTAAAAGTTGAGAGTAATTAACTTTTAAATTCTTATGCGTGCCAAGGTACTGGAATAAGAGCAGTATATTCTCCAGACCAGATTCCAACAGCACATCCTACGATACCAATTACCAATAAAAGAACGATACATTTTACTGGAGTGAATCCTTTTTTCTTAATTAAATAGAACATTAAGATTGTAATTACTAAAGGTAATAACATTGGTAAAATTCCGTCTAATAATGCTTGGATAACAATTGGTTTATCTCCATTAGGAATAGTCATTCCTAATTGAGTTCCACCACCGAAGTTAGCAACTAAAGCCCCAACAATGAATACTCCAAGGATTGAAGCAGCACGTGTGAATTCTTTCGCATTTTCAGTAAGAACACCAATAGCTTTTGTACCTAGATCATAAGACCAGTACATTAACCAGTAACGTAATGCCATTTGTACACCAAATGTGATTACGAAGAATAAGATAGGTCCAATAACTGATTCGTTCATAGCCATAGTAGCTGTTAAACCTGCAGTAACTGGAACTAATGTAAACCAGAATAATGAGTCTCCAATACCACCTAGAGGTCCCATTGCAGCAACACGTACGGCACGAATTGTGTTAACGTCTGCTTTTTGTTGTTCTAATGAAAGAACGATACCCATAACGAATGTTACTAAGAATGGGTGAGTATTAAAGAAGTCCATGTTATGTTGCATAGATAGTGATAAGTCTTCTTTGTTAGTGTGGATTTTTTGTAATCCTGGTAACATAGCCCATAACCATCCTGCAGCTTGCATTCTTTGGTAGTTGAAAGAAGCTTGTAATTGACATGACATCCATACCATTTTATTTAAAGTCTTTTTATCTAATTTAGCTGCTGGAGTTAAATCTTTATAACTTGTTTGATTAGATACCATCTGTAGCACCTCCTGCACCATTACCTGCATTTTTCTTAATGTTTGTGTTAACTTGGAAATCGTATAGAGCAATAGCTAAACCTACGAAAGCAATTAACAATAAAGCTGCTGGAGCTGCTGATGGAATACCACCGATAATAACAGCTGCTGCAAATCCTGCAAGGAAGAATCCCCATAGGTCATTAGAAAGCATAATTTTCATTAGAATAGCGAATCCGACGAAACGCATCATACCACCGGCAGCGCCTAATCCAGCCATTACCCAACTGAATTGAGTAGAGAAAGCTGTAAGAGCTGGTTCTAAAGCTGTTCCACCAACATAAGCAGCTACAGCTAAAGCAGCGAATAAAGCTCCTAATAAAGTCATAGAAATTAAGTTAACATCTCTAATTCCTTTAGGGTTTGCTTCTTCAGCAGCTTTGTCAGCCTTACTCATAAGTCCTGACATAACTGTAAATGTTAATGTTACTGCATATTGTCCGAATACAGAGAAGATAACGGCTGCTCCAAGAGCTGCATTAATATCTAATCCTGCACGTACAGCGAATACCATCGCGATAATACCACCGATAACGGCATTTGGTGGTTGTGCTCCACCGACTGGCATGTTACCAACCATCATTAATTCGTATGTTCCACCTACAACTAAACCAGTGTTCATATCACCTAAAATAATACCGATTAAAGTACAGTTAATAATAGGTCTTGAGATAAGTTCAGTTAAAGAGAATTGGTCGATACCCATGATAAATGTTAACACAGCCAATAAAACGATTTGAATTACGTCCATATTTAATTTCTCCCTTTCACTTTAAGTTTTTCAACTTTTAGTATTTATTTAAATAATTTACTAATGTCTTCAACTGCAGTATCAGGTACGCGCTTGATTTCAAGCTCTACACCTAAGTCTTGCAATTTTTTAAAAGCTTCAACATCTTTGTCATCCACAGCAACTGAAGTAGCAACTTGACGTTTACCTTCAGACATGTGCATGTTACCAATGTTAAGTTTTTTGATTGGCACACCGCCCTCAACTAATCTTAATACATCTTGAGGATTGTCACAGATAATTGCAATTTTTTGTGCTTCAGATGCTTTCCCAATGATTGCACAAGTTTTTTCAATAGTGAAGAATCTTGTTTGTGCGTACGAAGGCGCGCACATATTCATTAAGCCTTGTCTGAATTGATCTGTTGCAACACTGTCGTTTGCAACTAATAATAAGTTAGCTCCGACACTGCCACACCACATCGTTGCAACTTGTCCATGAATTAGACGGTTGTCAATTCTTGTTAAAACGATATTTGGCATTTCACTCTCTCCCTTCTATCATAAAATGTGAAGTCAAATTACTTAATCCCTGATGAATTGAATCAAGCAAGTAAACCCTTTCACTTCATTTAAATTCTATGTCATATTTTCCATGATTTCTTTACACTTTTTATTGAAACCTTTGCACTTTTTAGTAATTTGACTGTTTTTTTGTGCTTTTTTACCAATTTAGATTCATTAGCATACCCTAACTGCAATAATCACACACTTTTCACACATTGTATTTCTTTTTTTAACGATTTTGACACAATTGATGTAATTTCTTGTGTTTGAGAGGGCTTACATTGCATTTATTAGCTATATTGTCTTCCGATAATATGTCCGAATATTCAAATAAATCCCCTAAAATCAAGCTTTAAAGGTAGTCTGTTTCATATATATTCCACTTTTTTTTGTAATAAATTAATTATTTTGCTTTAATTATCATCATTTGTCTTATTAATGATAAAAATAAACAAAAAGTACAAACTTTTTATTAAATCAATTCTCTTTTTTTCGATATTTTGATATACTTAAACTACTAAGGAGGTACTTCTTCCATGTTTAATAAAACAACTAGTTATATATTTAATCGGTATGGTGAAATTATAAATGAAATTTCAAGATTTCAATCACTAAAGATGCAGCATACAGTATATAAGTTAAAAAATAAATCAGCCTCATCCTTTTCCGTATATAACGATGACGTATTCATTCGTGTTACTTCGGGTATTGTTATGCTTGTTGTATCTCTTGATCCTGAATCTGGAAATATTGAAAAATTTGTCATACACCGCATCATCAAAATCAAAAAAGGTGTTCATTTCAGCTTCATGAGCATCACCTCTTCCGCAAAGGTAGAACTTATATCTAATTATGGTATTAAGAGAAAGAGCATTGATTGGCCATATCCTAGTACGCCCATTACATATGAACGTGTTATACCAACTGTTGATATTCCAGAAATTTATGCTTACTATTATCAAGTTAGAAACGCAAATTATGAATTTGTTGGTGAATCGCATTCTTATTGGGAATTAACCTTTATTGATAATGGTACTTTACATACAACCATTGATGAAGAGAATTATCAACTAAACAACTTTGACTTAATTCTTTATGCACCTGGGCAGTTCCATAATCAAACGACTACTGATAATCAATCATGTTCATACTTAACTATTCTTTTTGAAATGAATATCTCAGAACCTTCATTAATCTCTAATCGTATTTTTAATTCCCATCGTGATATTCACTCTGCATTAAACAATTTTATGAAAGTAAGTGCTAATGAATTATATTTTGATAATGATTTAATGATTTGTTATTTAAAAGAGCTTATCATTAAATTACTACAGTATGATTTCTTACTCAGCACACAAGTTGCGGCAACACCGATGCAACAGCGTTTCGAGAATGAAATGATTAATGAAATTATTATCTATGTAAATGAAAATATATATCAATCCTTGACTATCGAGGAAATCTGTCATAAATTTTCTATTAGTCGATCTTCACTACAAACATTATTCAAGAATAATCTATCAGTTGCTCCTAAACAATATATTAGTGATTTAAAGTTATCAAAGAGCAAATTATTAATTAAAGAATCAATGTATACAATTTCAGAAATTTCAAGTATGCTTGGTTTTACAAGTATTCATTATTTTTCTAGAAAGTTCAAACAACAGTATGGATTAACTCCAACTGATTATGCTAAAACTATTTATAACTAATAACGGAACCGAAAAGTAGAAGCTATCTTTATAGTCCATCTATTGACCGGTTTTTTTGTTACTTATTTTTATATATGCTACGATTATGTCGCGTAAATTTTAATATTTATCATTTTAAAGCGGATTAAATCATGGAATTAAAGACAAAAAGAATTGAGATATAACCTTTTAAGGTTAGTGCCTTAAATGACCCACATGAATATTGTGCACTAAAAAAAAAGAGTTCCGAAGAACCCTTAATCAATTGATGTGATAATATAACGAGATATTGTTAGTACAACACCTTTAGCAATTTCAACTTCACAAGTTGAATCGCCAACACTAATTAATTTACCATGGATACCATTGAAGGTACATTTCTTACCGGCTTTAATACTATCATTCATTGCAATGATTTCTTTTCTTCTAGCTTTTAATGCTCTATAACTAAAGAAATAATAAGCTAAAATAATGATTCCACATAATACTCCGAATGTAATACAAGCCCAAAGAATAATTTCCCACATAAGATTAATTAAATTCCGTCTTCTGTTTCAACATATTCAACAGGTTTGAATTCGTATTTTACTACTTGGTCTTTCCCTGTACTTAATGCCATGTTTGTTAATGATTCAAAATCTTCAACGAATTGGCGAGCCATTGAAACTTCAATAAGCATTGGTAAGTTTGTTCCACCAATAACTTCTACATTGCCACGGCTTGCTCCACAAACCACAGCAGTTTTGAAAGGTGAACCTCCAGCTAAGTCTGAAAGAACTAAAATTCCTTCACACTCTTTTAAAGCGTCCATAGCTTTGTTTAGTTCTCTTTCAAGATCTTCAACAGAATATTCTTGAATAAAGTCTACATATTGGTAATTTTTTTGTTCCCCACCAATTAGGTTTAATGAACTAGTCAATCCAGAACCGAAGTGCCCGTGACCTGTAACGATAATTCCGATCATAAGTTTGTTTCCTCTCTCTTACTTTCTAGTATATGGGTATAATGTCACACCTTTAACAACTCGATTAACTTCTCCACTTGGACATGGATTGTCTGGTGTAATTTTGAAAGATAAAGATTTGTACAATGCAATACATTGCGCAACTAGAATATAGTTGAAGGCAAGTACCATGTTATCTGCATCGTGAGCATTTTCGAAAGAATAGAAGTAATCAACTAAGCCTTTTACTTCAGAATCTGCTTTACTAGAAACAGCAAGGATTTTATTTCCTTTACGTTGTCCGCTCATTTCCTTGATTAAGTCGACTTCATAACGACGTGTATATGCATCATCACTCAAGAATACAACTGTTAATGTTTCATCATTAATAATTGATTTAGGTCCATGTCTGAATCCTAATGGAGTGTCATACATTGTAACTACTTTCCCAGCAGTAAGTTCTAACATCTTAAGTGCTGACTCTTGAGCCACACCTTTTAGAGCATTACTTCCAAGGTAAACAATACGTCCGAAATTGAATTTATCAACGACATCTTTAATTTCCCCATATCTAGTATCTAATAAATTAGCTCCAGATGCAATAATCATTTCAATATTTTTCACAGTTTCTGCTAAATCATCTAAAGAAAATGCCAATAATGTAGCTAACATCATGTTTGTATATGATGAAGTCATTGCAAATGATTGATCATGAGTTTCATCAGTTAAGTTAATTGCAAGGCAATGTTTGTTCCCTTCAGCTTTTTTAGAAAGAGCACCATTCTTATTACAAGTAACAAATAAGTGTTGTAGATTGTCGCATACTTCTTCAGCTACATCAACAGCTCCAACTGATTCTGGTGAGTTACCGCTACGACCGAAGCTAACCAACAATGTAGGTTTGTTCTTTGATAAGAAGTTTTCAGGTGTAGCAACTAAGTCAGTTGTTCCATATGATTTTACTTTATAGTTTAATTTCTTTTGTAGGTAAGAATATAACGCGTTCCCTACAAATTCACTTGTTCCTGCTCCAGTTAAAATGATATCGAAATCAGGTTGAGAAGTAATATTCCCGATAAATATTTTAAGAGCATCTTTATTTGCTTCTATTTGAGCAATTGTTTTTTTCCATGTTGCTGGCTGTTGGTGAATTTCAGTCGCAGTATATACTCCTGACAGTGATTCCCATTCTTGTTGAGTTTTTCCAAAAATCATGATGATTCTCCTTTTCTAACCGATTCTGCTTCGGTTCTATCCGATTGTATTATAGTATGCTTTTGCATAAATTACAACATTCATGCTAAACCATTGTTAAAAAGTGCAAAACATTTATTAATTTATAGACTTCCTTATATAATCACGATATAATTATACCCAGAGGTGAGTTAAATATGGCTAAAGATAAAAAAATCATTGCGTTATCAGGAAGAAATATTTTTGTGAATAATAAAGGACAAACAATCTATTACGTAAAAAGTAGTAGAATTGGATATGTTATACCAGAGAGTGAATTTAATCGATTTAGAATGCTTCAAAATAGAATTGTTATCGGAGCAGTAGCGGCAATCTTCTTATCTGTCTTCGCAAATGTTTCTTATTTAATGAGCGGAATTTTAGGAATTGCTGTTTACGTTTTCTTAGAATTTGTTTTACGTTCTAAATTATTACCTAAATGCACACAATTCGCAAACTTTGTTCCTGAAAAGGCAAAGAGTACGATTGAAGTAATGGCTCAAGAAGATAATAAACGACTTATTCTTAAAATTGTACTTTGGTTCGCATTATCTATCTTATTAATTGTTAATTTATATACAATGAAACAAGAACCAGACCTAATCATTAAACTTACAAGTGTAGCGTTCTCGATTTATGCCTTCATTGTTGCTTGTATGCAACTTAAAGCATTACTTATGAAAAAATAATTAGATTCCTTCGGGGATCTTTTTTAATGAATGAGCGATACCTTAATTCAAGGTATCGCTTGTTTATTATTCGTAAATGTATTCTCTGCTTTTAAAGAATGGATCTCCATCATAACTCGTAAGCTCTTTAATGACTTGTTTATCTTCAGTATATTCATACTGTAACTCTACGAAGGTTTGTTCCTTTTGATTATCATGTTTTTGTTTAATCAATACACCCTTCTCAAAAACAGAAGTAATTTCTGATTCAATGACACCATCACTATATTTTGTTTCTTTAATGCAATTCCCATCTTTATCATATTCTAGCTTTGTTTTATACTCTTTATTATCTAGATTCAATAGTGCTTCGATCACCTGATTATCTTTATTATAGGTATAAGTTGCTAACACTTCAGTACCTTCCTTTTGTGTAATCATTTTAATTAGGTTATCTAACGCATCATATTCATACTTAATAGTTCCAAAATTATCTCCATCTTTCGTTTTCACCACTTCAATCAATTTTTTATTCTCATTGTAAGAGTAGGTTGAAACCACACCACCCACACTTGCTTTGGTAACCCGATCTTCCTCATATTCATAAAGACTTTCACCACGATTGTCAATGATACTTGTAAAGTTTCCTCTTTCATCATAAGTGAAAGTGCGTTTATCTATTTCGCGTTCATTTTGATCATAACGGATTTCTTCCTTTAGATACTTTTCTTTAATGTCCTGTGAAAGTTCAGGTTTTTGGCAGGAAAAACAACTTAAAGCTAATAGTAGGATGGTAAGTATACTCATTACTTTTTTCATACTTGACCTCTATATTGTGATTATTATCATTATTTTGATCTGCTTAATCACGCTCTTTCTATCCACATCGTAACACCTTTCCCTTGACTTCACAATGATTTCAGCCATTAAAATTGTGACAGAAATAGTTGTTAACAATATAAATATCAATTAATTATTACATAGTCGATAATAATGGGTAATTTGACATATAAAAAAGATAACGACCTATATAGGTAATTATCTCTACTTAGTAAAATTAATACCGTTCATTCATATACTTAGGTTTATCACCCAGGAAATATGCCTCATGACTTGTTCTAGCTTTTGCATTATATACTTTATTGAACAAAGGTATATTATTGCATCGCACCATCGTAAACACCCGTTTTCTTGATACACATAATGGGAATACTTTATCAAAGTGTTCTGCTTCAGAAACTTCTAAATGAAGATAAGGATAATGTGACAAGGAGGCTTTAAGGAGCTTACATAACGCCACACTTCCCTCATAGACACATTCCTTTACTCTTACATTGCCATTACGTACTACACTGCGTGCATAGCCGATTGGTTTACCTTGATTGTTACGACAAATAATTAATTTCTCACCACACTCAAGACATTCTTTCATCATTCTCTCATAATAATGTTCATCCCTAAGTCGATATCCATCAAAATGCTTAGTAAATGATCGATATAATTGCATCAACTCTTTCGCAGTGAATTCATCACTAATACCAATTGTTGAAACCTTCTCAAAATATTTAGCTTGTAAATCATAACTACGATGAACACTAGCCTCTTGGAAACCAAATTGTTCAAAGAATTTAGGATTATGTGCTTCCACAAAAGTAAATAATGTTTTATTATCACATTCATCAAGACAATTTTTTAAGCATTCTTGCATATAACCACTTCTTCGATAATCAGGATGAGTTGATAATTGTGATAGATACGTTGCCTTTAAAAGTGTTCCATTTAAGTTTAACTTAAACTCTTGCATATGAATACTCGATACAACCTTATTATCAATCTCATTAATTACAGTTCTACCCATTGGATAAACATGATTAAAAAAGCAGTTTAGATAATCGCTGCTTTTTAAAGAAAAACTTGTTTGCCATAATGAATAAATAGCAGTTTTATCTTTTTCTAGTGCATCCCTAATCATAGATACCTCATCCTTCTATTTTTCTTCTGTTTCCGTATATTCAGCCTCAATAACATCAGGATTAATTTTTCCACGAGTTTCATAGTAAGTCGTTTGATCTTCTATTGGTTCTTCTCTATTATAAGTTCCATCTTGAAATGGGCTACGTCTAGGACCACGAAATAACCTTATAACCCAAAAAATTGCTAGTACAACTAGTAATATTATTAGTACTGGTGAAAAGAATGATATAAAGACACCAATAAAGATCATCGTTAAGACTACATTAAGCAAATCTTTCATTCCAGTTCCTCGCCTTCATACACTTATTATAAACTATTCTTTATTAGACTTCAAATCTATTCACATATTTGACAATATCACATATTCTATTGTTTCATGTGATTTAATATTCGATTCAATCCCATGATTAGAATGCCTAAAACAATTAAGTATGTAAAATTATAGTTTTGTTGAATTACATCGACTCCATGATTACTTGCCATTACTGCTTCAATTGAAGCTTCTTCCATAACTTCTTCATATTTATATTCTTTCATACGTACAGCTATTCTACCTAAATTTTCTTCTAGGATGGTTTTTTGTACTAACATTGAATCAGCAAATAAATAGGCAGGTAATGGTTCATTTTGATTAGCTAATGGTTCTAATTCCATGCTTACATGCTTCGCGTCTAATAAATAATCACAAGCTTGTAATTTAGATGCATCGTCATGAAATAATAAATTAAAAAACTCGACACGATAGATGCCTTCTACTTTTCTTATAACAATTTCATTTTCGTTACAGCGAACGATTTCAACTTCTTCTTTTGTATTTACTGGTAAAGTAAATAATAAAAAGCTCATCAATACTTTCAGCATCATATCACCTTAGTTATTGTGAGCCTTCTGAGTGTTTTCTATGCGCTTTTATATGTCGCAGCTATTTCTTTTATTTTACTTAAACGATGTTTCATTCCTGATTTAGATATCGTTTCTTGATAACCTTCTTCATAATAATCACAAAGTTCAATAAGTGATGCTTCAGGATGTTCTTTTCGTAAAACAGCAACAGTACGTAATTTTTCTGGTAGACTTTCTAGACCAGCAAAATTCTCTATCCATTCAATATCATCCACCTGTTTTTTCCCAGCAGCTAGTGTTTTCATTTCATTCGCCAACTCACAGTTATCTAGCCTTGTCAGTGAATTCATAAAGTCTCTTTGAATTCTAGTATCCTCAAATTCTAAAACAGCTTGGTGAGCCCCTATGCATGCTAAGAAATCAGATATTTTATCACTTGCCTTTAGATAGACAACAAAATAGTTACGACGCTTTATACACTTTGCAGGCAAATAAAACTTCTCCATTTGTCTCAAAATAAATTTAGCTAATTCTTCATCAGGTGTAGCAATCTCTAAATGATAGTTAGATTTAGAAGGTGAATTAACACTCCCTGCAGCCATAAATGCTCCTGCTAAAAAGGCTCTTGAACAGCAATCTTTACTCACCATCTTAGAAGTTGGATGAGTTCTTAATCCACTTTCATCCATAATTTCTAAGTCTTTTAATATATCCGTTGTCTTTGTTCTAATTCTTAAGACATAAATATTATTCTTTTTAAGCTTCATTTTCTTTAATACTGATAGTTCACTTTGAATTTGATAAAGTTGCTTCATCATTAACAAAATACGTTTAGCAGTAGCTGCACTTTCAGTCGATATTGTTAAGTGCATTCCCTCACTTGTAAAGTTCAATGTTGAACACATTTTAATTAGAGCAGAAGCTTCCGCTTTTAAGCAACATGGCTTCAACTCATTAATGGCTATTTCGCCTTTGACACTACTTGTAAATGACATATTTTATCAACCATCTTTCATAATTTTTATCATTATATCTCTAATTTTATTTGAATCATGACGAATTAATTTACCTTCAAAATTCAATAGATTTGCAGTAATTACATGATAATCATGATGCTTATCACTCGTCTTCACAGGTGTTGAACCCTTTAAATCATATTTTTGAAGTGTTTCTTCACTAATTTCATCATTATAAGCAACCACAGTTTCAATAATCCCTTTAAATGAATGCTTCTCAATCGCTGTTATGTGATCCTCTAGCGTATAATTATCAGTTTCACCTGGTTGATTCATCGCATTACAAAAATAGATGCGCTTGCCATGAGATTCTTTTAGAGCATCACTAATACCTCCAATAATAAGGTTAGGAATAACACTAGTATATAGGGATCCAATCCCAATAAGAATATAATCAGCCTCTAGAATAGCATTAACAGCTTGTGTAGTAGCAACAACTTCTTCATCATAAAATACTTCGCTAATTTGATTATCAAAGTCAGGGATATTACTTTCACCACGAACAATGGTACCATCAGACATATGAGCAAATAATGTAATTACTTGTGTGGTTGCAGGAATTATTTCACCTTTTACATTTAGAACTTTTGAAATCGTTTGTATAGCATCCATAAAGTTCCCTTGTTCCTCACAAAGAGCCGTCAGGATTAAATTCCCTAAATTGTGTCCACCTACATCTTGATCCTCACCATCAAATCGATAATTCATTAAGTGTGAAAACAATGTTTCTTCTTCAGATAGAGCTACCATAACATTTCGAATGTCACCCATAGCTGGTATATGAAATTGTCGGCGAAGACGGCCTGTACTCCCTCCATCATCTGCTACGGTTACAATGGCTGAAATTTGCACATCCTCAATTTGTTTTAATCCTCGAAGAATAACTGATAATCCAGTACCTCCGCCAATAACAGCTATTTTTTTCACTTGCTTTCTTTCTTATCGCGATGCGCCTTGTAGCAAGTAAACTTATCTTGATAATGATCATACAACCAATTAGCCATAGAAATGGAGCGATGTTGACCACCCGTACAACCTATACCTACAGTTAAGTGGTTTTTCCCTTCATGTTCATATTGTTCAAAGGCATAATCAAGGAAACGAACTAAGTGTTCGATACATTCCTTTGTTTGATCAAAACTCATAACATAATCATAGACTAATGCATCATCTCCTGTTAGGTTCTTCATTTCATCAATGTAATAAGGATTAGGAAGAAACCGAACATCGAACAATAAATCACTGTCCATAGGTACTCCATATTTATAACCAAAGGAAACGAACGATATTGCGAATGATGGTTTCTCCCCAAGCTTCAATTGATTATCAATAACACTCTTTAATTCAAGTTGACTCATCTTTGTTGTATCTATATGAAAAATTTCGCCTCGCTCTTGAAGTGCATTAAACAGTTCTCTTTCTGCTTCAATTGCTTCTTCAAGGGTATTAGCCATCTTAAAGATTAAGAATGGATGATGCCTTCTCGTAAATTTATAACGTTGAAGTAATTTTTCGTTACTTGCATCAAGAAAAACAACACGAACATTAACACCAATATTCTCAAAATAAGTTAAGAAGATTGGGTAATCTAAGGCTGTAGTAGCAAGTGCTATATTTTGATAACGTGGGTCTGGATCTGATTTAATGATCTTACCTAAAGAACTAATTAATTGAACAGGAAACTGATCAATACAATGATAACCAATATCTTCAAGAATGGACATTGCTGTTGATTTTCCAGCGCCAGACATCCCTGTTACTAAGATAATATTTTGTTCATTCATGCATATTCACCTCTATCTAATAGTTTACCACATGAATGAGTCCTAGCGCAAAAGAAAAGACATATTGCTATGCCTTTGTGTTTTGTTTATTTCTAATATGCATATAAACTGTATTCTTAGAAATCTCCAAAAGGGTAGATACTTTAATAACAGCGTCTTTGATATTAAAAATACCATAATCGTCTAATTGATAGACAATCATTTTATTTTTATTGGATGGCGCAATCGCATCATCCGCATAAACTTTATCTCGAACACTATTTAAAGTTGATTCAATCAATTCATCAGAATTATCAGCGAAGTTTTCTTTCGATGTATGAGCAACGAAATTTTGAGTCGCTGGAACAAATGTTTTTATAATATCGATCATTGATGTATTTAAATATAAATTCATACATAATAAACCAATAATTCGGTTTTTTTCACCACGAATCGCAATCGTGGTAGACTTCAAGGGTTCACCTTTTTTATTTGTACTAAAATATGTTATAAAATCATCATCACAATTGGAAATCTTATCAAGCATTCCAAGAGCCAAATCGGTAATCGGTGCTCCAATTTTTCTCCCCGTGTGTTCTCCGTTAATAATATTAATAACAGAATGCTCGTAATTTTCTAAGCTATGTAAAACGATTTCATAGCCTTCCCCTAAATAACATGCTAATCCATTAATTAAATTCGCATACGAGTTTAATATTTCCCGATCAATAATGGTTAACTCTATGGATTGATTTGCCATAATAGAACCTCCTCATTATTTCCATTTTATTACAATTTAAGCTTTTTTGCTATATATTAGTGAAATTGTTTTTCCTCCAATTACTTTATCTTCTTTTTTTATATCTAAATTATCTATTTTATCCATGTTTGTTATGACACAAGAAATAGTTAAATCATAGCCTTTTTTACTAAGTCCTTCTTTATCAAAATGCATTAAAGTTGTTCCAACTGAAATTTTATCATCTTGTTTAACGAAAACTTCAAATCCATGACCATTCTCACTTACTGTATCAATACCAACATGAATTAGGAATTCAATTCCTTCTTCATTTATTAGTCCAATTGCGTGTTTACTAGGAAAGATCATCAGCACTTTCCCGACAAAGGGAGAAACTACATATTCACTTTGAGGAATGATTGCGAAACCATCCCCTAACATTTTATTACTAAACATTTCATCTTTAACATCTTCTAATGGAATCATATTCCCATTACATATCGCTCGAATTTCATTCTTGGGTTTGGCTTTAAACAAATTAAACATGTTTTTTCTCCTGCCATTTAATAAGCGCTTCTTTGATTCTAGTTAAAGCATCAACTACTTTTTGATTATCTTTATATACGCCTAATACAACTCTTAAGTGTCCTTCTCCACCTGCTCCGTAATTAACACCGTCGTTTACGGAAACTTTGGCCTCTTTTAATAAATATTGAACTATTTCAGAGGAACCACCTAATTTAGAAATATCTACCCAACATAGAAAACCAGATTGAGGAAGTTGCATACTAACATTTGGGATTGAATTAAGTATTTCGAATGCCGCTTTTCTTCGGTAATCAAAAGCTACTCTAAATTCTTCAATAAATGAATTGTCTTCTAAGGCAGCTAATACGGCTTGTTGACATGCTGTATTCGTTGCTCCTAAAACAGCAACAGCATTCGCAAACATTGAATCCATTATTTTGTCATCGCAGACAATATAGCCAACTCTAAATCCACTCAATCCCATCCCTTTTGAAAATGAAAATACAGTGATTGTTCTTTTAAACATACCATCGATTGATGCAGGTGTAATCATTTCATTTTCATATGTAAAATCTTCAAATGCTTGATCACAAACCAAAATCAAGTCATGCTTAATAACGAAGGAAGCTAAATCCAGTAGAGATTTTTTATTAAAGACTGTTGTTGTTGGATTGTTAGGATGAGTTAATATAACCATTTTAGTTTTATCACTAACTCGACGTTCGAATTCTGCAATATTTATTTGAAATTCATTTTCAGCAACTAATGGCACTGGCACAACTTTACCGCCCATAATTTCGATATTCAAATTATTATTTGGATAACTAGGAGATGGAATCATGACTTCATCACCGTCTTCAATAAAAGGTAAAATCGAGAAGTATAATCCAGAATCTGACCCAGGTGTAATTAAGATATTACGTTCTGGATCTACTTCTAAATTATTAAAACTACGTAGCTTCTTTGCTAGTTGGATCTTTAAATCTACATTTCCTATCGGTGCTGTATAGTGAGGTGCCGATGGCCTCAATACCGCATCAATCATTGCTTTCTCAACACGCTTAGGCAATGAATAATCAGGCATGAATGGATCTGCCCATCCCATGAGAGCCACCCCTGCTTTTTCTAGCTCTTGATAGGTAGAACCTACATCTGCTTTTTCAACATTTGAGAATAACCCACCTTCGGCTTCTTTAAATGCTTTAATCATTCTATTTTTCATTGTGGTTTCCTTTCTATTACAAATAGGGTCGCTATTTGCAACCCTAATGTAAACTTTAATTACATGTTTTCATCAAATCCGAATACTATAGTTAGAACTGCCGCAACAACGAAGGCAATTGCAAATCCTACCATAACCAACATCATATTTGATGGGTTTTCTCCAATAAACATAGCAAAGTTCAAGAAAGAAGGACCTCCCATTGCATACGCTTTTAGTGCAAAGAAAGATGCAAATCCTCCACCGCAAGCTCCACCAATAGCTGCTGCCAAGAATGGTTTCTTAAATCTAAAGTTGATACCGTAGATAGCGGGTTCCGTAACTCCAGTAATTGCTGCGATTGTTGCAGAACCAGCAATAGCTTTTGTTTTAGGATTTTTAGACTTTAGCCAAACACCAAATGCTGCACCTGCTTGAGCCATATTTGATGAACCTGATGTAGGAGATATGAAGTTAAATCCTTGAGTTGTAATTCCTTGTACTAAGACAGGAACCATTCCGTGGTGAATTCCAAGGACGACCATTGATGAGTAAATACCACCATAAACAATTCCAGCGAAGACTCCACCTTTTTCAAATAGTATAGTTACAATAGAAGCCAATTGAGATCCGAGCCATGTAGCAACTGGGCCAATAGTCATTAATGCAATTGGAGTTGCAATTAACATTGTTAAACATGGGACGAATATAATTTTTAAAGCACCAGGAATAATTTTATCAATCTGTTTTTCAACAACTGACGCAAACCAAATAGCGAAGACCATTGGTAGTACTGAAGATGCATAATTAACTACAGTAAATGGAATCCCTAAGAATGAAAATGCTGTCGTACCAGCTGCAATAAGCCCAGCCCAACTAGATGACATCATTGCTGCGCAGATTGTTAAAGCAACATATTGATTCATTTTAAACTGTTTCGCGGCAGAAGCAGCTATCAAGAATGGTAAGAAAGTAAAAATACCGTTAGCAATTGTGTTGATTACAAAATATGTATTTCCCGTGTTATCTAGACCACAAACTACGGCAATAGTTAAAATTGCTCTAACTAATCCTGCTCCTGCTAAAGCTGGAACAATTGGATTGAAAATACCAGCGATTGTTTCAAAGAAACTAGTTAATATATTCCCTTTTTTATTTTTTAAATCACTTTTAACATCGTCTAAATTTTCATCAACCGATGCTTCTTCACTTAACCCTGTTAGTTCAATGAATTCACGATACACATTTGATACGTGAGTTCCAATAATAATTTGAGTTTGAGAAGCACTATTCACAACACCCAAAACGCCATCCACTTTCTTTAAGTTAGCTTCATCAACAAGGCTGTTGTCTTTGAGTGTGAGACGTAGTCTTGTCATACAATGAGTAGCACTTGAAATATTCTTTACATCACCAACATACTTTAAAATATCCTCAATTAATTGCTTGTTCTTCATAAAGTTATTTCCTCCTATTTATGAGCAATAATTTCAACTTCACATAAAACGCCTTTTGGTATTTCTAATACAGCAACACATGAACGTGCTGGTTTACTTGTGAAGTAATTTCCATAGATTTGATTAAAGACTGCAAAATTTTTCATATCCGATAGATAACAAGTTGTTTTAATAACATCATCATAAGTCATCCCTACTTCTTCTAAAATACCGTTAATATTTTTCATAACCTGTTCTGCTTGTTCTTCAATTGTATCCCCGGCAATTTGATTTGTTGAAGGATCCACTGGGATTTGTCCAGATGCATATAAGAATCCTTCAATCATCACTGCTTGTGAATAAGGACCAATTGCTTCTGGTGCTTGAGTTGTACTAATAATCTCTTTCATTTCACACCTGCTTTCGATAAAATATATTTTATTAACTAAAGCATATCACTGAATTATATTTTAGTCAATAGGATTAAATAAATTTTTTTTCATTGAAATATCAATTTTATTTGATATAATAGAATTATACTGAAATATAGTTCAGTGAAGAGGAGGAATTATGAACAACTTGAAAAGTTTTCCAAAAGATTTCTTTTGGGGAGGTGCTACCGCAGCAAATCAATGTGAAGGAGCATGGAATGTAGATGGGAAAGGCATAAGTATTTCTGATGTAATGACAAACGGTACTCATAAAGAACCGCGACGCATCACTGCTGTTATTGATGAAAGCAAATATTATTATCCATCACACGAAGCCGTTGATTTTTATCACCATTATAAAGAAGATATTGCCCTTTGTGCTGAAATGGGATTCAACATTTTTAGAATGTCGATAAACTGGACTCGTATTTTTCCTAATGGAAATGAAACAGAACCAAATCTCGCTGGGCTTGAGTTTTATGATCGTGTATTCGCTGAATTAAAAAAATATCACATTGAACCTCTAGTTACAATTTATCATAACGAGAACCCCTTCCAATTAACAAGTGAATGTAATGGTTGGGCTGACCGTCGCTGTATTGATTACTATGTCAATTTCTGTAGAGTTTTATTTGAACGTTATAAAGATGATGTTAAATATTGGATTCCATTTAACGAAATTAATTGTTTAACCACAAAACTAGGAAATTGGAATCATGCTGGAATACTAAATGGCAAGACTGAATTTTTCACTGACCAAACTGACAATCCAAATACTCGTTTTGCTTCACTACATCATCAATTTGTTGCTAGTGCCATGGCAGTAAAATTAGGAAGGGTAATTAATCCTAACTTCAAATTTGGAACAATGATTTGTCATATTACAGTTTATCCACTAACATGTAATCCTGATGATTTAATTTTAACTCAAGAAGAAGATTTATTACGTAACTGTTTTAGTGGTGATGTTCAAGTTAAAGGTATCTACCCATACTACATCAATCGTTATTTTGAGAAAAATAATATCCATTTTGAAATTACTGAAAACGATTTAGAAATTATTAAAAAAGGGGTCGTTGACTTTTACTCATTTAGCTATTATATGTCCAATTGCATTAGCTCAAATAAAGACAGTGCTCAAGTGTCAGGAAATGTAATGGGTGGAGCTAAAAATCCTTATTTAGAAGCTACTGAATGGGATTGGCAAATCGATCCTAAAGGACTTCGCTATACACTAAATCATGTTTATGATCGTTATGGTATCCCTGTAATGGTCACTGAAAATGGATTAGGTGCGCGCGATGAACTTATTGATGGTAAAATCCACGATACATATCGGATCGATTATATCAAACAACACATTGAACAAATGCGTTTAGCAATTGATGATGGTGTTGATTTGATTGGTTATACTCCATGGGCAAGTATTGACTTAGTTAGTGTTTCCACTGGCGAAATGGAAAAACGTTATGGTTTCATTTATGTTGACAAAGACAATGAAGGCAACGGAACATTAGAACGTTACCGTAAAGATAGTTTCTATTGGTATCAAGAAGTTATCAGATCAAATGGTGAAAAGGTATAAAAAAAGATGAATAAACTGTACCCTATAAGATAGACACGAAAAAAAAGCGTGCAAATCTTATGGGGTTTTCTTATAATTAAAGAAAGGAATAATAAGAATGGTAAAACTCACAATAGAACAAATGAAAAAACTAAAAAAATCAAAGTATGTAGTCTCCGCAAGTGAAAATCAAGTTGTCTTCACTGATGAATTTAAGTCACTAGCACTTCGTGAATGGAAAGCAGGTGTAAGTCCAAAAGAGATTTTCGAAAAATATGATATTGGATATCATGTATTAGGAGAAAGGCGAGTAACAAGCAATTTAATCAGATGGAAAAAACAAGAATCAAGATTAGAGGGTTTCCAAAGAATGAAAGGATCTGGGAGACCGATAGTTCCAACATTTAAATCAGCTGAAGAGGAAAATATATATCTAAAGAATCAGTTAGAGTATCAGCGTCAGGAGATAGAATTTCTAAAAAAGTTGAAAGCGTTGGAGGTAAAATACCAACACTAGAAAAGTTCAAAATAATCTTCTCAATGGTTTCAAAAAAAAGAAATAAACTAGACATCAAGTTTATGTGTAACTATGCTGGTGTATCAAGAAGTGGATATTATGCATATATAAAAAGATTAGAAATTATTACAGAAAAGGATATAAGAGATGAAGAAGATTAGAGAATGATCAAAGCTGCTTATGAATATAAAAACTGGAAAAAAGGAGCTAGGCAGATCAAGATGCGTATAGAAAGAGATTTTAGAGTAGTAATGAATCTTAAGAAAATACGCCACTTAATGAAGAAGTATAACCTCATATGTCCTGTTAGAAAAGCAAATCCAGTAAAGGCAATAATGAAAGCGCAACAGTCAAACAAGACATATGGAAATATTATAAATCGCTGAGTATATAGCCTACTACAATATGGATAGACCACAATGGAATATACATAAAATGACACCGCTTGAATATGATGACTATTTATCAAGTTCGCACATCTTTAGAAAACTACAACTTCCTATGGTTATTCAAGCATAAGAAAAGAGTAACCACTTCACATGATTACTCAGCTTTCTTTTTTGTGTCCTTGGCACGGGGTACAGTTTAGAACTCACACCTTTTTTATAGGACTGAATTATCGCTCCATTCACGATCAACCTCAAGGATTTGTAATAACTGAGGAAAATGAGTAATAGTTTCACATGGCTTCATATCTAAAACGGCTTGTTTGCGCGCTTCATCAAATAAAACTGCCACTGAGAATGCACTCATGTTTTTACTTGTTTTGACATCACCTGCTGAATCTCCAACATAGATTACGTTATCAATTCCACGATGCAATTCACCACAAGCTTTTATTAATCCTTCTGGTGAAGGCTTCACATGTTCAACATCACCACTACCAACAAGTACTTCAAAGTATTTATCGATTTTAGCTAAGGCTAAACCCTTACTTACCGTTTCCACTAGCTTGTTAGAAACAATTCCCATCGAATATCCTTCTTCATGTAATCTCTTAATTGTCTCTTCAACACCATCATAAGTTCTTGCGTATTCATCGTGATGGACATTATTGAATTCTCGATATTCATCAATTAACTCTTCACTATTAAATTCTGGTAAATACTTTTCAAAGCTTTGTTTTAAAGTAGGTCCTAGAAAATATTTATAATCTGCTTCTGTTAAGACTACTTCAGGTTTAAATTTATTAAACACATGTTCGAAGCTTTTTGAAATCAATGGTTCTGTATCAATTAGAGTTCCATCTAAGTCAAATAGAAGTACAGGTTTTTCTTGTTTGAATGGCCAATATTTCTTCAATATTTTATCATAACAGCCCAAGATTCCTGCTATACCAAAGATTAAAAAGACAATTGAGACTAGTTGAGCTGTTCTAAAAGGTCCTATCATTAATGAATCGGTCCTTAATCCTTCTACAAAGAAACGGACAAGACCATACCAAACAAAATATGCATACGCTAAATCACCACGTTTTTTACGCCCATATTTCTTATAAATAAATGTAATTAAGATAAAACCAATAACATTTCCTATTCCTTCATATAAGAATGTAGGAACACGATATTCACCTGCAATTAACATCTTTTCAGTGATAAAGTCAGGAAAATAAGTAAAATAATCTTTCGATACGATACTACCATAAGCTTCTTGGTTAATAAAGTTTCCCCATCGACCAATCACTTGTCCTAACATAACATTAGGTAAACAAGCATCGGCAAAACGTCGAGGATCAATACAGCGTTTCTTTAAAAAGAAATAACCATAGATAATGGCAGCAATTAAACCTCCATGAATGGCTAATCCACCTTCCCAGATATAAAATATCGAAATAGGATCAGCAATATAGGTTTGCCATTCAAATAAAACATACCAAAGACGAGCTCCTACATAAGCAATAGGTAACATTGTGATAAAATAATCCTCACACATACTCGCTGAATAACCCATTTTTTTAAGTGTTCTCACACTTAAATAATAAGCTAAAAATGCACCAGATAAACTACAAATAGCATACCAAGTGATGTGAAGTGATCCGAGTGATAAGAAAATCTTATCGGTTGGAAAGAACTCCATAAAATCACTCCTTTCTAATTGTTTTTAGCAATGAATTCTAGAACTCTTTGTTCGAATTCTTTTGCTGAGTCAAGTCCCATTTCTGATAAAGCGAAATTGGTAACTGCTGACTCAATAATAACAGCCATAGAACGTCCTTCTTTTACTGGTAATGTAATTTTAGGAATTTCAACATTTAAAATTGTTTCATATTTTTTCTCTTCGATACCAACACGATCATAATCTGTGCCATGTTTCCATTGTTCAAGTTGTACAACTAAGGCTACTTCTACTTTACCAAGGACTGAGCTTGCACCAAACATTCTTGATACATTAATAATTCCAATCCCTCTAATTTCTAACATTTCTTTTAAAATCTCAGGAGCGCGTCCGATAATTTTATTATGAATACGATAACAGTCTACACGATCATCAGCAACTAGCAAATGACCACGCTTAATTAATTCTAGCGCAATTTCACTTTTACCCATTCCACTTTCACCACAAATAAGAACACCTTTACCATAAATAGAAAGAAGTCCTCCATGAAGATTATTGAACGGTGCTAACTTTTCATCCAAGTATGTAACAACATCAACAATAAGTCGATATGTCTCAGAAGCAGAACGTAAGACAGGCAGATCTTTTTTATCGGCTATTTCCTTTAGAATTCCTGGACAATCATGGCTCTTTGAAATAAGGATAGCTGGTGTATTTTCATGAGTAATGAAATCAAAGCTTTCTCTTTGAGCTTCTTCACTCATTGTTGAAATATAAGCCATTTCTTTATCCCCAAGAATAACAACGCGTTTAGACTGAGAAAAATTAAAATAGCCTGCTAGTTCTAGACCAGGACGATTTGTATCTGCAATCTCAATTTGACGTTTTAAAGATTGCTCACTTCCTGCCAAAACTTCAAAGTTAAAATAGTCGACAACATCTTTAACTCGAACTTTTATTTCACTATTCTCCATGATTATTCCTTTCCAACATCTTCTTTAGGTAACGTCCTGTATGACTTGTTTCACACTTTGCCACAGTTTCGGGAGTCCCACAAACAAGAATGTTTCCACCTTCATCTCCACCTTCTGGTCCAATATCAATGATCCAGTCGGCATTCTTAATTATATCAAGATTATGCTCAATTACAAGGACTGTATCCCCTTGTTCCACAATTCTGCGTAGCACTTCAAGTAATTTGGCTACATCATGGCTGTGGAGACCTGTTGTCGGTTCATCAAGCACAAAGAGGGTTTTACCTGTCGCAGTCTTCTGTAATTCGCTGGCTAGCTTCACACGTTGTGCTTCACCACCAGAGAGTGTTGTTGAACTTTGTCCAAGTTTAATATAACCTAACCCAACATCCTTAAGAATTTGTAATCGATGACGAATTTTATGTACTGAATGGAAGAACTCAATACCCTCTTCAACACTCATTTCTAATACATCATAAATATTCTTTCCTTTATAAGTAACAGCTAATGTTTCTTCATTATAACGCTTACCACCACATTGATCACAAGGTACATAAACATCAGGTAAGAAATGCATTGATATACGAATAATCCCATCACCTTGACAAGCCTCACAACGACCACCCTTTACATTGAAAGAGAAGCGTCCTTTCTCATATCCTCGCATTTTTGCATCTGGAGTTTGAGTGAATAAATCTCGAATATCATCAAATACACCTGTGTATGTTGCAGGATTACTTCGTGGTGTACGTCCTATTGGATCTTGTGAGATATCAATAATCTTATCGATATTCTCTAACCCTTTAATTTTCTTACACTTTCCTGGTTGAACTTTCATTCTTCCAAGTGATAACTGAATTCCTTTAGATAATACTTCATTGACCAATGAACTCTTACCACTACCCGATACTCCAGTAACCACAATAAATTCTCCTAATGGGAATTTCACAGTTACATCTTTTAGATTGTTTTCATTAGCAGAAACTACTTCTAAGAATAAACCATTACCTTTGTTTCTTTTTTTAGGAGTAGGTATATAACGTCTACCAGACAAGTAATCACCTGTAATAGAATTTTTATTGGCCATTACTTCTGCCGGAGTTCCACAAGCAACGACTTCACCACCATGCTCTCCAGCACCTGGACCAATATCAATGATATAGTCACTGGCTAGCATTGTATCTTCATCATGCTCAACTACAATCAAACTATTTCCTAAATCACGCATTTTCTTTAATGTTTCAATCAGACGGTCATTATCCCTTTGATGTAACCCAATACTAGGTTCATCTAGGACATAGAGAACACCTGATAAATGAGAACCTATTTGAGTAGCTAATCGAATTCTCTGTGCTTCTCCACCTGATAATGAACCTGCAAGACGATCAAGAGTAAGATAGTTTAATCCAACATTACTTAAGAAAGTACAACGTTCTTTAATTTCTTTAAATATTAATTTAGCAATTTCCTGTTGTTGTTTTGTTAACACAAGTTGATCCATAAAGATTAATGCCTGTTTAACTGACATACAAGTCCATTCATTAATGTTGATTCCACCAACCTTAACACTAAGAGCTTGTTCATTTAGTCGCTTACCACCACAGACTGGACATGGTGCTTCAGCAAGGAAAGTTGCATACCACTCACGACTCATTTGAGAAGTCGTTTCCATATAGCGTCTTTCTATTAATGTACAAATACCTTCAATAAACTCAAACTTAGAAAAAGTACTACCTGATTTAGAAGAAATAGAATATTTAATAGGTTCCTTTGAACCAAAACAAAGGATATCCATTTCTTTCTTAGATAATTTACTGATTGGTTTATCTAAATCAATCTTATAGAAAGTACAAAGTTCTCTAAATTTTAACCATTCGATATTTTCCTTAACAATTATATTCTTATAATAAACAATACCACCTTGATTAATACTTTTACTTTTATCTGGAATTAAAAAATCAATATTAACCTTTTGAGTAACTCCTAATCCCTTACAAGCATGGCATGCTCCTAAAGGCGCATTAAATGAAAATAAGCGTGGCTCTAATGTAGGAACACTAAATCCACAATATTTACAGCTATAGTTCTGTGAGAAAAGAATCTCTTCTTCTTGATAACCTACTAGAGCCATTCCTTTTCCTAACTTCAACGCTGCTTCAAGTGAATCAGAAATTCTAGATCGATCATCACTCTTTACAATTCGATCCACAACTACATCAATCGAATGTTTTTTATTCTTATCAAGTTCTTCCATATCTTCAAGAAGCTTATTTTCACCATTATGACGGATACGAACATAACCTTCTTTTTTTAGTTCTTCAATTAACTCTTTATGTGCTCCCTTTTTATCCTTAAAAATAGGAGCCATGACGATTAATCTTGTCTTATCTGGAATATCCATAATTCGATCTACCATCTGTTTAATTGTTTGACTTTCAATCGGTTCATTATGAGTTGGGCAATATGGAATTCCAATTCTCGCATATAAAAGACGCAAGTAATCATAAATCTCAGTGACTGTTCCTACAGTGGAACGAGGGTTATTACTTGTTGTTTTTTGATCGATTGATATTGCAGGTGATAAACCCTCAATAGAATCAACATCAGGCTTCTCACTATTACCTAGAAACTGACGTGCATATGCACTTAAACTTTCTACGTAACGACGTTGACCTTCTGCATAAATTGTATCAAACGCTAAAGAGGTTTTTCCACTACCACTTACACCCGTCATAATTACAAACTGGTTACGTGGTACTTCCACATTAATATTTTTTAGGTTGTTTTCACGAGCACCTTTTACTATAATCTTATCATTGTTCATAATTTTCACCTCAGGACCTTTCTATTATACATTAGGTTGCGTTTATTGTCACATTTTAGTCTCACTTTTTTGTTAAAAAATTATTGAATTATCTATAAGCCAAACTAATATCCTCAAATTATCTTCTTATTAAGATTTATTGTTATTATGTAATTTAAAAATATGAATTAATAAGTATCCTCAATCATGTAAAAAGAGCTATTATACTAGCTCTTCTTGTTGAATGAAAGTCGTATTTTCTTCACTACTACTATCTGTTTGCTCAATCTTAGCTAGTCGAGCTTTCTTCATTCTAATTCTTCGATATACTTCATCTCCAAATAATCGATAAATGATAGCGAATGTAGGTAATCCTAATAACATTCCAAGTAATCCAAACATTCCACCACCTAAAGTTATGGCGAATAACACCCATAATCCTGATAGACCTACTGATGTACCAACGACTTTTGGATAGATCAGGTTTGACTCTACTTGTTGAAGACAGATGCCAAATATAACAAAGATAACTGCCTTGATTGGTGAAACAAATAAGACAAGGAATCCACAGAAGAAGGTACCAATAATAGGACCAAAGATTGGGATGATGTTTGTTAATCCTATAACAAGACCTATGATTGATGCGTAAGGTATTTTAAGTAATGAACATCCAATATAACAAAGTACACCAATAATAATAGCTTCCACCATTTGTCCACTAATAAAATTGGAGAAGGTTGAATTTGCTAGGGTTCCTGTTTTACGAACATATTCATAAACATTAGTTGGGAAAAAAGCATAAAGAACGGCATGTAACTGTCCAAGTAATTTTTCTTTATTTAAAGTCATATAAATAGCAATAACAATAGATAAGAAGAAATTAAATATCCCTGTTGTGAAGCCTTTTCCTATCTCGACAATTTTTGGGAGCATCGTTGTCGCAAAATTAACAATCCACTCCTCAACAACCGCACCGTAACTCTCGATTTGTTTCAGTAATTCAGGGCTGAGATCAAGCTCTTTTGATAATTTAGTTAGATATTGTGAACTTGCCTCTATGTATCCTGGTATATTTTCAGCTAGTGTAGCAAAATTTGATCCTAATTGAGGCGCAATAATTTGTACAAACATAAAAATGATTGCTGTGAATACAAGAACGGTTAATAAAGCAGCCACTATCTTTCTTGCCTTTAATTGATTGGGTAATTTCTTTAAAAAGAAATTCATCGGTAGATTAAATACATACGCCATTGCCGCAGCTACAAAGAAAGGGCTAGTTAATGATAGAATTGATTTGATAGTTGTATAAATTGGTTCAATATTAATTAACACAAAAATAAGAAAAACAGCATACGTAATGATCACCATTCCATTTTTGATGGTTAATTGCTTTAACTTTTTATCACTAAACATTTTTATCCCTCGCTTCTTAACTCAATAAGCATATCGCGTAATTCAGCGGCTCTTTCAAAATCAAGTGCCTTAGCTGCTTCACGCATTTCTTTCTCAATATTCTCAAGCAATTTAACTTTTTCTTTCTTATTAACTTTATGATGTTTCTTTAAATAAGCAGAGGCCATTTCTTGTGTTTCTTTACTATGCATAACTTCATGCACTGGCTTGATAATTGTTTGAGGTGTCATGTTATGAGCCTCATTATAAGCAATTTGGATGGCACGACGTCGTTCAGTTTCATCAAGTGCTTTCTTCATTGAATCAGTTACTTTATCAGCATACATAATAACGCGACCTTGTGAGTTACGTGCTGCACGACCAATAATCTGAATTAATGCACGACCGCTTCTTAAGAAGCCTTCCTTATCGGCATCTAAGATGGCAATTAAGGATACTTCAGGAATATCTAATCCTTCTCTTAATAAGTTAATACCAATTAAAACATCGATTTTACCTTTACGTAAGTCACGAATAATTTCACTTCGTTCAATCGTTTTAACTTCATGGTGAAGCCAAGCCACTTTGAATTCCATCTGTTTTAGGTAATTAGTCAATTCTTCTGCCATACGGACTGTCAAGGCAGTGATTAAGACACGTTCATTTCGTTCAATTCTAGTTTTTATTTCATCAACTAAATCATCAATTTGATTTAATGTTGGACGTACTTCTACCATAGGATCCAATAATCCAGTTGGACGAATAATTTGTTCAACAATTTCACCATGTGTTAGCTCAGTCTCATAATCACCTGGTGTCGCCGATACGAAGATTGCTTGATTAATCATACCAAAGAACTCTTCAGAACGCATAGGGCGATTATCCAAGGCACTAGGCAGACGGAATCCATAATTAACAAGTGTTTCCTTACGAGCTCTATCGCCATTATACATACCTCGAATTTGAGGTAGTGAAACATGACTTTCATCGACAATAATTAGAAAATCCTTAGGAAAATAATCAAGCAAAGTATAAGGACGTTCTCCTGATTTTCTTCCATCAATATGGCGAGAATAGTTTTCAATACCAGGACACACACCAAACTCACGTAAGGCTTCCACATCATAAGTTGCTCGTTGTTCAAGGCGTTGTTTCTCTAATAATTTACCTTCTTGTTCAAATTGCTTTAAACGTTCACCAAGTTCTTCTTCAATCGTTTGGCATGCTCTAAGAATTATCTCCTTACGAGTTGCATATCCAGATGCAGGATAAATAACATAGACACTAAATGCTTGAATTACTTTTCCAGTTAATGGTTCCACTTCACAAATACGTTCAATTTCTTCATCAAACAATTCAATTCTTAAGATATAACTATCTGTATGCCCTGGAGATATTTCAATAACATCACCACGAACTCTAAAACATCCTCTTTCTAAATCGATATCGTTCCGATGATATTGACGATCAACAAGTTGTTTCAATAAACTTGGTCGATTAATAGTTTCTCCCACTCTTAAAGTAAAGAACATTTCACGATATTGCTCAGGATTACTAGCACCATAGATACAAGCTACAGAGGCGACGATAATCGTATCCCGACGTTCTAAGACAGAATTAACTGCTGCCATTCTTAACATATCAAGCTCTTGATTCGTGGTTGCTGTTTTATCGATATATAAATCAGAACTAGGTAAATAAGCTTCTGGTTGATAATAATCAAAGTTAGATACAAAATACTCTACTCGATTATGAGGAAAGAATTCTTTTAGTTCAGCATATAACTGCCCTGCCAATGTTTTATTATGAGCAAAGACAAGGGTTGGTTTATTCACTGCTTGGATTACATTCGATACGGTAAAAGTCTTACCGGTTCCCGTTGCCCCCAATAAGACTTGATGTTTCTTTCCTTCATTAATACCTTTAATCAGTGTTTCAATTGCTTTAGGTTGATCTCCTGCTGGTTGATAAGGACTCTCTAATTGAAATAATCTATTTTCCATGGACAACCTCCATTGCTCTATTTAATTGTATATCATATTTTTCAGCTTCTGCATAACCAAGCATTCTAGTCGCTAAAATTAATTCATTTAAAACTTCATCATCAATAACACCAGTTACAGCTAATTGATGGTCCTGTTGAAATTGTTTAATCGCTTCCGCACTTTGTGCAGAAAAATAGCCATCTGTTCTATCTACTGAATATCCTAAGAAAGCTAAGAATGTTTGGGCTGAAATAGCAGCATTAGATACCGAATCCACCTTGTAGCTCTTACCCTCCAAATCAGGGATACCCATTATTAAGGCAATTGGATTCTCCACAATCTCATCAGGAGTTATTCCAATTCCATTAATTTTATCACCGTTTGGCGTTAACCATTGAGCCACAGTATATTTAATATTACTTCCATCTTTAAATGGTACTGAAACTTGTACAGTTCCCTTTCCATAAGTTAATGTTCCAATAACCTTAGCATCACATGATTCACGTAAAGCAGCAGTTAATACTTCCGATGCAGAAGCCGTTTGTCCATCAACAAGAATAGCAATATTCTTGAATTCATATGGCGTTACTTCACTCTTAGTCTTCATTTCTTTTATTGAACCATCACGTTTTTCTTCTTTTAATATTACACTGTCTTTTGGCATTAACAGACTACCAATATCAACGGTTGCTGTTAAGTAACCCCCTGTATTCTTTCGTAAATCAATGATTAAATAGTCAATATTTTCTTCATTAAATCGCTCTAAATATCGTCCAACATCATAACCAGTACGCTCAGCAAATGTTGAAATTTCCAATATCCCCACATCATCACGGACATACCCATTAACACTTGAAAATACTTCAGCACGAGGTATCTCTAAGTACAAGGTTTCTTTTCCTCTTAAGATTCTAAACTTCGTCAAAGTTCCCTCAGAACCTACGACTAAATCAGTAATTGAGTCAAGTCCTTCTAAGCTCTTACCATCAATACTCACCACAATATCTCCAGGTAATAAACCTGCAGCTTTTGCTGGTGATTCATCAAAAACTTTATCAATGATGAAATTCCCATTTAAGTTATAGTAAGAAATTCCGATACCAACATAGACACCTTCCATTGAACTCATAAATTTCATAGTTGCTTCTTTACCCATATATTGAGTATGTACATCTCCACCAGCATTGACCATGCCACTTATAGCTCCATCAATTAGTTTTTCATCAAGATCTTCGACATCTTTACCAAAATACCACATGTTATTCATGATTTCATAGATTGATGAATATTTACTATTCCCGCCACCAACACTAATATATTTTGGTGACATAATTGAAGATACTGCAAACCCTGAAACAAAGATTAAAACACCTACTAGGATGCTAATCATAATTTGTTTTTGTTTTCTAACTCTCGTTGCTTTTTCATCAGGCCATTCATGGCGAACAAGTTTAACACGGATTGTTTTATTTTCTTCTTGCTTATTTTCTTCCATTCATGAGCCCTCTACTTTCATATACTTTGTTATTTTAGCACAATTCTTTGATTAAGAGAATTAAAAAGAGCCTAAGCTCTTAAACTATCTTTTTAATCTTATTATAGATAGCAAACATCATTGAATCAATCGGTAAGATAAAATCTCCTAGCAATTCAATAACATTCCCTCCAAAGCCCTTCTTAAATTCATACACGCCATAATCAACAGCTTCTTTATTAAAGTTACCACTTGTTCCATAAAAATTATAGATATCAAAGTTATGACTTAATGCATAGCGTATCATTGTCCATTGAATAGCATAGGGTCCATTAAATTTCATATATTCATCATAGGCACCACTCGACAAGTAAATCACTTCATGTCCGCCAAGTGTGATAAAGAAAGCAGTAGCTAAGGCTAATTCTTCGCCTACTTTTGTTCTTAATTCAATCGCTTCATTCACTCTTTTTTTAGCGATCTCAATTGCTTCTTCTATAACTTTCAGTTTCTTTGTGAATTTCTTAGAGTTAGGTTGTTCAACTAGTAATGCTTTTACTTCAGCCAATTCATGCAGTTGAATATCTAGCTCATTTTGCATATTCGTTTCATAAGTTACAAGGTTAAGCGTTGCATATGGGACTTTAACGTTATCTTCGCCATAACACTCCATTTGTCTTTCATAAAATGCTAAATCACGATCAACAAACCCTCTGCGCTCACTTGTATGATCCATCATTTTCTTAAATAAAGGAAGTTCTTCCTTGTTTAAGAAACGAACATCAATACCCATTTTCTTAGTTTTATTTATTGACCAACGTGTTTGTTGATCCATTTCTTTTAGTATTGTCTCTTCATCTTTATCTTTAAGGTTTAAAGCAAACATCCACCTGACTTGTTGGTCAGGTCTAAATCCAGTCGTTTCACCACAGTAATAACATCCACAAGTCTTCATCGCAGAAATAATTCCATGGTTATCGAAACCATTATCAACTCTATTACCATCAATATCTCTTTCTACCAAAGGAACATAAGGATCTATACGACAATATAATCCTTTATGGCTTTGACAGTAATTTTTAATATTACCTAGGAAATATTTAAGTAAATCAATATTTTGATAGTCAACCAGTAAGCCTCGTTGAGCATAAAAATAGCGATACTTTTTCATTACAGGCATAGAAACAATTAAAGTTGCTGCAACAATCTTATCATCTTCTTTAACACCTAAATAACAGCCATCCCAGCCACTCATTTTTTTTATATCTAGCGCTTCTTTACTTTGCATAAAGCTTCCATAAGGATGTAGCGAAGCAAAGCTACTATATTCTTTTTCAGTTAATTGAACAAATTCCATAAAATCTCCTCATTTCGCTCTTCTTATTATACCACAAAACACTTTTATGAAACACATATCTAAAAAGAACGGTTCATAGAACCGCTCTCAATTAGAATCCTAGTAAATCCTCTGGCCTCATTCGACAAGGGGTAGAACCTCGTGAAGCACAAGTTGATGACATTGACCAACCCGTTCCTCCTGAGAAGTCTACAACACCTTTAAAGGAATTATATACTTGTTGAACCGTCATTTCACCCATATCGATAATCTCGAAATGTAAGTGAGGTCCTGTTGAGTTTCCTGAATGACCTAGTGCGGCAATTACTTGCCCTTGGATTACTTGATCTCCAGAATTCACATACCATGGGTCTTGCTTTAAATGAAAGAATGAGAACATATATGTTCTACCATTCACTGAAGCAGCCATTGAAATGGTATTTCCACCACCATAAGGCCAGCCAACCATGTTTCCTAAATATCCACCGTTTGATGGTGCTGGATTAGCAGCATAGAGAATAATTCCACTAGCAGGGGCAACAATATCAGTACCGATAGCACCAGCAAAATCCAATCCTAAATGCATCGTAGAACTTGATGGATAAGCCCATGTCCCCGCAGAGATGTGATAATAGCCATTAACTGGCACACGGATACTTCCACTACTTGGTAATTCCACAAATACTGAGTCTTGAATATTAGCCACTGCATTGATAATCGCATCCGTTGCTTGGCTCGCTTCACGACGTTGAGCTTCTAGATAAACGTTTTGTTCTTGTAACTCTAACATCTTTTGGTCAAGTGCATCTTTTAATCCTTGATAAGTAGTTCTTTGTGAATCTAACATTGTTTGATTATCAATCAAATCTTGTTTCAATCGTTCACTTTCGGCTTTATCAAGCGCAAGAGCTTCTAAATCAATGTTTAATGCTGCTATTTGATCTTGTTCATAGGTAGTGATATCTTGCATAACCGATACTCGTCGAATTAAATCAACTAAATCACTAGCTCCCATAATAATATCAATATACGCGTTCACTCCGACATAAGATTGTAAATCAACCATTCTATCTTTAATCTGTTGATCACGAATTCTTATATCCTCTTCTTTTTTAGCTATTTCAATTTCTAATTCTCCAATACTAATTTCAATATCGATAATTGATTGTTCAATGGCTGCAATTTGCTCATTGATACTTTCAATTTGTTTACGAAATTCTTCAGCTTGGCGACCAGCCGCAGCTAGTTCTCCTTCAATTGACGAAATATTATTGATAATCTCATCAACCTTATTTTGTAATTCTTCACCCTTTTGTTGATACCAAATTTTAAATGACTTACATAAATCGGCATCTTCTTGAGTCTTCAAAGGTCTTGAACAATAGGTTGTATAATACGCCTCTTGACCTTCAAATGATTCAGCATGTAAAGATGATGGAATGATAGTCGCTACAAATAAAACTACAGCTAGACAAAATACCTTAAGTTTTCTCATCGTTTCCACCTCAAGTATTTACTTACAGATAAGAAACTTCCCACTAACCCAACAAGAACACCTGTACCAATTAAGGTTAAAGATACATAACCCGTAAATGGCCAAACTGTTGATAAAGGGAACATATCGGTGAAGAATACTCCACCAAGTGCCTTATATAAATAATCATAAGCTATAACAGTAAATAGAATCGGCATCAACGATCCTAAGAAGCCTAACATCATTCCTTCAATCATGAAAGGTGTTTTAATAAACCAGTTTGCAGCTCCGACATTACGCATAATAGCAATTTCTTCATTACGAGCATAAATTGTCATCTTGATTGTATTTGAAATTAAGAATACAGCTAGAAAACTTAATACAAGGATAAAGATAGCTCCACCGTTTCTAATAGAATCGAAAGCACCAATCATATCGTTTGCACTATTTCCTCCATATTCAGCTTTTTCTATTCCATCGATTCTCATGATTTGAGTACGAACATCATCAATCGTAGATGGATCATTAACTTCTACAATAAAAGCATTTCTAAGAGGATTATTTTCACCAGAATATTGTTGATAATAAGTTGCTGATCCTCCAGTTGATTCAATATAATTGATAAACAAGTCAAATTCTTCATTCTTATCGGAGAATTCTACAAGTTTAACACCACTAAGACCTCTCAATTCAGAGCCAATCGATGATGTCTCTTCATCGGTTTTAGTTGGAGATATTTTAACGTGTATTTTAACACTGTTTTCCAAACTACGGGTAAAGTTATTTACATTCCCTGCAACAAGTAAAAAAGCTGACATTAATACTAGCGTAACAGTCACCGCACTAGCTGCTGATAAAGACATGGCTAGATGACGGAAAATACTTTTTGCCGCTGCATTAAAGTGGTAAGGAATACTTTTAAAGAACTGAATCATCTAAAGTAACCTCCCTTTGCACTATCGGCACTTACATTTCCTTGTTCAAGTGAAATAGTACGTTTTTTGTATTTATTAACTAACGTAAAATCATGAGTAACCATCAATACTGTTGTTCCTTCTTCAACGTTAATTTTTTCTAATAATTCTAATATTTCATTTGATTTTTCAGGATCTAAGTTTCCAGTAGGTTCATCAGCAATTAGCACTTTAGGTTTATTAGCAATTGCTCTAGCAATCGTTGCCCTTTGTTGTTGTCCACCAGATAATTGGTTAGGAAAACTCTTTGCCTTATCTACTAAATCGACAAGGTCAAGCACTTCTCTTACACGACGACGTATTTCACCTTTATCTTTTCCAAGTGCTTCAAGAGCAAAGGAAATGTTCTCAAAAATTGTTAAATGCGGCAATAAACGAAAGTCTTGGAAAACAACACCAATATTTCGGCGGTAGTAAGGTACTTTACTGTGTTTAATCTTCCCTACATTATAACCTTCAACATTAACAGAACCAGTAGTTGGTATTTCCTCACCATCTAATAGTTTAATTAAAGTTGATTTACCCGAACCTGTAGGTCCGATTATGTAAACAAATTCTCCATCATTTATTTGTAAGTTTATATTTTCAAGAGCATTAACTCCGTTTTTGTAACATTTCGATACATTTTCTAAATATATCAATTCAATCACTTCCTTTTTGACATTATCATTATAACACAAATAAAGTTCTATTTTAACAACAAATAGAACTTACAGTTACCAATTATTACATCTTTTTACGTGAATCTAAATCAACAGTAAAACCGTTACCTTTTACTTCCATAGCATCACTTGCTATCATGAAAGCTAATGGATCGATATTCATCACTATTTTATTTAATTGAGGATATTGAGTATTCATAATAACGACTAAAACAATCATTTTATTGTCACCACTATAGCCACCAACAGCAGGAATCAAAGTAGCACCACGATCTAAATCTTGATGTATTTCATCGATTAATTGTTGATAATGATCTGATATAATCATAATTGATTTTGTGGATTCACCACCAAATGAAAGTGTTTTATTTATTGTATAGGCTGATGTCCATACTGACAAGATACCGATTAGAGCCGCTTCAATTGAATGGGTTGCAATTCCTAAAGTTACGGTGATAGCATCAGTAACCAAAACAAGGGTTGCTAAAGGTAGACCTGTAAACTTATGTAAGACAAGTGGTGGAATATCCATCCCTCCAGTGGAAGCTCCTGTTCTAAATACTAAACCAACACCAAGTCCTAAAACAACTCCTCCATAAATACTTGCTAGAATGAGGTTACTTGTAACTTCAATGTGACCAAGATACATCGTGATTAAGTTTAGAAACAGAGGATATGCAATCGTACTTACTAAAGTTTTAAAGGCAAAACTCTTACCCAAAATCGCAGCACCAACAACAAAGAAAAACCCTGTTAGAATGGTAATCATTAGTTCTGGTTCAACACCCAACAGTGGAAATAAGGCAACTGATATTCCTGCTAATCCTCCTGATAAGATATTATTTGGAATGATAAACACTCCAACTCCTAATGCAACGAAAAAATTTCCTAGTAAAACTAATCCAACATCCTTGATATAACTATTCTTGATTTTAAACATGTTACCTCCTTCTCCAAAAAAAGTAGACGGTTGTCTACTTAATTTCTGACTTTAAATAAGCAAAGATAAACTCATCAATATCTCCATCCATAACGGCTTGAACATTACCTACTTCATATCCTGTTCTTAGGTCTTTGACCATTCGATAGGGTTGAAATACATAAGAGCGAATTTGCGAACCCCATTCGATACGTTTTTGCTCACCTTTAATAGCAGCTAAGCGATTTTCTTGTTCTTCAATCATCCTTTGATAGATTCTTGATTTTAAGATTAACATGGCTTGATCACGATTATCATGTTGACTACGACCTGCTTGACAGCTAGCTGTAAGCCCCGTAGGTTTATGAGTAATACGTACTGCAGAATCCGTCTTATTAACATGTTGTCCACCCGCACCTGAGGCACGATGTGTATCAACAACTAAATCATTAGGATTTATGTCAATTTCAATTTCATTATTGAACTGTGGCATAACATCTACAGAAGCAAATGATGTATGTCTTCTTCCTGAAGAATCAAAAGGTGAAATTCGAACTAAACGATGGACACCACGTTCACTCTTTAAATAACCAAACGCTAAGTCCCCTTCAATTAAGATCGACACTGATTTTAAACCAGCTTCTTCACCATCAAGATAATCCAAGACAGTCACTTTATATCCTTTTGAGGCTGCCCAACGTGAGTACATGCGATAAAGCATTTCTGCCCAATCTTGACTCTCCGTACCACCAGCACCAGGATGTAACTCTAAGATAGCACTAGAATGATCATATTCATGAGATAATAGTACTTTCATTTCAAAGGCTTCGAATGTTTTTTCACTACTTAAATATTCTTCTTCAAATAACTCAAATAATTCAGTATCCATATCTTTCTTCAACATAATGGCTGTCTCTTGTAAGGATTCAAACACATGTTTTAAAGAATCATAGGAATCAACAATATCTTTAAGTACGTTTAACTTATTAATAATACTTTGTGCATGTTGGGCATCATTCCAGAAAGTTGAAGCTTCACTTAAATGAGTATATTCATTGATTAATTCATTTTTAACAGGTAAGTCAAAGTGAATCACCTAACTGTTGTAACTTGTTACAATAGTTATCGATTCCTTGTTTAATTTCAAATAATTCCATTACTTAGGTTGTCTTTCTCTAACTTCAATATTCATTTTGTTAGCATAGAATACAACTTCACGAGCAATTTGTTCCATCATTTCTTCAAACATTGCATAACCTTCTTCAACATAAGCTTGAAGTGGTTGAGTTTGTGCATATGAACGTAAATGAATACCATCTCTTAATTTAGACATTGTATCAATATGATCAATCCAGTTACGGTCCATCGTCTTAAGTACAATATTCTTTTCAAAAGGTAAATAACTTTCCATTACTGGTTCAATTTTTGTGTTATAAGCATTCCAAGCTGCATCAGAGCAAAGTTGAATTGCCTCATCAACTGGTTTACCATCAATCATCTCAAGAGTGATTAAATCAGCAGGAAGTCCTAAGACTTCAAGTCCTTGAAGAGCTCCTTGCCCTACAACTTTTTCATGTTTAGCATCAGAGTTATTACGGATAACGGCTGCAACTACACGATCATACATATCACGAACAATAACATGTACGTCTTCATTATCTAACACATAGTTACGTTGATCATACATAATTTCACGTTGTTGTCTTAATACATCATCATATTCAAGTAATGATTTACGAATATCAAAGTTATAACCTTCAACACGTTTTTGTGCAGAAGAAATCGCTTTAGTTACCATTCCTGATTCAACTTGTTGGTCACCTAGTTTATCAAAGATACCTTCTAGTTTTTCACCACCGAAACGAACCATTAATTCATCTTTAAGTGAAACATAGAAACGAGAGAATCCTGGATCCCCTTGACGTCCACTACGTCCACGTAATTGGTTATCGATACGGCGTGATTCATGACGTTCACTACCTAATACAGCAAGACCACCAAGAGCCTTAACTTCATCATTAATCTTAATGTCAGTACCACGTCCAGCCATGTTAGTAGCAATGGTAACAGCACCTTTTCTACCCGCTAACGCGATAATTTCAGCTTCACGAGCATGGTTCTTAGCATTTAATACTTCATGCTTAATGCCTTTATCTTTTAGTAATTGGTCAACAAGTTCAGAAACTTCTACTGAAATAGTCCCAACTAAAACAGGTTGTCCTTTTTCATGACAAGCAATTACTTCTTTAACTAAAGCTTCAAATTTATATTTAGGAGATGCAAAGACTGCATCTGGATAATCAATACGTTGAACAGGACGATTTGTTGGAATAGAAATAACACGCATGTTATAAGTATCCAAGAATTCTTCCTCTTCAGTTTTGGCAGTACCTGTCATCCCCGCTAATTTATTGTATAGACGGAAGAAGTTTTGATATGTAATTGTCGCTAAAGTAGAAGTTTCTTCTTTAATCGTTACCCCTTCTTTTGCTTCAATCGCTTGATGTAAACCATCAGAATAAGCACGACCTTTCATTGTACGACCAGTGAATTGGTCAACAATTACGATTTCGTTATCTTGAACAACATATTCAACATCTTTGCTCATAATGTAGTTACCCTTCAACGCTTGTTGAATATGGTGAACTAATTGAGTGTGTTGAATATCGTAAAGATTGGTAATACTGAACATTTTTTCAGCACGATCAACGCCAGATTCAGTTAACTGAATTGCTTTAGATTGAGCATCAATTGTATAATCTTCTTCATTTAAAGCCTTAACAAAAATGTCAGCTTGTTTGTACAAGTTGGCAGTTTGACGTTTTCCTCCAGAAATGATTAAAGGTGTACGAGACTCATCGACTAAAATTGAGTCAACTTCATCGACAATCGCAAAATTTAACTTACGAAGAACACGGTCTTCTACACGAACAACCATGTTGTCACGTAAATAATCGAAACCTAATTCAGCATTTGTAGTATAAGTAATATCACATAAATATGATTCGCGTTTTTGTTGAGATGTTAATTCTCTTGTATTAACACCAACAGTTAAACCTAAAAATTCATAGATTTGTCCCATCCAGTGAGCATCACGAGTTGCTAAGTATTCATTAACAGTAACAACATGAACACCTTCTTGTGCTAATGCGTTCAAATAAATACACATAACAGAAGTAAGTGTCTTACCTTCTCCTGTCTTCATCTCAGCAATATCTCCACCTTGCATAACCATTGAACCAACGATTTGCACTAAATATGGGAATTCATTGATAACACGTTTAGCTGCTTCACGAATAACCGCAAAAGCTTCAACCATAAGATCATCTAAGGTTTCACCTTTTTTTAAACGTGATCTAAACTCAACAGTTTTGTTCTTCAATTCACCGTCATTTAATGCGGCCATTGTATCTTTAAGAGCATCAACTTCTAATGCTCTTTGTTCATATTTCTTGAGAATTCTTGCTTCTTCACTAAATATTCTTTCAAAAAAATTGCTCATTTTTCTTACCTCCGATAAACTCATAATGATATCATACCGTATTCTGTTCAAATTGCAAGAAAAACCGATTAAAAAAATGGACTTTCGCCCACTTTTTCCCTGTTTTTAACTATAGTTTAACGATATTATGCGCTTGTAAGCCACGGTCAGTTTCTGACAATTCAAATTCAACTGGAGCGTCGTTTTCGATAGTTTTGAAGCCTTCCATCATTAATTGAGAATAATGGAAGAAAACATCTTTTCCATCTTCTAAAGTAATGAATCCATAGCCTTTTTCTTGGTTAAACATTTTTACTTTTCCTTGCATTTCGTATCCTATACCTTTCTATGATGTTGTAATCAACTACATATTATTATTATAGCGTATTTTCTTCAAATTGCAACATTTAATTTGGGCGGCAAATAAATTGCAAAACTTACTTTCTGATAATATTGCGGGCTTGTAATCCCTTATCTATTGCTACTGCTTCAAATTCTACACTAATGCCTTCTTCTAATGTTTTGAAACCTTCTTGCTGAATTTGTGTATAGTGAACAAAGTATTCTTTGTTATCCTCTCCTACAATAAATCCAAATCCTTTTTCTTGATTAAACCATTTAACTTTTCCTATCATAAATAATTGCTCCTTTCTCATGCACTATAAGTATAAGAAATCACTCTTCATGTTTCAACTCATATTCATCGCATAATTCGACAAAGTGAGGATGGACACTTAATACAAATGCGCTGATTGATTCATTATATGGACTAAGTAACTCATAAGCAGCTCGTAATGTTTCGCCACTTGTAACAACATCATCAATTAATAACAAGGGTGATTTAGGAATAATAATATCCTTATCTAATTCAAGAACATTACGAATATCCCTTCTTGTTTTCCCTCGATGTAGGCTTTGTTTGTATTCTTTGTTTTTCACTAAACAAATACATCGTGGTACCGCTGTATCCTTAAGCATCTCTTCAAGATGATTAAATCCTCGTTCCTTAATTTTGCTTGCATATGAAGGCATTAAAACTAATGTATGATGTCGATATTTGTCATTCAAAACTTGATGAACTTGTTTAAAAAAGATAGGAGCTAAAGCAATATCTCTTCCTTCCTTAAATTGATATAGTGTTGATTCCAGAAAATCGTTATATTGATAAAATGCATAAATTGATAACGACTCTAAAGGGAAACTTCTTTTAATCTCCTCGAATTTTCTTCGACAATTACCACAGATATCATCTTTTTCAAAGAACCAATCAAAAATACTTAATCCTTCATCGACTGAACGGAAGCATAGAAGGCAATTACTCATTCATTTTTTTGATGGCATTATAACAACGCTTCATTGCTCTACTTTTCTTCATTGAATAAAGAATGGCTACACCATTAGGTTGATCTTTGCTTCTTCCTACTCTTCCAACAATTTGAATTAAACTAGCTTCATCAAATAATTCATGATCACTTTGAAAGATTACAATATCAACACCTGCAATTGTAATTCCACGTTCTAGAACCGTTGTCGCGAAGAGCAAATTTAAGCGATGCTCTTTTAATTCATTAACAATTTTCTCTTTATTGACACTCTTGGAGGTGAGCGCTTTACATCTGAAAAAGGCAGAGAATAAAAGAGCATAATGATTCGCAAGATAAATTGTTGGTACAAAAGCTAATACTTGATGTTCTTCCTTTTTCATGAAGAAGAAAAAGTGAATAAGTTGAAGTGATTGCGGTAAGCGAACAAAAGTAGGATAAATTAAAGGATGACCATGAGGACGTTCAAATAACTCAACCATTTTCAGTTTACCTAATTTCACCTTTTCAAGCATTCCTGCATCGGGTGTTGCACTTAAATAAAGGATACGTCCATGAACACTATGGTGTGCAATAGCCTCCAACATTTCGTTATGTTTATATGGAAAGGCATCGACTTCATCCATAATTAATAAATCAAATGTTTGGGGATAACGATAGAGTTGATGCATTGTACAAACGATTAAATCAGCATCAGTTACCGTTGTGTGCCCTTCACACACTGCAATGACTTTAATACTCTTAAAAGCTTCAGCCATTCTCTTCGCTACCTCTAAGACAACTTGTGTACGAGCAATTGCAAAGCCAACTTTCAATCCGGCATTTAAGGCAAGCTTGATTGGTTCCATGCTTAACTCGGTTTTCCCAGCACCACAAGCAGCATAAACAAGGACATCATGACCGTCTTGAATGTATTTCACAATTTGTTGAGTAGCCGTTTGTTGCTTTTTAGTTAAAGTAAAATGAAGATGATAATCACTATGATGCTTCTTTATTTTTCTAACTAGCACCCTTGGATGACTACCCACATCTAAACGACCAAATTGAATGCATTTCCGACAATAATAAATTCCTTTATCATCATAGAAATAAGCTAAATCCGAGTTATTACAACGAAGACATTTCATGACTCACCTCACTTACTCAATATGCACTCAATAGAATTAGCACTAAAAAAGTTGTGATTAAACACAACAAATATATTCATCTTTTAATGTCCTTAAATACGCAATGATGCTTCTGGCATGAGCTTTTGCTGTTTCATCTAAATCATCGATATAAAAGAAAGGTAAAGAATGCTTCGATGAACTATGAACTAAGATCATTGCTAATATCATATTGGCCAAAACCTTAGGATTACACTTTCCTTTTGGAATTCCCCATCTAACCAATAAATCTTCAAAATATTTTTCTTGGTCATCCATAAAGTCTTGATATCTTTGATCATCAATGTGCTTACGAACCCATACTTCTTCTTCTTGGTTCATAACAAAAAATCCTGTCTCACTATAATAAGTAACACCTTTTAAATAACTGTATATTCTTTCTTCCCAATTTAGATTCGTACGAGAATCAATATCTTCAAAAAACTTTGGAAACTTAGTCCACTGATACTCCAAAACACAAATTACAAATTCATAAACTGAATCGTAAAAAGTATAAAAATATGGTTTAGATATTCCAACCGCCTTTAAAACATCCATCAAAGTAACATGACGAATTCCATGTTTTGAGTACATTGATAGTGCGGTCTCTAATAATTGTAATTTTATCGCTTCTTTTTGTTCTTTAGAATAAACAGTGATTGGCATAACTTATCCTCCCTACATAAAATAATGGTATAACATTTAATCCTATCAATGTTATACCATAAATTTGTGTTGAATTCTAATTATTATAAAATTCGTTTATTTTCAGTCATGTCCACTTTTGATTGTTTTACTTTATCTTTTGAAATGCTCTCGCACGTATTATCTAACGAATGCCAATTGATGTTTTCTTTTTTTTCGATACGAAATATTTTTTTTATTCCGCCAATAATAAAATCACAGATAAATACCCAAGAATGCATAGCAATAAAAGAAACAAGAATAGCAACACCTAAAGCAATGATAATTCTAATAATATCCATTTTTATTTACTTGCTAAAAATGCTGGCCAGAAAATGTCAAAATCAGCTGCTTCATTTGGTTGATTAATATAAACAGTATAGTCTTCATCAAAACTATCCATGATACAAAAATCAGTGTAGCCAGCCATTATTCCACCTTCATAATAAAGGGTAAATTGACCTTGAACAATTTTCGCTTTCTTTAAATGGTTCATTGTAAACTTTTCCGGATCACCACATCCATCTAAATCCGGTGTAGTTTGAACAAGAATAAGACTCAAGTCACTTTCACGGAAGCCAATAATCAAACTTGTGTAAAGATAAGTTGTTTTTCTTGCTAAAATATAATTACTTGTTTTAACCTTTTGCGAAATACCATAAACTAGTTTATAACCTTCTGAATCTTCAACAACTTGATTAAATAATAATCTCATCTTATCCTTATTTGCTTGATTACGTTCCTCATCCCATACTTTTGCTTTTCTAAAAAATCCCATCTTAATCCCTGCCTTTCTTAATTACTTTTTATGTTCGTAAAGTAATTAAGAATATAATACTACATCATCATATGAATAGCAATCAAAAAAAAGTTGTGAATGATCACAACTCATTAGTTTATCGATTTTTTACTACAAAGTTCCAACTGTCTCGGCACATTTCTACAATGCCCTTTTCAGCTTTCCAACCTAGTTCAGTTTTCGCTTTCGCAGGGTCAGCATAACAAGCAGCAATATCACCAGGACGACGGTCTGTGATAACATAAGGAACTTCTATCTGATTTACTTCCGCAAAATTCTTAACAAGGTCAAGGACTGAGAAACCATTTCCTGTTCCTAGGTTATAAACAAGAACACCTGTTTCTTTGCATAGTTTTTCAAGAGCCTTAAGATGCCCAATTGCCAAGTCAACGACATGAATGTAATCACGAACACCTGTACCATCAGGTGTATTGTAATCATTACCGAAGACATTTAAATGAGGTAATTCTTTATTTGCAACCTTCACAATATAAGGCATCAAGTTATTCGGAATATCATTTGGGCTTTCACCTAGTAAACCAGATTCATGAGCACCAATTGGATTGAAATAACGAAGTAAAGCAACACCCCAACTCTTATCAGCAAACTCTAAATCAGTTAAGATTCTCTCTATAAACAATTTTGTTGTTCCATATGGATTCGTTGTTGATAAAGGGAAATCTTCACGAATAGGCAATGAAGCAGGATCTCCATAAACGGTTGCACTTGAAGAAAAAACAATTTTCTTACATCCAAATTCATTCATTACTTTACATAATACTAAAGTAGAATCAATATTGTTTCGATAATACATCAATGGTTTCGCAACACTTTCACCCACGGCTTTATAACCAGCGAAATGGATCGCTGCATCAATTTTATGTTCAGTAAAAATTTTACGCATTGCGTCTTCATCACAAACATCTGCTTCCACAAACGTAAAATCCTTGTTTGCTAATTGTTTAATCTTATCTACTACTTCTATCTTAGAGTTAAATAAATTATCAACAACGATAATTTCATAACCAGCTTTTAATAATTCAACACTTGTATGGCTTCCAATGTAGCCTGTACCACCCGTAACTAATATTTTCATAAACATACCTCCGATTGATAAGTCTATTATATATCATTCTTATTTCACTTACAAAGGATATGTTTATTATTTGCAAGATAGACAACATAACAACAAATATCTTAAACTTATTATACTTTCAAATTAAAAGGATTGATTTTTTAATCAATCCTTAGTTTATCATAAGTATTAAATATCTATTGAATTATGGCTCTTATACTTTTCACAAATATCAAGATAGTTTTGAACTGTATCCATTTCATCAACGACATCTTCATTAATTTGGTGTACACCAACTTCAATATCTTCAAAGAGTAAAATCGGAATGTTATCCCAATATAATTTAGGATTCTCAACATTTTCTTTCTCTTTTAACTTCTCATTGATTACAGTTTTGATTTTTTCACAGTCCTTCGCTACCCAAAAAGAAATACCAAGCATACTAGGAATATATTCATCCGTGATGTTCATTGCTTTCACTCTTCCATTTTCAACCATTGGACACCAATCAATTTCATCACTGTCTTTTCTTTGTACCGTATAGTAACAGCTTTGTGGCTCTTTTGAAAAGATATTTTCTAATAAAACAACATCGGCATCAATAACAAAGGAATCACTAAAATAAGGTAAAGCTTGTGCCATTGAGTAAAGATTATTGTAATCAGCATAATGTTCATTTTTAATTAACTCCACATTGTATTTATTTACAAGATATTCAAATAATGATGCCATATGACCAACAACAATATAAATCTCTTGAATACCAAAATCATGTAAGTATTGAATCGTTCTCTCAATATTTGGAGTTCCCCCAATTGGTAACAAAGCTTTATGATTTTCCTTAGTAATTTCATTAAATCGAGAACCAAGTCCCGCTGCTAAGATAATCGCATTCATAATGCATCTACAGATTCGGGTTATCTTCTTTAAGTTCTTTGAAGAAACTTACGATAACCATAATCATAATGATTCCTAATGGGAAGGCTGCCGCTATTGAGATAGTTTTTAACATCTCTAACGTTGAATCACTAAACATTAATGCAATAGGTAGCAGTAAGAAGACAATTGCCCAGAAGGCTCTTAACTTCTTTCGTGGCTCTTCAATTCGTGTTTCATCTTTTTCTGAATATGAAGCAACAACTAAAGTAATTGCATCAAAAGTACTTGCATAAAACGCAACCATGGCAACTATCAATAATATAAGAACAACATTGGTTAATGGTAATGTTTCAAAAATCATCATTATAACCATAGCCGGAGGTGTTCCGTTAGCTATTAATCCAGCAAGATCTAGAATTCCTTGTGTTTGTAGATACAAACCATATCCACCAAAAACAATAAATGAGGTGAATGTTCCAGCTAGCCCACTAAATAAGCCACCTAGAATAACATTCTTGATTGTACGTCCTTCAGATATCTTAGCTATGAAGAAAGGTGTAGCCACAAACCAAGCAATCCAATAAGACCAATAGAAGATAGTCCAATCTTGTGGGAATCCACTACCTCCAGCTCCAGATAAACGCAAAGGGTCCATCCAAGTTGCCATTGAAAAGAAGTTGTTAATGGTATGCCCAATTGCTGTAATACCTGTTTCTAGTAAATATATTTTAGGTCCTGCGAAAATGAATATCGCCGCAAGAGTTAAAAAGACAACAACACAGATATTCGCTAAATAACTAATTGCTTTCATTCCTTTAAGTACGGCAACCATGAAGACGATACCAATAATTAATAGAATACCAATTGATAAATAATGACTTGCTTCAATTCCCATAATTCTAGCTAAGGCTTGTGATAACAACGGAGTAGCTAATGAGAATGTTGTTGCTGTTCCTGCAATTAAACCAACTATTGCGAAGATATCAATAAAACGCCCTAGTTTACGATCTGAATGGTCTTTTATTATCGGCCGAACTGCTTCAGATAATGTCTGTCTTTTACGTTTACGAACAAAGAACATATAACCATAAGCGCAAGCTGGTAAGATATAGAAAGCCCAAGGGATAGGACCCCAGTGGAATAACGGATATGCACTCGCAAAATCTTGTTGTTGAGCCAGTGTTAAATCCTGTAGTGCAAAGGGAGTCGCATTGTAATAATATGTCCATTCACATAATGACCAGTATAAAATATCTGCTGCCATCGTTGAAGTGAAAATCATAGATGCCCAGCTAAAAGTAGAATAGCGAGGTTTATCTAATTTGCCTAACTTAATGTTACCATATTTGCTAAACGCCAATACAATGGCAGTAATTAAAACCCCTAATCCAAGTAAAATGTAGAAAAAGCCTAAGTCATTGACGAACATTTGTCTTAGCATTTCCACGACAACCGCGGATTCTTCTGGAAAGCTCATCAAGAGTGTCGACAATACAATAATAATGATTAATGGCAGAAGTGTTATTGCCCAGTCTATACTTTTATCAAATTTAAATTTCATATTTTTCCCTCTTTTTCGTAATAAGTGCGATAGTCTTCAATCAATTCAAGTGAACGATTCAAGCGATCCAGTCCATAAGTACCGAAATCCTCTCCATTCGCTTCCTTTGCCATGGTCCAAGCAGCCCACAGGATATCTTGAGTGATTTTAAATAAAGCAATCTTTTGTTTCTCTAAGTCTGAACATCCAATACCTTTTGTATAGTAATGTTCAAATAATTCTTCTTCACTCGAAGTGAATTCGCACTCAATGAAATGTGCAGCTAAATCCCACATTGGATCATTGTAGCCCGCATATTCCCAATCTATCAAATACATTCGACCACTAGGATCTTTAATTAGATTTTCAGCAACTAAGTCACAATGACAAGGCTTTAAATTCCAGCCTAATTCATTCATTTGTTCTTCTAAATGTGTAAAGAAGTTTCTTGCTTCATCGTATCTTGGATAAGGAGTTACATTCGCCTCTTCCATAATTATTTCATATTTTTTAATCTCATCAAATACATTAAATCGTCCTTTTAACTCAACTTCTGAGTTATGCAATTTCCTTAATAAGGAACTACTTAATCTCATATTCTTTTCTAGGCGAGCAGTTGAGCCAGTCATTGTTTGAGCATGGTCGATATAAACACTTACTTTTACCCCATCTTTTTCATTGAAGTAGAGAGTATCAACATTAAGTCCTAACAGATATCCTAATTTCCCATTCACTTTTTCATTCGAACGCGAAATCATATACTCAGTACATTTTCCAGGCATTCTTAGAATATACTGATTTGATTTTGTGATTACCTTATAGTTACTATTTGTCATTCCCCCTGCTGCTTCAATTGAAATAAATTCAGATTCAGGAAGATTCAGTGTTTTTATAAACAATTGTTTAAGTTCTTCTAAATTACGTTCAGCTTCTTTTTTCTCTAACTTTGGAAAATAAAGATTAAGCATTTCATCATATTGTTTTTGATTATCCACATCTAAACAAATACAATCATCTATCATCATCGTATTTATCTTATAAAGTCGCCCAACATTTTCCATAACATACTCATAGTTAATATAAGGATTCTTATTATCATCAAATAAATTCAACATTTTTTTATAAATAGTATAACTTATCTTATGAACTCCAGTTAATTCACCATCAATATGATTTAATTCATGGATATCTTTAGAGATTCTATAGAGAATTTGATTATCCAATTCAACGAAGGCTTCGTCTCCGCTTCCTCGTGGTGAATTCACTAATAAACAATTTGGATTCTCATTTTTTAGTAATTGAGCAATCACTGTTTTCTCAAAGACATAATCACTTTCTACCAATAAAAAATCAGAATCAACAAAAGGAGCAGCACACGCAAGTGATGCCATTGTTCCCGTCCATTTGAAACGAGGATTTTCTACTAAGATAATATCTTGGCGATATTTGAATTTTTCCTCATAGAGTTCTTTTCTAAAACCAACAACAAGAACAATTTTCTTAATCTCATTTTCTGTAAGAATTTCAATTATACGATCAATAATCGTAGTTTCCTTTAGAGCTAATAAGCCAATTGGCTCTTTGAAATCACGCGATTCTCCTGCCGCTAATATGACAGCCGTTTGACAATTCATTGAAGTTGCAGTAACTTTTATCTTATCCATCTGTCTTTCTCTTAAGACATTTTCTAGACATTCATTTCCACTTTCACTAAGTTCATATTCAAACTTACCTCCAATCATCTTAATAACAATTAATCCTTGTTCTTCCATTGATTTTAGTAAAGTATTGACCATTCCTAATGAGAATCCACAAGCTTTAGCTATTTCTCTTTGATTTGCTTGATTATTATTTTTCAAACACTTTAATAATTGATATATTTTGTCCATAAGATCCTCCTGTTCATTTTTTGTACAGTCCTATTATATCTTATCTTATGCTGATGTCAATATGTTATGTTCAATTTGTGAACAAAATAAAAGTTCTAGAATATTGTTTGATCTAGAACCTTTATTAAATTAAGTTAAATCTTCTCCATTAGTTTTAATAACTTTTTTATACCATTCAAAGGAATCTTTTTTATATCGATTAAATGTTCCTACTCCTAGATCATTTACATCAACATAAATGAAACCATATCGTTTTTTCATTTCTCCTGTTCCTGCACTAACACTATCAATGCATCCCCAAGATGTAAACCCTAGTAAATCAACTCCATCAATATCTACAGCTTTTTTCATTTCGCTTATATGCTCTCTAAAATAATTGATTCTATAGTCATCATGGACTGTACCATCTTTTTCGAGAATATCACTTGTTCCTAGTCCGTTTTCGACGATCATCAATGGAATCTGATAACGATCGTATAATAAATTAAGAGAATGACGTAATCCTTTTGGATCAATAGTCCATCCCCAAGGTGTAGCAGTCAAATAAGGATTATTATAGCCTGTGACCATTTTCCCACAATCCATTTTAATTCCCTTTGTTTCTTTTCCACAAACTAAGGTGAAATAGTAACTATAAGCAAGAAAGTCTATTCTTCCATTACGCAAGATTTCATCGTCACCTTCTAAAATAGGAAGGACAATTTTTTTTCTTTCTAGCTCTTTTATTTTATATGCTGGATAATAACCTCTCGCCGGTACATCACAATAAAATAGCATTGAATGCATAATGTCACGATCAGCTTCTATATCTTCAGGATTACAAGAGTTCGGATAAGAGAATAAACATCCATACATCGATCCTATTTTATAATTAGAATCTATTTCATGACCTAATTTAACCGCTAACGCGCTTGCTAAGAATTGATGATAGATAGCAATCATTTGTTCTTCATCGCCACTATCAACAGGAATGCCACTAGCTCCCCAAGGAACGATAGTTATAAAATTCATTTCGTTAAATGTAATCCAATATTTTACTTTCCCTTTATATCTATCAAATAACGTTTTGCAGTACTTAATATATACATCAACCATTTTACGATTTCCCCATGCACCAAATTTTTGGATTCCTAGAGGCGTTTCGTAATGAGAAATAGTAACTATTGGCTCGATACCATATTTTATGCACTCATCAAATACCTCATCATAATGGTTAAGACCTTCTTCATTTGGTTCTTCATCATCGCCATTTGGAAATATTCTTGCCCAGTTAATGGATAAGCGATAAGCCTTAAATCCCATTTCAGCAAATAAAGCAATATCCTCTTTAAATCGATAATAATGATTTACTGCGTTATGTGATGGATAGTAAGAGCCTTCTTCAATTTTTTCAGTAATTCTCCTTGGAAAATCAACACTTCCAGAAGTCATAATATCAGCAGTATTAATCCCTTTCCCTGCTACATTCCATGCTCCTTCACATTGGTGGGCGGCGGTTGCGCCTCCCCATAAAAAATCCTTTCTAAATCCCATAATATTCCTTTCCTAAGATTTGTATCTTAACGTTATCGTTGAATTTCTTCTTTGTAAAGAATTAAAGTCATGATGAAAGTAACAACTAATCCGATAACTACGCCAATAACCATATAAATAATATTCATTGAATTGTCCCCTAAAAAAGAAGTTAATCCTAAAAACCCACCACTTCCTGGGAAAGTATATGCACAAACATTCATTAATCCCGCAAATCCCGCACCGACAAAACTACCAATCATCGCTGCCCACATTGGCGTTTTTAATTTCATATTAACACCATACATCGCTGGCTCAGTAATACCACCAATCATTGCCGTTACAGCACAAGATCCAGCTGTAGCGCGAAGTGATTTAATTTTCGACTTAACTGCGACCGCAGCACTAGCTGCCCCTTGATTAATATTCGATATCATCATTGCCGTTAATACAATAGGTTCATAACCTATAGCCGTTAATGATTGCATCATATATGGGATAAATCCAGCATGCATCATTCCCGTCATCATGATAAATGGCATGACAGCAGATAAAACTGCAACACCAAAGAAACCAGTAACTTTATAAAGCCACATAACAAATTCAGAGAAATAAACACCCGCATAAGAACCGATAGGTCCAATAAGACACAATGTTAATGGAATCATTACTAATAGGGTTAATAATGGTTCGCTAAGTGTTCTTATTGCTTCCGGAGAGTGCTTACCAATAAATCTTTGTACATATGACATTACGAATACAGATAAGATTGTCGGTAATAATGTGCTTGCATATGTGGTCAAGTAAACTGGAATACCGAACACCGATAATCCTGAACCTGCCAAGGTAGCGGACGCAAAAGCAGGATGAATTAAAATCGCACCGATTAACATTCCTAATCCTTGATTTGTATTAAATTTTTTCGCTGAACTCATTCCAGCAAACACAGGTAAAAAGTAGAATCCTGCATCAGATGCAAAGCTAAGTACAGTATGTGTTCCACTACCAATTATTAGTATATTAGAAAGCTCTCCTAGGATTAGTATAACCTTAAGCATCCCAGCGCCAATCAGTACCGGCAATAAAGGCTGAACACAACCAGCAATTCCTTCTATCAAAGTACCAATTGATATTTTCTTTTTCACGCCATCAATATTTTCCATAATTAAATCTTCCTTAGCTAAATTCGTCTTTTCACAAATAAGCTTATAAACATCTTCTACCGAAGAGCCTATTATAATCTGCAATTGATCTCCCTGCCATTGATAACCCATAACACCTTCTAGTTGATCAATCTCTTTAACTTGAGCTAAATTTATATCCTTTAAATTGAAACGTAAGCGTGTCATACAATATGTACAGAAAGATATATTTTCCTTTCCGCCAATATATTCAATAATCTTGTCTGACATTTCATCAAATTTTTTATTTTTCCTCATATTTTTCTCCTTTTTCTGCTTTAACAGTTAATGTAATTAACCTAAGATGGCCATTCTTATGTTTCATACAAAGTTATAAAATCAATGATATCCTTGATTTTACATATAAAAACCCAACACAAAACAAAACAATATTTGTTTCATGCTGGGGTAAAGCCCTATTGGTTACAATCCTCACGAGCACATAATCGGTTGATATGCATCATTAAATAGATTTCTTCCTCATCTGTTAAATCTATGCCTGAATGCATTAATAAATAATCAGATACTTTTTTTGCACATTGAAATGTCTCAGGAAATGTTTCAATTAATGAATTGTATAATTTTTTATTTTCACTTTTAATTAATTGATTTTGCTTTCCTCTTTTAAGCAAGTAATGCGTATGCGTAATAAATCTAGAATAGTTAAAACTTGTTCGATCTATTTTGAATCTGAAATTGTCTTCTATCACATCTGTTATGTCAGAAATTATTTCTTCATCAAGTTTTGTAGTTTTACCTTTATAAATTGCTTCAGCATTAATAATATGTAATGCAATATAAGCAGCTTCCTCATCAGGTAATACTACGTTTAACTCATGCTTTATTAATGAAATAGCCTTCTTCCCTATATCCATTTCCGTTTCATATAGATACTGAATATCATATATAATAGGAAATTTGAAATTCATTTTCTGTTCATAACGCTTTATTGCAAAATTAATGTGATCGGCTAATGTAAAGATAATATTAGAACTGATTGGATTCTCTATCTTCTCTTTGGCATAACTGATAATCTTTGAAGATATGATTAATATCTCTTCTGGGATAGTACCTACCATTTGCAAGTAGTTTTTATCTATATCATAATATGTTCGATCTATTTGTGATAGTGCAATATCATAAGGAGGCTTATTGAACCCAATACCTTTTCCAAAGGCAATTACTTCTTTATTGTTGCTATCCAAACATAATGAAACATTATTATTGATATTTTTAATTACTTTCATAAGCTCCCTTTCTATTTTTTACAAATTATCATTACCCTACTATTCAAATCTACATCACCATATTTTTTTTCAAGAACTTCAAATTCACTCGTATTTGTTAAAATTAAAGGTGTTGTTAGATCGATATTGCGTTGTTTCATGAATTCACAATCTATTTTTATAAGAGGTTCATTTCTTTTCACTCTCATATTTGGTTTAACTAGTACTGTAAATCCTTCACCATTCAAGTAAACTGAGTCTAATCCAACATGTAATAATAATTCTGCCCCATTGTTGCACTTTAACCCAATCGCATGTTTGGTACTTGCTATCATTAATACTCTCATATCACAAGGAGCATAGATTGTACCCTCTTCAATTTCAAGAGCTATACCATCGCCCATCATTTTATTTGAGAATACCTTATCCTTAACATCTTCAAGCAAAAGACTTCTGCCTTTAGCTGGAGCATATACTTCACAATCCTTATCTTTCTTTAGAAAATCAAACATATTAATTAGTATCAAATAAATTTATTTGACACCTCCTCCTTTCATCAATATTTCACTAGCTGAATAAAAAAAACTCTTCAAGCCATCACAAAACAATCTTTGTTTTATTCAGGTAAAGCCTCGAAGAGTTACAATCCTTATTTATAATTCCATTTTAGTATACGCTTACAAAATTGTCAACCCTTTTTTAATTTACATTTTCTTCCTCTAAAGTGAAAAGTTAAGTTCCACTTTAGATAGGATGAAATGGAAATTAATCAT